>Ga0102952_1000212_pt1 | contig 26256 bp, 26 predicted proteins | sample SalPon2A_C_D1_MG_FD_78506 | JGI IMG/M metagenome (GOLD analysis project Ga0102952, IMG submission 78506) | Soil microbial communities from South San Francisco under conditions of wetland restoration - Salt Pond MetaG R2A_C_D1_MG | ecosystem: Environmental > Terrestrial > Soil > Wetlands | place... | reverse complement strand
TGCCCCGGAAGATTTAACACTTTCGTGATATGAACGGCTGGGGAAGGCGATGATCGAGTGAGGACCAGGGTCGAGCTTTCCTATATCAACTGATTTTCCATCTTCATAAAATGCCATATAGGGTTGATTATCAACTATAACATGAACGTGTTGCCCTTTGTCCGAATTAGCGATCTCACCGGCTCTGGCGGTATCCGTCTGAGCACCCATCTCAAAGTTTCGGACTTTCAGTGAAACATATACATCCTTATCCTTTTGTAAAATACTTCCCTGGCCGGGACTTGTTATTGTCACTTTCGCTCCGGATATTTCAGGTGACCTTTCTTCGACATCTATATGTACAGAGCTCCGATCCTGCTTCTCTTTTGAAGTTTCACTAGCTTCCTTATTGGATTTCTCCGTTTGATTACAGCTCAGAATAAACCCTGAAATCAGAAAAAGCAGAATTGCAATCGGTATAATGTGTGCAAATTTATTACTTTTCATTTTATTACTCCTGTCTGTTATTTTTGACATTTGAATAGATTATAATTTATTTTAACTCATCATAATTTTCTATAAATAATTACCGTATAATAAATTTAGCAGGTAACGGCCATGAAAAAAGACAAACGCGGTATACCGGACAAGGACACAGGAAGCCTCGATCTGATCTCACGCGGACGCAGGAACAGGAAATCGGAAGCAACCAGAAGACTTGTTAAAGAAACATCTGTCACCCCCGATGACTTGATATACCCACTTTTCATACATACGAAGAAAAATGACGAGGATATAAAATCCATGCCCGGCTGCAGGAGATTCGGGACAAAAGGTCTGCTTGAAGAAGTTGAAAGCGCAATGAAACTCGGGGTCTATAATTTTGTACTTTTCCCCGCAGTAGAAGAATCCCTGAAATCATCTCTCTGCGAGGAATCCTATAATGCAAAGGGGATTGTCCCTGCTGCGATCAGGAAGATAAAAAAAAGTTTTCCCGAGACCAATGTTATTACGGATATAGCACTTGATCCCTATTCCAGTGAAGGTCATGACGGTATCGTTTCACGTTCGGGAGAGATACTCAATGATTTTACAGTGGAGATACTTTGCAAACAGGCACTCTGTCATGCCGATGCCGGTGTGGATATAGTGGCACCGAGCGACATGATGGACGGAAGGGTAAGTGCCATAAGGACCATACTGGATACGGAAGGATATACAAACATCTCTATACTTTCATATGCGGCAAAATACGCATCTGCGTTTTACGGGCCCTTCAGGGGTGCTCTGGATTCTTCACCAAAATCGGGTGACAAGAAGACATATCAGATGGACCCGGCAAACGCGCGGGAAGCACTCAGGGAACTCTATCAGGATGAGATAGAAGGCGCAGATATGGTTATGGTAAAACCCGCGAGTCATTATCTGGACGTGATAAGTCTTTTCAGGGAAAATACTAACCTTCCAGTAGCGGCATACCAGGTCAGCGGGGAATATCTAATGATAAAATCGGCAGCAGCTTCAGGATGGCTTGACGAAGATACGGTATTGATGGAGAGTCTGACCTGTATTAAAAGAGCAGGAGCGGATATGATACTTACCTATTTTGCCCCCAGGGCTGCAGCATTAATGAAACAGGATCATTAATTCTTTACAACCGTATTGCATCGGATAATATATAATCTTTATATTTAAAACAAAAAAGGTAGAAAAATGAAAAAAGACATACACCCCGAATACAATTATGTAGTATTCAAAGACGCTTCATCAGACTTTGCAACTTTAACCCGTTCGACCAAGACGTCTGAAGAGACCGTCAAGTGGGAGGACGGTAATGAATATCCTCTTATAACAGTTGAAATAAGCAGCGGATCACATCCTTTCTTTACAGGTAAAGAGAAACAGTACGAAAAAGAAGGGCGTGTCGAAAAATTCCGTCGTAAATACGGACAGACCAGAAATCAGACCCCGGAAAAAAAGAAGTAAAAGACACCTGCTTAATTTTCCCGCAGCTGCCTTATTAGATTATTCAAACTTTCCTTCAGGAATTTAAATTCATAAGATATTCCACGACCTTGCCCTGGATGGATTCGTCTACATGACTTTTCCATTCTTCATTTCCGTTAGCAACTGATTCCCTTATCTTTGTTGCAGAGATAAAACCGATATCATCAGGTGGCATGTATTCGTTCATCTCGTAACCGACTCCTCTACCCCAGTTAACCGATTCGATGTCAGGAATTACCATAACTATAACGTCGTCACCCTTGCTCTCATGATACGTTCTGATCATGCTGACAGTCTGTTCTGTTGTGAACGGATTTTTTTCGTCGGGTGGAATATCCCTGACCAGAATTAAACATGGTACACCCTGGTCCAGTTTCTGCCTGACAAGACTTATGTGTCCAAAATGGTACGGCTGATACCTTCCGATAAAGACGGCTCTTTTGTTTTCAGAGGGCTTGATGTCAGGATTCCCGTGATTTTTAACTTGCCATTTAGTCATAACTTTCTCCTTTTAATTTGTATTGTGTATTAATTGATTTTCAAGAGAAATCAAGAAGGTAGAACTAAATATACATGCAGGAAATGTATTTTCAATCGGCTATCTGGAAGGTAGGACATGATGCTTTTCCAGATTGTCGAACAGGTTTATAAATTCACTGAAGGTAGCATCACTCAGATCATGAAGCCTACCTATATAAAGAGGGGTTTCACTCCTTATCATTTCAGGATCTATAACACCTTTGAGTTCATCAAGTTCCTTTACGTTGTCCGGGATGGTCAGCCACCTTTCAATCATTTTTCTATCAACTTCCAAGTGGAACTGGAATCCGTAGACTTTATCACCATATCTGAATGCCTGGTTTTTGCACATACCTGAACTTGCCAGTAATACTCCACCATCAGGTACCTCAAAAGTATCACCATGCCACTGAAATATTTTTTCAGTACCACTGAACTTCGAGATTAGGATATCTTTCGTTCCTTCTCCAGTAGGAGTTACATCGTACCAGCCGATCTCTTTGCCGTTATTTTTCCCCACCCGGGAACCGAGAGCTTTTGCAAGAAGTTGAGAACCAAGGCATATCCCCAGAATTGGTATTTCGCACTTCAAAGCCTTTTCTATGGCTTTTATCTCCCTCTCAAGGTAGGGAAAATTATCGACTTCATCAACGTTCATCGGACCTCCCAGCACGATCAGACCGTCGTAATTTCTGATCTCGGGGATCCTGTAATTATCCCTTCCGAAATTTACATATTTTATCCTGAACCCGGATTTTCTTAAAAGCGGGTCCAGAGTGCCCAGGATTTCATGAGCAACGTGCTGAAATACAAGTAGTCTTGCCATTTTTTAATATAGTAACAAAAAATCGGATATATCCGAGATGTATAATTCAAAAATACCGGTTATCAGAGTTTATATTCCATTTGCCGGTTTTACTTTGCTTCTCCAGCGCTTCGGAGAGTCTGTCAAGAAACTCATCTCTGCTTACCTCTTCCGACCCCATTCTTTTCATATGCTCTGTTGGAACCTGGGAGTCGATAAAATCAAAGTTCCAGTATAAACATTTTTTAACAAGATAGTACAGTGCGACTTTCGATGCATTACTCGTTTTGTGAAACATTGATTCACCGAAAAAAGCACCGCCGAGAGATACACCGTATAATCCTCCAACAAGAGTACCGTCGTGATATGTTTCAACCGAATGTGCATATCCCCTATCGTGGAGAGCAATATAAGCATCTATCATTTCACCGGTAATCCATGTTTTTTCCTGATATTTTCGCATAACGTTCGCGCAACAATTTATAACACCTTCAAAATCGTTGTCGAATTTTACATCGAATATTCCTTTTCTTACAAGTTTTTTAAGGCTTCGTCCGGGACTGAATTTTTCAGGATAAAGTATTAGTCTGGGTTCGGGAGAAAACCACAGTATGGGTTGTCCCTCCGAATACCAGGGGAATATCCCCATGGAATATGCCAGAAGCAACCTGCTTGATGAAAGGTCTCCTCCAATTGCAAGGAGTCCTGAAGACTCGGCAAGCTGTGGAGGTGGAAAACTTATTGATTCATTTAGAAAATATACAGGCATTTCTTATCAAATAGCTCATTTACAATTTGTCGGTATGACCAAGATCCTTTGCGGGAGATAGAATGTCCCTGACAAGCTTTTTTAACTGTTTAATCTCAGGAAATCCTTCCTGCTTCTTCCTGGACCATACGACCTTGTCAGAAACTACAATTTCAAAAGAACCCGGTCCGGATGGTATAAGTGAAAGCTCATCTATCTCATCGCTGAAAGTTGTCAACAGCTCCTGGGCCATCCAGGATGCTCTCAAAAGCCATCCACATTTGGGACAATATTTAATTCTTACACTGGCTTTATTCATAAATATTTCACTTTCCCCATTTGTCCCTTATAAAACCCTCTCTACCCGACCCTTTCTTGTAGGCACTGTAATGTACAGGATTCTTCTCGTAATACATCTGATGATAGTTCTCGGCTTTGTAAAAATTCCTGTAGGGCTCTATTGGGGTAACAATTTTCTCCCCGAATTTCCCGGAATTCTCAAGTTCCATTTTTGATTCCTCGGCATCTTCTTTCTGTTGTTCATCGTGAAAGAAAATAGCTGTTCTGTACTGTGTTCCCCTGTCCGCGAACTGTCCGTTTATCTGGGTCGGATCAATGTTCCTCCAGAATACTTCGAGTAGCAGTTTGTAAGTAATCTTTTCCGGGTCAAATACTATCTGTATAGATTCGGTATGCCCGGTCATACCCGAAGCTACCTCTTCATATGTAGGGTCTTTTTCCATTCCACCAGAGTAACCCACCGTGGTTGAAATCACCCCTTCAAGTCTCTCGAAAGGTGGCTGCATACACCAGAAGCAGCCACCGGCAAAGGTTGCAAGTTGATAACTGTTGTTATTCTCGTTCATAAAAGTTCCTCTTTAATTGAATTTAAATTTTTAAAACAATAACCTTCCCGGAGCGATCTGATCAAAAAACATCACTAAAACAGGTTCAATATAATAGAAATCCGGATATATTATTGTTTAGGTTATTAAACCGTATTTATATAATATTTTATACTATTATTATTTATTGCAAGCTTTGAAAATTGACGTATGTATCTAAAATTCAAGAATTTTTCATTTATTTTGATTATAATTTCGGGGCTTATCCTCGCATGTACACACGAAGAGGTAAAAAATCCGGGATCTTCAGAAAATACTTATAGTCCTGAGGAACAAAGTCAATCCATCGGCAAATATACTGCCGGATGTGTAAAGGGTTCTGTTCAGCTTCCGGTGATAGGACCTGGTTACCAGGTAATAAGGCTCCACAGGAACAGGTATTACGGGAACACAAAGCTGATAGACTTCATTGAAGACCTTGCTGCACGTTCATACAAAGAATATGGCACGGTATTATACATCGCTGACATTTCAAAAAAAGGTGGTGGTCCTGTTCTTGACGAGCATAGCAGTCATCAGATCGGACTTGATGCAGACATACTCTATATACATAAACCTCTCGGGAATGATTCCTATCTGAAACCATTGGCCAGAGAACAAAAAAACCCCGAAAGCGTACTCAACAGAATCGGGACGGCCGTAGATATGGGAAAATGGAGCCGGGTTAACGAAAAGCTACTTTTGGAAGCATCAGAGACAGAAAATGTAGACAGGATATTTGTGAACCCCGCGATTAAGAGAGAGCTATGTCGTGAATTTCCCGGTCAGGTCTGGCTAAGGAAAATAAGACCATGGTGGGGACATGACGGACATTTTCATGTAAGGCTTAAATGTCCTGACAACAGCCCTAAATGCGTCCCGACAGTAAGAATACCCGCAGGAACCGGATGTGGCAGCGACCTTGCCTGGTGGTTTTCAGAAGATGCAAGGCTGAAAAAAATCCGAATAAGTAAATCACCACCGACTACAGAAGATGATATTACACTTCCTGAAGAATGCCGTAATATCGTAAGATAAAATATGAGAACTGATATTTATTCAGCTTTTTTTCTTCATAGCACGATAGATAGCAAGAAGCGCTATAGCACCAATAATAGCAATTACAAAACTGCCGAAGTTAAAACCGGAAACTGATCCGAGACCAATACTAGTAGCTACGAACCCTCCTACAAGTGCACCCGCAATACCGATAATTATCGTAACTATAACTCCTCCGGGATCATCTCCGGGCATTATCAGTTTTGCTACCGCTCCGGCAATTAAACCAAATATAATCCAGTAGATTATACCCATAGATAAAGACCTCCTTTTAGAAATAACTCAAGCTCAATTATATCACAATAATGATTTGAAATTTTAGAGATTTTGAAAATTAGCAAAATGTAAAAAAGATGGCAGCCCAGCCGCCGTGACCCTATAGGATGGGTGGTATAAAGTTTTAGGCCTGTGGCTTTGCGTCCCAGCTTTTCAGTTGGTTTGCCCTTTTCATTCAAAAAGATACTATAGTAATACTTTAAAAAAATCAACCCGATTTTTATTTTTTTCACAGGGAATTGCTATAGTTCACATATCTTTTATTAGCCTTCTTATTTATTCACTTATATGTTTTTACACTCTTATAAAATTAATTAAGTTCTGTGTAAATTCCATGGATAATTTAATTGTAAAATTTTTGAATAAAATCAAATAAATGTATAGTTAATTTGTTAAAGTATGGAGTTATCTATAATAAATTAAATAAAAAAGAAACTTTTTTTGAAATACATCACAAAAATTATTGTATATAAATTAAATTCGGATTATAAATTAACAAGTGAACGAATGTTAAACCTATGTGCAAATGAAATCTCTGGAAAGAGAGTTGAACCTTCCCAAAAGATATTTACAACTTATCAAAAACATTTACATATGATTAAATTGACAAATTCTTTAATGACATTGAGTCCGGAGGGATATTAATTAACCTGACATAACTTATAAAAGTGCATTCCCTAAACAATACTTATTCAATCAAGCCTAAGAACTATTTCGAAAGTTATTAATATAGTGATTAAGCCCGGGGATTGAATTTTTATAATACCCTACTCAAAGTTTTCACCTTTTAGTCAGGAACAAAATGTCAGACCAGGTTCCAAAAAAAGCGAAAATGAAAAAATTAAAAATCGGAGTAATAGATCTAATAACAAAAGCTTCAATGAAAACACTCTGGGCAAGATTCATGCATGCCAATCTTGCCGGCATTATGCCACAGGTGGTGGCTACGTGGTGTGAGAACAAGGGTCATGATGTAATACTTTTTCCTTTTACCGGTCTTGAAGACATTGCAACAAGTGCTCCAAAAGATCTTGATATAGTTTTCATAAGCGCATTTACCCAGGCAGCCCTTCAATCGTACGCACTCAGCCAATTATACAGATCTCTAGGAACGGTCACAGTACTGGGAGGGCCACATGCACGTTGTTATCCCGAGGACGCACAGAAATACTTCGATTATGTACTTGGTTTCACAGATAAGCAATTAATAGAAGAAGTACTTCGGGATTGCTCTCCACAAAGACCTGTCGGTCAGTTCTTATCAGCAAAAAGCCAACCGTTAGACTTGCCCGGCGTTAAAGAAAGATGGAAGTTTATCGAGCAGACCCTTAAAAAAGCCCCGCTTATCGGGATAGTACCGATGATCGGTAGTATGGGTTGCCCTTATACATGCAGTTTCTGTATTGACTCAACAGTAAAATATCAGCCTATGGATTTCAATACGATTAAGGAAGATCTGAGATTTCTGCTAACAAAGTATAAACGCCCTTATGTATCGTGGCATGACCCTAACTTTGGAATACGCTTTGATGATTATATGGGCAAAATTGAAGAAGCGGTTCCTCCCGGAAGTATATATTTTATTGCCGAGAGCAGCCTATCACTCTTATCAGAGCCGAACTTAAAACGCCTTAAGCACAACGGATTCGGGGCTATTTTGCCGGGTATAGAATCCTGGTACGACATGGGAAATAAGTCTAAGACCGGAAGTAGACAGGGAGTTGAAAAACTAAAACTGGTATCCGAACATGTAAATTTAATCTTGAAATATATCCCTTATGTCCAGGCAAATTTTGTTATCGGACTTGATAGTGACGAAGGAACAGAATCTTTTGAATTGACAAAGAGATTCGTAGATATGGCCCCGGCTGCCTTTCCTGCTTACCCACTATTAACATCCTTTGGTCATGCAGCTCCGATTAACCTTGAATATCAAAGCGAAAACAGGGTGTTACCTTTTCCCTTCCATTTTCTTAACAACAATCATGCCATGAACGTAAAACCAAAAAACTATTCCTGGCCTGAATTTTATGATCACCTTATTGACCTGGTGGGTTATTCTTTTTCATATCGTTCGATTTATAACCGGTTTCGTTTGTCTTCTTCAAGAGTACCGAGATGGCTGAACTTTATGAGGGCAATATCTTCCGAAGGTTTCGGGAGATTAAAATTTTATCGTAAATTACGTCATCTTCTTGATACAGACCGCCCTTTTCGCGACTTTTTTGAGGGTGAAACAGACACAATACCTCAGTTCTATATAGATATTATCAGAAAAGACCTTGGTACACTATGGGAATGGCTGCCTGAAGGATCTATTTATCATGATCCTAACGCCTATCTAAAATCTGCACAGGTAAAGAATAAAGATGGTTTATCGAATGATATTCCAGGACATACTAATCTTGCAGGAAATGAAATTGACACTGCGGCAACAGTAAATAAGATTAATTAAAAAATATCATAGTAATACTTAAAAATACAATCTGTTTAATTGAATTATACTGGGAGAGCTCCACAGTAGGAGGTCATCCCGGTTCCCCCCTCATGATTCTACCGTGATCTGTCTCGGTCTTGTCTCTTCACTCTTGGGTAAGACCAGTTTCAGTATTCCGTTATCGTAGGAAGCTTTTATTTTGTCAGCATCCACATTCCCGGGCAATGTAAAACTCCTCTCAAACATTCCGTAACCTTACAAGTCTAACCTGCCTGACTTCCGAGTATTCACTCTCATGCTTTCTCTCACCGTATAATCTGAGAACATTACCCTGAAGGTCTATATTAATATCTTCTTTGTTCATACCAGGCAGATCGGCGTGGAGTTCATAATTTTTATCATTTTCCCTGATATCAACTGACGGTCCCCATTCCTCAACGCTTAGAACGTCAGAAGTATCACGCAGGAAGCTCATCGATTCATTAAAAATGTTGTTTATCCTGTTCTGGAGATAATTAAATTCATCTGTAGGATCAAATAATGACAGTTTTTTCATTGTTATCTACCTCCTGATTTTTTTATCTATCTTTTTTTTAACTACATTATTGAGTTAATCATCATTTGTAATTTTCAAGTCCTAATTTGAACATATTTTCAATAATATTGAGTGATTACAATGGAATATCATGTGTTCCTTTCACGATATATAGTAAACAAGACCCTGCTTTTGTATAATACTTAAATGTGTTGTAATGAATTCTAATATTATCGATATGACACAAAAGTCGATATGAGAAATAAGCAATCATCTATGATCGAAACCCAGCAGGCGATAGTCAAGATTATGGAAGGGACTTCCGGCGAAACCGGCAAAAAGTTTTTCAGGTCCCTTGTGAAGAATCTCTCCATTGTTCTGGATACTGCAGGCGCATGGGTTACAGAATTTCACGAAGACGAGAACAGATTAAAGGCTTTTGCATTCTGGCTGAACGGGGCTTGGGTGGAAAATTATGAATACGCTCTGGGGGGAACACCTTGCGAGCCGGTCATCAATAATGCATGCCGTATACATATTCCTGAAAAAGTAGTAGAGCTCTATCCGGAAGATCGGGACATGCAAGAATGTGGTGCTGTGAGCTATCTGGGTGAACCGCTGAAAGACAGCGATGGTATTGTTATAGGCCATCTGGCGATACTTGACACAAAACCAATGCCGGAAGATCAAACTTATCTTGCAATATTCCGTATATTTTCAGCGAGAGCAGGTGCAGAATTAACACGCTTAAAAACCGAACAGAAAGTAAGAGAGAGAGAAGAAAAACTTGCAAGACTTGTTGAAAGTGCAATGGACGGTATTGTTGAGTTCAATGAAGAATTTAAAGTAACGCAGATAAATCCTGCTGCACTCAAGATACTCGGTTACAAAAGTGACAGTATAAGAGGCACGATTGTAACAGAGTATCTTGAAGATAACGACAGAGCGAGACTAAGGATACTTGCAAAGAGGTTAATTTCATTACCTGAAGGAGAAAGATATCTCTGGATACCGGGGGGCCTTACTATACTCACGGCGCAAGGAAAAGAGATAAAGACAGAAGCAACTCTGTCCCATTCGGAAATGCATGGTGATCACTTTTTTACTCTTATATTCAGAAATATAAATGACAGGCTGGAAGCCGAGAAGAAAATAAACGCTCTGTCTTCTGAAACGGAATATCTCAGGGAAGAGCTGAGATCAGTTCACAAGTTCGGGGATATAACAGGAAGCTCAGAAGCTATTCTCAGGGTCCTTAATGATATAAATCAGGTTGCTGGAACAGATTCTACAGTCCTAATAACCGGAGAGACCGGTACCGGAAAAGAACTGATCGCAAGAGCAATACATTCAGGTAGCAGAAGGAACACAAAACCTTTGATTAAAGTAAACTGCGCCGCGATACCTGCAAACCTGATCGAGAGCGAATTTTTCGGACACGAGAAAGGAGCCTTCACGGGAGCAACCGCTAAAAGAGACGGCAGGTTCAGAATCGCTGACAGGGGTACCATATTTCTGGACGAAATAGGGGAGCTTCCGCTTGAACTTCAGTCCAAGCTCCTCAGAGTACTCCAGGAAGGGGAGTTCGAACCAGTTGGAAGTTCAAAAACAGTAAAAGTAAGTGTAAGGGTGATAGCGGCAACAAACAGGGATCTCAGGACCGAAGCAGAAGCCGGGAATTTCAGGGAAGATCTCTATTACAGACTAAGCGTTTTCCCTATATATGCACCTCCTTTAAGGGATAGAGCTGAAGACATAGTTGAACTTGCAGAGGTCTTTATTCAAAACTACTCACACACTATGGGAAAGCACATAGAAGCGATTACCCAAGAGATCAAAAACAGGCTCATGTCCTACAAATGGCCTGGTAATGTCAGGGAACTTCAAAACGTAATGGAACGTGCATTAATAACCTCTGTTAACGGAAAGCTCAATCTGGACAGTTCACTACCACTTCAAACCATGGGTAAGGAATATTTATCAGATAAAAAGTCCGAATCGGTTGGAACAGAAAGGATAAGGACAGCAGAAGAGATGAGTGAAATGGAAAGGAAAAATATCATTCTCGCACTGGAAAAGACCAACTGGAAAGTCTCGGGAGAGAAAGGTGCCGCGAGATTGCTTGGTATACCACCTACCACGCTAAGTTCGCGTATCAAAGCTCTTAAGATCAGACGAAAATGAGAGATTTCCATCCTGCATATTTACTTCTTTTCGTTAAACAACAATACGATATCTCGTAATTCACGAAATATAGTCATTCTCAAACCTCTCCACATATATTCTTAACATACTTATATTACTGATTATTTCTCAAATATAACAATTTGGCACATTCTCTGCAACTATAGGAACTAAATCGAATTTACGGAGGTAAGACAAATGTCTAACCAGAATACAGTAGTAAAAACAGAAGCAAACATTTTAAACGGAGTTGACGTAGACGGAATATTTTCAACCATTGAGGCAATTCAGACAAACCCTGAAATTGCACAGTTTAAATTCCGTAACTCGAATAAGTGGATTACAGCCGGATATAACAGATCCAGGATATCTAACTTCTATGGAGCTTTGCAGGAGTTCTCAAACAGAGAGTTTATTCTTGAAAATGATGAGCCACCGGTACTATTGAGTGAAGACAGGGCTCCAAATCCTGTTGAGTATATTCTTCACGGACTTGCCGGATGTATGACCACAACTCTCGTATATCACGCCGCTGCAAAGGGTATCAAGATCGAGGAAATGGAAACCAGGTTCGAAGGGGATATAGACCTGAGGGGTATGCTTGGTATTCCCGGGGCAAAGAGGTCCGGATATCAGCAAATAAGAGTAACTATGAAAGTAAAAGCAAACGCTTCAAAAAAAGAGATTGAGGAACTGGTAAAACTTGCGAGAAGATCACCTGTTTATAACACTATCTCGGAACCGGTAGATATAAAGATCACTCTTGAAGACTAAAGCCTACGGGGAGTGTTTTAAAACAAGATTTAAACACTCCCTTAATTTGCGGAGGTAAATAACAATGGCCTTAAGATACCCGGTAGGATTTGATAAGAATTACCTTAGAGAGAAGGTTCTAAATACATACATCAGGGTAGCCTCTGAACCTGACGGGGATTTCCATTTCCACAGGAGAGAAAACTATGCAATAGAATACCTGGGATGTGACAGACAGGAACTTTCATTTATCCCGGAAGAAAGTAAAAAAAGATTTGCCGGTGTAGGAAATCCTTACCGTATAAACATTATAAAGGGCGGTCAGATAATTTTCTCGACCATTCATGCATAGCAGTGACACTAACCGAAAATGAAGTATTTGAAATAACACAGAAAACGGGCTTTAGAGATTGTTTTCTTTCAGAGAGATTCGACTGTTTCAATAAAACATCAGCCATTAGAAGGGTTTCTGCAGATCCAAGAATACACTGTACAAATTTCTACATTGTTAAATAGTAAAAGGATCATATTTCTGTTACCACTAGGAGCTCCTGGTATGTATCACTATTTGACTGGATCTCCAAGTCTAAAATATAATTTCGATGAGACGTTGATTCAACTTAATTAATAGAAAGGAGCGTGAAAGATGTCTATAATGGACCGGATTAGAAAGGACGAGCCTTTCCTGAAAGGTGTTGATCATGTAGCAATCATTGTGAAAAATATGGACATGTCAATAAAGTTCTACAGTGAAGTACTTGGGATGGTTGTTGTATACGACGGAAGAAAAGACGGAGGTGAAAAGAAATCTTTTCTTGGAATTAAAGAAAAGGCATTCGTGGCACTTACGGAAAATCCTGATAAAGATACCGAAAATAAAATATCAGAGTCAGTGTCACATATTGCATTCCGTGTTGAAAATGTTGAAAAGTCCAGAGAGACACTAGAATCAAGAGGTGTTGAATTCACAAAAGAAAAAACCGGTGCGGACGGGAAAACAAAGGCATATCATTTCCTGGACCCTGATGGGCTGGAACTTGAAATATACGGTGGAACAGGTGAGATCACTCCCGCGTATTAAACCTTAGCAAAATTTGGTCACTGGCTTGCACGCCAGCTCACAATTTTTACAGGGTAGATAACAATAAGCGGTTTGTCGTCAAGGTTCATCACCGCATATTGTTCATATTTTTCATTAAGCAGTTTAATACCAAGTGAATGGTTTTTCCCGCATTCTAATATCTCCGCCCTCCCCCTGACCTGAACCCAGGCAAGTCCGGACCAGTCTTCAAAGTATTCGTCCACGAGTAAAGAAACTGCTTTATTATTCTCAATATTCCTGATTCTTCTGAGTTTCCGGTATGGCACCTTCTTCGGTTTTTCATCAATAGGAGTAAAAATTCTTTTACCATCAAATGCATAAACTATAACAACTACATGCGGGTTGCTGTTCTCGTCCACAGTTGCAAGTCTTGCAACCCTGTTCCTCTCGAGTAATTCGGATTCCCATTTAGAGAAATCGGGCATATCCGGACCTATTCACCGCACCATTTTGGTTCTCTCTTTTCAATAAATGCTTCGATTCCTTCTTCGGCATCTTTTGCCATCATATTCTCGACCATAACGCGTGAACAGTATTCGTAAGCACTCCTGAGATCCATTTGCTTCTGTTCGTAGAAAGCTTTTTTCCCGATCTTAACAGTAAGAGGCGATTTTGCAACTATTTTTAAAGCGAATTCATCAGCTACATTATCAAGCTCATTTTCAGGAACAACATGGTTTACAAGGCCGATCTCGTAAGCCCTTTGTGCAGTTATAAAATCACCAGTTAAAAGCATTTCCATTGCATGTTTATTTGTAACATTTCTCGAAAGGGCTACCATTGGTGTTGAGCAGAACAGACCTATATTTACTCCAGGGGTGGCAAACCTTGCTTTTTCGTCTGCAACTGCAAGATCGCATGTGGCAACTAGCTGGCACCCGGCTGCAGTCGCAACACCGTGAACTTTGGCTATCACGGGTTTAGGCAGCTCCGTTATCTTCATCATCATTTTTGAGCAGGTTTCAAATGTTTTTTCGAAAAAACTCTTCTGCCTCGTATTCATCAACTCTTTCAGATCATGACCGGCGCAGAACCCCTTGCCGGAGCCCGAGAGTATCACAGCTTTTATATGCTTATCGTCTGATAATTTATCAAGCTCACTGATCATCGCTTCCATGCATCTCAGTGACAGTGCATTGTAAGTTTTGGGTCTGTTAATAACGAGATATGCAATCCCTTTAGAATCACTTCTTATTACATAACTTTCGCCTGCAATTTCAGTTTGGTCCATAACCAGCTCCTCGCAACAAAATATTTTCGGATCAGGATTTAATTGAATGCCCGATCGAATTAATACGGCATAATTTAGAATACAGATGCAGTAGCTTTAATAAATATTAAACTCACTTAGAATATTATAAAACATTTTTACGGGAACCCGGAAATTATGAGTATTAAAACAGCTTTTTTTGATGTCGATCACAACAAGAATATTTTAATTCGGGAGCAGTTTAAGAGCGATGCAGAATTCGAACTTGTTTTTTCGGAAAAACAGTTCGATACGGAGTCTGCAAAAAAGGTAACTGACACCCGTGGAATAGCACTGTTCATAAGATCAAAAGTAACAGAAGAAGTGCTGGACCTTCTTCCCGATCTCGAAATCATCTCGACTCTTTCCACCGGATATGATCACATTGATCTGGATGCATGTAAAAACAGGGGAATTACGGTATGCAACGTTCCGGATTACGGAAACAACACAGTCGCGGAGTATGCATTTGGTCTGATACTTGCACTAACAAAAAAATTCAAACCCACGTTCGAAAGGGCGGAAAAAGGTATATTCAGCAGAAGTGGCATGACAGGGATGGATCTTGAAGGAAAGACGCTGGGGATTATCGGAACCGGCAAGATCGGAGCCAACGTAGTGAGAATGGGATGGGCTTTCGGCATGAAAGTACTGGGTTATGACCCCGTAATGAACATGGAATTGGTGAGTAGTTACGGCCTTGAATACACCGGTCTTGATGATCTTCTCGGAAGATCGGACATAATCAGTCTTCACATACCTTACAACAAATCGACACATCACCTCCTGGATAAACGAGCCTTGAGTTTAATGAAGCCTTCTGCACTGATTGTAAATACATCCAGGGGAAAAGTGATTGACACTTCAGCGATCTCTAACGCTTTGCGTGAAGGGAAGATCGGTGGAGCTGCACTCGATACATTTGAAGGAGAAGAGGTATGGCTGGAGGAAGAATTCCTCAGGCGTGACGACCTGGCAGCGATCTCCCTGAAACAGGCTATGGAAAGCTTCTTCATACTCCGTTCAGAAAAAGTCATCTTAACACCTCACAATGCATTCAACACCAGGGAAGCTATGGACCGGATACTAATTACCGGCTGCCGGAATATCGTTAGTTATTTCAGGGGAGAACCTCAGAACGTTGTAAACAGCTGATAGAATATCCATTTAATTATTTACCCCTTTTAATTTTTCCTGTCCTATTATCAAGTTGTAAAAGTTGACATGTATTTACTGTAATATATGTTATTTAAAATAGTAAGTAATTACTTACTTACTATTTTATCCGTTTTCCCCGCTTCGAGAAAAGGTAAGTAAAATGAAAACAAGTTATATGATATATTCAATTCTGTGCCTTTTTCTTCTGTTTATCAGCCCGAAGGCAAACGCAACGGACAAAGTAACATATAAAAAATTAAAACTGGGTTTATCCGATGCCGTAGACCTAGCACTCAGAAAAAGCCCTCTGCTTGATGAAGGGCAGGCAAGAATAAAAGAGTCCGAAAGCAATTACCTTGATACTTTATCCGCAGTCCTTCCGGAAATTAGTGGCGAAGTATCACAGAGCAGAAGTGTAATTAATCTCAAGGCAGAAGGTTTAACTTCTATATTCCCTTCAGACTCCGGAAGTAACAATCTTCCCGACTTCAGCTCCGTTGAAAAGGTAGGTCCGTACAACACCTTCGATGCCAGGGTGTCAATTGATGAAATAGTTCTTGATATAGAGTCTTTATACAATATAAAAGCCGGTAAAAAAGAGGTTAGTGCTTCCAGGAACGCTTACCGGAACACAGTACAGAAGGTAAAAACCGATACAGTAGCAGCATACATAAATGTACTCCGTGCGATCGCTGATGTTAATAGAACAAATGCCGACCTTCAAACTTCAGACGCACTTTACAAGCAGGCTAAAGACCTTTTTAATAACGGAATTTCAACAGGTGTTGATGTAAAGCGTGCAAAAGTACAGTATCTGAATTCAAAACAGGTATACCTTGAAGCAAAGAACAGTCTCGATGTAGCAATCAAATTTCTTACGATAACAATGGGGATCGATCCTTCAAGGGATATCGAATTAACAGACAAACTCGAATATAGCGAGTTAGTTGACGGGTCAGAAGATACACTTCTGAGTTATTCGTTTGATCACAGACCGGATCTCAAATCTCTGAGAGACAGTAAAAAAGAACTAAAATACAAAATAAAAAGCGCAGAATTCACATATGCACCAAAACTCGGACTGCATGCGGACTATGGTGCATCCGGCGTTACCCCTGATGAGTCAGTGATACCTACCTGGACCGTTCAGGCATTTTTAAAATTTCCCATATTCAGCGGCGGTAGCAACGTTGCGAAGATCAAACGTTCAAAATCGAGGCTTGTCCAGGTTGATGCACAAATCGAGGATCTTAAGAATCAAATCAAATATGATGTTCAGTCTTCCCTGCTTCAACTCGATTCTGCAAAAAACCAGATAGAAGTAGCAAGGTCAGGTATTGAGCTTGCCAGAGAATCCCTTCAACAATCAAGAGACCGGTTCAAAGAAGGTCTGACAAATAATATTGAAGTTATAACATCCCAGGACGAACTTGTACGAGCCGAAGAGAATCTCGTAAAGGCACTTTATAAATACAATATAGCAAGAGTCTCACTTGCCAGGGCAGTAGGTGATATCTCATATGTCTACAAATTTTAAAGACGGTGATAAAAAAATGGGAGAACAGAACAGAAGGAATACCAGGTTTTCTGCCTTAAAGAACAAAAAGTTAATATGGCTCGGAATTTTGATTTGTATCATCGCTGCCGGGGTATTCATTTACTTTCACTACTTGAGTGGAAGGGTTTACACAGATGATGCATTCATACGTGGCCACGTTTCACCCGTTAGTCCTAAAATAGACGGTACTGTCAGGAGGGTTTTGGTAAAGGACAATGAATGGGTAAACGAAGGTCAGAAGCTGGTTATACTGGATGACAGCAGCAGGACAGTAAATCTCGAAAAAGCAAAAGCAGAACTTGAAATGGCAAAAGCAAAGGTCGAAAAAGCCCGCTCTGCAATACTTATGAAACAAAAAGCACTCGATGTTGCGGAAGCCGATCTCACATCGGACAAAGCAGAATTTGACAGGATAACAAAAGATCTTGAACGGTACAGGAATCTGGTTAAGAAAAACGAAGTATCACAGCAACAATATGAAAGCAAACTTTCCGCATATATATCAGCTAAGTCAGGGGTCTATGCAGACGAAAAAAGGATAGAAAGTGCAAAAAGTGATATAAAACTTGCTGAGGCTGAACTTAAAGTTGCTGTTTCGGATGTTAATAGCAGTAGAGCCGGTGTTGATGATGCAGACCTCAACCTGGGGTACACAGTTATTACAGCACCCGTTTCCGGTCGGGTGACTGAAAAAACCGTAGAGGAGGGCCAGGTGGTCCACAGGGGACAGCCACTTCTCGCACTCGTAAAAAAAGACCTGTGGGTAATTGCTAACTTCAAGGAAACACAGATAACTCACATGAAGCTTAACCAGGAAGTTGAAATCGAAGTCGATGCCTACCCGGACCATAAGTTTCGCGGGCACATAGACAGTTTTCAATACGGCTCAGGGGCGGCATTCAGTTTGCTTCCTCCGGAGAATGCAACAGGTAACTATGTAAAGGTGACACAACGAATCCCCGTAAAGATAGTATTCGACGACCTGGACGAAGAAACACTTTCCAAATACGTCCTTGGTCCCGGAATGTCGGTTGTCCCAACCGTTTTGATAGGTCCCGGTTAACACATCCGTTTTGTAAATAAGGATCCATTTAATGTCTGAAACAGATAGTAGTGTAAATCCATGGATAGTAGCTGCTACAGTAATTCTCCCTGCCCTTATGGAGGTTCTGGATACCAGCATAGTTAACGTAGCCCTTCCACACATGCAGGGCTCTTTTTCAGCAACCCAGGACCAGATAACATGGGTATTAACTTCGTATCTTGTTGCAAACGGAATAGTGCTTCCTATGACAGGATGGCTGAGCCGTGTCTTTGGAAGAAAATTATTCCTGATAGGCTGCGTGGTAACTTTCACCGTCGCGTCTTTTATGTGCGGGGCTTCAACTACACTTGGAATGATAGTTTTTTTCAGGATCGTTCAGGGAGTTTCAGGCGGGGCTTTACAACCGATGTCCCAATCTATCCTCCTTGAAACATTCCCCGCTGAAGAACAGGGAATGGCAATGGCACTTTGGGGTGTTGGTATAGTTACAGCACCTGTTATAGCACCTCTACTGGGTGGATGGATAACAGATCATTACAGCTGGAGATGGGTATTCTATATTAACATTCCAGTCGGTTTGCTGGCTTTTTTCATGACAAGATGGTTTATAACAGATCCGCCTTACGCAAAACGCCAGAAAGTATCTTTTGACAGCTGGGGGATAATATTCCTTGCACTCGCAATCGGGGCTCTTCAGATCATGCTGGACAAAGGACAGAAAGAAGACTGGTTTGACTCAAATTTCATAATCTATCTGGCACTGATCAGCGCAATTGCATTCATAGCACTTATAATAAGGGAATACAGGGCCGAAGAACCGGTAGTTGACATGGATGTTTTCAAAAACAGGACATTCTCAGCGGGAACTTTTACAATGTTCCTCTTCGGATTCGGTATTTATGCATGGGTATCACTTATCCCCCTTTACGTGCAGAACCTGATGGGATACACAGCAACGGAAAGCGGACTTGTAATTTCCCCCAGGGGAGCGGGTGTTATGGTAACAATGTTCATAGCGGGGTGGTATTTAAGAAAAGGGTGGGATGCCAGATGGATACTCCTGATGGCTATGCCATTTTTAATCCTTGCCGGACTCGATCTTGTAAACCTCAATCTTAACGCGGGATTCACCTATATTGCCTTTCCCAACTTCACCCAGGGGCTGGGGCTGGGGCTGATTTTTGTTCCCCTCGCCTCCTCGACAATGTCGAAAATATCCCCTGACAAGATGGGGAATGCAACGGGAATATTTAACCTTGCAAGGAACATAGGCGGTAGCATCGGGATCGCTACTACCCAGACACTGCTGGCACGCCTTTCGCAGCAACATCAAAATTATCTTGTAAGTAACATAAATCCCTATAACCCGGTATTCAGACATAAATATGAATCAATACTGAACGGACTGGCAACCGGTTCACAGGACTATACAGGCATTAACCACCTGTCGGAAAAGGTATTGGGGATAATCTACGGCATGGTGCAGAAACAGGCCGCCATGCTGGCTTATATCGATGTTTTCTGGCTCGTCACAATAATGTTTCTGCTGATGATACCCTCTATCCTGTTAATGAGACCGAGAAAAAGTGATCCCGCCGCAGGGGTTCATCGAAATTCGGGAACGAATTGAAAATTGCGTACCTATACAAAAACTTCTTCAGAGTTTTCCAGAAACTTCTCTTTCCACAACAGATATCCTCTTCTATTCATATGTAGTTTATCTTTGGTGAAAAGCTCTTCTTTTACGTTCCCGTTCCCGTTGAGCATTGCATCAAAAATATTCAGGTAGAAAGTATTGTCTTCTTTTGCAAGAAAATTCTTTATTAGCCTGTTGGTTATCTGCATTCTGTCAATAGCCGGGAAACGGTCGGGGCTCGGTTTGATTGAAACATAGGTAAACCTGGTCTCCGGGAAATTGTTCCTGAATTTGGAGTAGAATTCTCTGAACAGTTCTAATATCTCATCCGGCAATCTGTCATCACCAATATCATTATCACCGGCATAGAATATAAATGACCTGATCCGGAGCGGTTTAACCAGTCTGTCAAAATAGTAAATGCAGTAATCCAGTCTCGCACCTCCGAACCCAAGGTTCAGGATCTCATAATCAGGAAAATCCTTCTGAAGGTTATTCCACAACCTTATGGATGAACTGCCGTAAAAAACTACCGGATATTCATGTGTTTTTATGTACCTTTTTTCGAGGATCCGAATATCTCTTTCATACAGTTCTTTATCTATCATATTTATTATTTCCTGTAATTACTTAGACACCTTTTCAAATGTGCCGATATTTATTTTCCTTGATGCCTCTGATTCTGCAAGTTCTATAGCTTCTTCCACATACCCCCTGAACTCGTTCCTGTAATTTTCAAGGAACCTGAATAGTTCTTCCGTGTTGTTCTCCGGGTCCTTTACATAATCAGAGATCCTGAACGGCTTTTTTATCACCATAGCGAATACGTTCTTGTTTACCCTTTTATCGAAATTTGCGATCGCCATCGGAACTATCATGGGCTCGGGGCTAACGGAAGCTGTGAGATAAAACGCTCCGGGTTTGAACAGTCCAGGTGATTCATCAGTTTCAAGGCTTGTACCTTCAGGGTTCAAAACAAGATTGACACCCTCTTCGAGATACTTTCCAGCAGTTTTATAAAAATTCTCTCGCCTTGCCAGTCGCTGAGTCCTGGTTTCCTTTCGTAAATTGGATTCCTTTGTATAGACATTTATATGTCCGAGTTTTCCATAGTAATTCTGATGCCCGTATTCCTCTGATCTGGGAACCCGAACTACCCTTATACCCGGGTCACCGTATTTTCGGTACAGCACCATGGAGCTTACAAAATGTGAATCCAGGGTTAGCTGAAAGTTATTTGGAAGTGTGTTGTAGGGGTGATTGAGAAGATGATTAAAAATAAATATATTCCCGGTTGATTCGGGAAGATTCTCCCATCCCCGTATTATATAGGGGACATATTCAAATACTTTAACAAAATTTGATGCTGATGTTTTCCTGAGCTCTTCAGCCGTAGGTCCGGCAGGAGCTTCTGACACCGATTCATATACACTCTTAAGTCCGTCAAAGAACTGATATTCCTTGTACATTCTCCCAAGTATATGTAAACTGGAACGTGGGATGTTTTTTTCGATAGTACTTCCACCGGCCTCAAGAGAGAAAAGTATATCGAATGCGTCTTCAAGGGTAAGCACATTCCCCAGCAGCAACGGTAATTTATGAAGTGTCGATCTCACACTTAACTGTGTGGCATTCTGTTCTATCAGGTTACCGACAGCAAGTATTTCCTGCTCGTAATGGAGCGAGATGAGTCTGGCCCTGGAATCGCTTAAAAGATTACCGATAAGCCAGAGCAGACGCTTGGCAAATACAATAGCTATTACTGGATCCCTGTTGAATATTGAATCAATCTTTTCTCCCGGTATGTGATATACAACAGAATTTCTGGTAGCAATTGCAGTTACCCCGTTGGTCATATCGGGACTAGAGCCAATGCCAACGATGTTACCGGTGTGATGGATTGCCCTTACTGCTACGGAATCCTCCGGGTCATTATCATTATTATCATCTATACGGGGATTAAATCCGAGCACAACTTTACCATATGCAAGCAGGTCTATACCTTCAGCTTTATCTCCCTGGACAAACAACCTTTCACCGCTGATAAAAGATCGTTTTTCAGCAGCAGATGCAAGCTTGTAAAGTATATTCTCAGGAAATATTTCAAAGAACGGCGATTGTTTAATTACATCAAGGGTATCGGGTGTGAGTGTATCTCCGTCTTCCTCAATGTCTTCAGGATCACGGCCGAAATCCAAGTCCCATCCTGTATAAGTAAAATTTGCTATCTGCTGGCGAACCCGCCTTAAAAGCCACATACTTTTTCTGAGAACGAAAAGTATGAAATCACGTCCCAGTGCAGGCTCCTGTTCAAAGAACTTTTCAAGATGGGAATGGGACCACTGTATGAAAACGGACTTCTCGTCACATGTGACTGTAGTTGCGTATCTGAAAGGAGATCTGAAACCAGACCATCCTACAGGTGTAAACGTTTCTTTGCTTTTCCCCACCGAGAACTCGTCATCTTCCTGATCAACTGTTATACCAAAATTTACATGTCCACTTATAAGAAAATAAAAAGAATGACTCCTTTCATATTGCCTGGTAAGAACATAACCCCTTCCCCGCTCGACAACCTGCCCCATCCTGAGAAGGAAATCAACGCTCCCGAGTTTGTGTTTTTTAAGAAATGGAAGATCTTTTAAAAGCTCCAGAGGTTTATTAGATTTCAAAAAAATAACTCTCGCTTCTATATTTCTTTATCTAAAAAAATTCCTTAATTCGTTCAGGACTTCGACTGGTCTCTCTTCAGGTAGAAAATGGCCACAGTCAATAGGTTTACCGGTTACTTTAGTTGCCTTGGCCTTCCATGTTTCAAGCACGTTATACCTTCTGTGTACAAACCCCTGACTGCCCCATAATACAAGGAGCGGGCATTCTATTCTTTTGTCAAAATCTCTCTCATCGTGTTCGATATCTATAGTTGCCGATGCTCTGTAATCATTACATGTAGAGTGTATTGTTTCAGGCTGGCTGAAACAACGCACATATTCCCTGACAGCCTCTTCATCGAATTCTGCTTTACTGCCGCTCCAGCGTTTCAATTTCTCTTTGAGATAATATTCCGAATTATTTACTATTAAAGTTTCGGGAAGATTATCAGGCTGGATAAGAAAAAACCAGTGATAATAACCCGTGGCAAAACTCTTATCAGTTGTTGTATACATAGTATGAGTAGGAGCTATATCCATAACGCAGGCTTTGATAATTTTGTACGGGTGATCGAGAGCCATCCTGTGCGTTACCCTGCCACCTCTGTCATGACCGGCAACAAGGTATTCATCAAATCCCAGCTCGCTCATCATCTCAACTGAATCCTTTGCCATCTCACGTTTTGAATAAGTACTGAAATCAGGAGTGGATTCCGGTTTGGTACTGTCACCGTACCCTCGAAGATCGGGGATGACCAGATAAAATTCATCTGCCAGTTCAGGAGCTATTTTATGCCACATGATATGAGTCTGGGGGTATCCGTGAAGAAGCAGAAGTGGTTTCCCCCTGCCCCCGTGTACAACATTGATCAAGGCTCCGGAAGTTTGAATCTTTTCTTTTTTAAAATCACCACTGAACATGCGATCTCCTTAATCGGAAATAATAAATATCACAATAGCCGGATAAGAATTCAGGCATTAAAGTTTATAAGATTTTCTAAATTGTCTTCACTAAACGAAATCATCTCTATAAAAAAGAAAGTAAGTACTTTTTCTAAAGACATATATATAAGAACCATTATTTAAATATTTTACACAATTCCAGGATTCTTTTTTATTACCTATTCAGTTAATCATCGAGCTGTTAACATATACATAAAAGCTATAGACCCTGATGTAATCTGAACTCAAGAATCATAATTAAACATTAAAAACATATTTTCTTCTGAAAGAATTCAATTCTTATATGCTGACGGTTTTAAAGACCCGTTTTAAAATGAATAGTGGCCTGTGCATATAGTCAGTCAAGCTGATCCTTACCATCAAAGATCACTTCAATTCCCTTAATTCCGAAGAAATGTGAATAGCCAAGCTGAAGATCAAGATAATCGAGTACTTTTAATACCGCTGTTAGATCAAGTTCTCCCCCGATATTTCTGTCTATATTATTCCCTTCAGCGGGACGACGGTAAACGTAACCAAAAATATTATCATTAAATGCGCCTGAACCCCCTATTTGAAATTCTTTATCTGATACAAGCCAGAACCAGTGACCATCGACTGCGAAGTTTAACCTGCTGTGTGGACTCAACAGGAATTGGAAATAAAGATCGATCAGGTTACTGAAAGCATTAGCATCCACATATCCGTAATACTTGTGATTAGTAGGAAGATAGTTGAAGAATGTTCCATAGTCCCCATCATCAGGATCGTCATCTCCCGATGCGTAAGCAATACCGGACCTCAACCATGGCTTCCATGCAATTTCCTTAAATTGATAACCAGCTTCCGCTATAAATGCAAAAGCGTTCTGATCGAGAGGTCCAAAATTGCCGAACTGATACCCCACCCACAATAATAGATCGAATTCCCCGGGTCCGGCTCTGTAAACACCTACTAAACTCGCTCCGATTGTATTAATTTCAAGATCATCACCTGCAATAGTTTTTGCTGATTCTCGGTCATCAAAGTAGAAATAATCGAAAAACTTTATTTGAGTATCCCTTATTAAAGTATCTTTTTTTAGAGTGAAAGTTGCACCCGCTACGAATACTCTATCCAGGTCATTCCAGTATCCGTCATCAATATCAAAGGCTCCATAAGTCGGATAGGCGCCGAATAGGTCGACATCAAACATTTCATTATTGTAACCAGCATTTAAACCATCGTACCTTCTTCCCAGATCCGTCCACTCAAAATCACCTACCAGACGCTCCGACAGCCTGTTCTTTATAATCCAGTTCATCTTAGGAGAGTCTTTGTACAGAACTTCTGCTCCTTCCTTTATAGGGATCCTCCCTCCTTTAAAATAGAACCCGTTAAGATTTTTAAGATTCAGAAAAGCTTCGACAATCTGGAAATTGCCAGGATCTGTGCCCGTGTCGCTTGCATTAAAATATATGGACCCCGGTCCGGAAGCCCCGTTTTCGGGAAGATCAAAGGCTTTAACACCCTGACCCATTAAATGAACACCGATATTATCCCAGTTGAGATCAATGAAGCCCCTGGCTCTGATCAGAAATATATTGTAGTCCTTGTCATTCGAAACAGCTTTTTTGGTAAATGTATTCCAGTACTCATTCCTAAGCCTTATATTTACCCCACCGCTTGCATAATCCTCCGTTATATCGCGAGGCTTGGTACCTGCCAATGCCGTATATTCAATTCCGGTTATGTGAAAAAAAATAAAAAGGATCAAAAAGTAGCAGAATGAGTATGTATTTGTAATCATCTCTTTACCTCCGGATAAACAGATTGCATTTGTATAAATCATTAATTAAATTCTGCAAACTATTTTAATCCAAAAGCTGAGATAGTACCGAATCTTTGGTATATGGTCAGAATAAAAATTTTTTTAAACCATATATTTGTAACAGTTAATTAAGAAGATGAGGTGAAGTTCTTTAAAGAACTTCACCTCTGTAATTATCAAGGTTGGTATGTAATAATTGTTGTACCGTCGCTGTCACCGTCCGGGTCGTGGTTATCTGATGGAGAATAATCATGACCACTCTTGGATAGATCGTTTACTGTAAAAGTTATACTGTTGTCCTTGCTGCTGCCATTCAGTGTGACCGTACATGTACCGTTTGAACCCGTAGTGCAGTCAGGGGAACGACCCTTGGTAGACATATTCCCGGTTACATATACTCCAGAGACAGGATTCTCATTTGAATCGTGCACCCGTATCGTTACAACCGCCATCCACCTGTTTTTGTTGACAGATGACTGATAATCGAGATCCCCTACGTGTATGGTGTTTTGTACCTGAGACTGAGAATTTACGTTTATATTCAATGTAGCGGTGTCTGTTAAACCTCTGCTGTCAGCAACCTCTATCTGAAAAGAATTCAGACCAACATTACTATCGGATGGTGTTCCGCTTAGTGCCCCTCCGGCTGATACGCTCAGCCATGACGGGCCGCTGAGTTTACTGTAGTTGATAGTATCACCATCAGGATCATAAGCCGAGCCTGATATATCTGCAGAATATGCACTGCCTGCCTGTGCGTCAGGTCTAGTAAACGGGTTATTAAAAAATGACGGTGGATTGTTCGTTGGTTGAGGAGCAGGATCGGTTGTTACAGAAATTGTATTTGAATAGCCTGAGTTACCTACACCGTTAAACGCCTGGATCCTGTAATAATAAGTCGTGTCGGCACTTAATCCGT
>Ga0102952_1000210_pt1 | contig 26287 bp, 19 predicted proteins | sample SalPon2A_C_D1_MG_FD_78506 | JGI IMG/M metagenome (GOLD analysis project Ga0102952, IMG submission 78506) | Soil microbial communities from South San Francisco under conditions of wetland restoration - Salt Pond MetaG R2A_C_D1_MG | ecosystem: Environmental > Terrestrial > Soil > Wetlands | place... | reverse complement strand
GTGGGACTCGGGCCGCGGGGGATCTCCTGGGATCCGGGCAATGAGGACATCCTCGTGTGCAACGAGCTCGAGAACTCGATGTCGATCATCTCCGCCTTCTCGCTGGAGGTGCGCAACGTGATCAAGGGTCACCTGAACCAGCCCTTCGACGTGGCCATCTCCCAGCGGCAGACCTCCCACGGGTACTACCGCAACGTCTACTTCGCCTGGATCCTGAACCGCAACGGCGACCTGACGATGTTCGAGTCCGGGCCCAACGGCACGAACGGTTGGGGCTTCGACGACACCATCGGCGTGGCGCCGTTCACCTTCGACCACCCGACGAAGGTGATGATCGACCCCACCAACCTGTTCGGGGCCGCCTGGATCCTCCACGAGAACGCGCTCAACCCCGACGGTTCCCAGACCAACCAGCAGGGCGGCGCGGTGACGCTGATCAGCATCGACAGCGCCAACTCGGGCCCGATCCCGCTGATCGGCGGCCAGACCACGGGCAACCCGCAGTTCCGCGACATGTCCCTGCGGGTCAAGGTCTCCATCGGCCCCTCCGAGCTGACCGGCATCCCGGTGGACGCGGCCCTCGACGACCAGAACAACCTGGGCGGGCTGACCAACGTGTTCCCCCCGGTCTACTCCGCGGGCAACCCGATCGCGGTCAACGGCAAGTCCTCGGTGCGGGCGAACCCGAACGGCACGATCATCCCCGCGAAGAACCCGCAGTTCATGTTCCTCGCCGTGCCCAACTCGACCGAGGGTCCGGGCGTGGTGGACGTGATCAGCCTGAAGGCGGGCTTCCAGCGCTTCGACACCGACCCCTACATCCAAGGCGTCCAGTCGATCCCGGTGCCCGGTGCGATCCGGGTGACGAACTACTGGGCTCAGTAGCGGACCGCAGCGGCCGGCGAACGCCCGCCGGGCGCGGCACCGATTCCTCGACAGGGCGCCCGCGGAGTTCCCGCGGGCGCCCTGCTGCGTTCCGCCCGCCGAGGACGCGGCGCGCGCCGGCCGTGAAATCGCCGGCCCTGGGTCGAGCCTGGCGGCGCCGATCCGGCTAGGGTACGCGCTCTCCTCACCCCGCCGTGCCCGACCCGCGCCTCGTTCGCTCCATGTTCGCCCGCATCGCCGGGCGCTACGACCTGCTCAACCGGGTCCTCTCCCTGGGCATCGACCGGTCCTGGCGGCGCCGCACCGTGCGCGCGGCGGCGGTGCCGCGCGGCGGCCTGGTGGTGGACGTCTGCTGCGGCACCGGGGACCTGGCCCTGGCCTTCGAGCGCGCGGGCGCGCGCGTGGTCGGCGTCGACTTCACTCCGGAGATGCTGCAACTCGCCCTGCCCAAGCGCGGCACTGCCGGCGTCGTCTTCGCCCAGGGCGACGCCCTGTGCCTGCCGCTGGCCGACGCGAGCGCGGACGCGGCGAGCGTCGCCTTCGGGTTGCGCAACCTCGCCGATCCCCAGGCGGGCCTGCGCGAGATGGCGCGCGTGGTGCGGCCGGGGGGGCGGGTGCTGGTGCTCGAGTGCTCGCCGCCTCCCGATGGCCTGCTCGGCGGGCTCTACGGCTTCTACTTCACGCGCCTCCTGCCCTGGATCGGCGGTTTGATCTCCGGCGACCGCGAGGCCTACCGCTACCTGCCGCGCACGGTCGTCGCCTGGCCGCGGGCCGACGTGCTGCGCGCGAACATGGCGTCGGTCGGCCTGGTCGACTGCGACTACCGCGCGCTGACCGGCGGGATCGCCTACCTGCACAGCGGGCGGGTGCCCGAGGGCTTCCACCGGACCGCGGGCGGCTGAGCGATGAGCGCGAAGCGAGCGCGGGAGCGCGCCCTCCCGGACCTGCACCACGAGGAGCCTTTCACCTCCCTCGGCGTCGGCTTCCTGGCGATGACGCCGATGTTCGTGACCTACGAGTGGGCCCTGGTCGCCGAGCCCGGCGCGGGCGAGAACACCGGCCGCGTCGTGCTCGGGCTGTTCCTCGGTCCGCTCGGCGAGGCGACCCCCTGGGTGCGCTGGACGCTGCTCGCCGCGCTGTTCGTCGCCGCGCTCGCGCGGGTGCGCGCGATCGGCGTGCGCGTGCGGCCGAGCGTCGCGCGGTGCGTGCTCGAGGGCTGCGGCTTCGCGCTGCTGCTCGGTCCGGCGCTGGCGGTGCTGCAGGCTCTCGGCGGCGCCTGGCTGCCGCCGCTGCCGCCGGCGGGGGATCCGACGCAGGGCGGCGGCCCGCCCCTCTCCGGAGCGGCGCTCGTCTTCGGCGGCGCGGCCTGGGAGGAGCTGCTCTTCCGCGTCGGTCTGTACTCGTTCCTGTACTGGCTGACGCTGCGGTTCGTGCAGGCCCTCGGCGGCTCGACGCGCTGGGGCCGGGCCGCGGCCGAGGTCGTCGGCCTCATCGGCTCCGCGCTGGGCTTCGCCGCGGCACACCTGGCGCTCGTCCTGTCCTGGCTCGGCGGGGGCGGACGGGAGTTCGATCCCGCGCTCTTCACATGGCTGACCCTCGCGGGCATCCTCCTGGGACTCCTGTTCCGGTTGCGCGGTCCCGGGGTGGGCGCCTGGGCGCACGGGCTGTTCAACGCCGCGCTGTGGATCGGGATCGATCCGAACGTGATCCTATGAGTCGCTACTTCGTCGGCCTCACCGGAGCCAGCGGGCACGCCTACGCGGCGCGGCTCGTGGCGGCGCTGACCGCTGCGGGCCAGGACGTCGACCTCTCGATCACCGCCGCCGGCGCGAAGGTGCTGCGCCACGAGCTGCAGCTGGAGGCCGGGGCGGATGGCGCGCGGCTGGCGGAGGCCGTCCGCGAGTGGGCCGCCCCCGGCGCAATGCTGCGGACCTTCCGGGCGGACGCGGTGGAGGCGCCGCCCTCCTCGGGCACCGCGCTGACCGGCGGGGTGATCCTGTGTCCCTGCAGCATGGGCACGCTGGCGCGGGTGTCGGTGGGCTTCAGCTCGAACCTGGTCGAGCGCGCCGCGGACGTGGCGCTGAAGGAGCACCGGCCCCTCGTGCTCGTCGTGCGCGAGTCGCCGCTCTCGGAGATCCACCTGGAGAACATGCTCCGCCTGGCCCGGCTCGGCGCGCGCATCCTGCCGGCCAGTCCTGGCTTCTACCACGCACCGCGCAGCGTGAACGACCTCGTCGATCACGTGGTCGGCAAGGTGCTCGACACGCTCGGCGTCGAGCACGCCGTCGGCGCGCGCTGGAAGGGGACCGCCGAGCCGCCCCCCGAACCGGGCATCGGGCCCGGGACCGGCCGGGGGACCGCCGCGCCGTGAGGTTGCGGTCCTACCTGCGCCTGGTCGCCTTCGAGCACTCCGTCTTCGCGCTGCCCTTCGCTCTGCAGGGCGCGTGGCTCGCCGCGCGCGGCGTGCCGGCGCTGCGCACCCTCGTCTGGGTGGTCGTGTGCGCGGTCAGCGCGCGCACCGCGGCGATGGGATTCAACCGCTTGGTCGACGCCCGCGTCGACGCCGCCAACCCGCGCACCCGCGGTCGGGAGATTCCCGCCGGCGCGGTGTCGGTGCGCAGCGCCGGCGTCCTGGTCGGGCTCGCGTCGGCGGTGTTCGTGCTCGCCGCGCACGCGCTCAACCCGCTCTGCGGCCGGCTCTCCTGGGCGGTGCTGGCGGTGCTGTTCAGCTACAGCTTCACCAAGCGCTTCACCTTCCTCTCGCACGCGGTGCTCGGCCTGTCGCTGGGTCTGGCTCCGCTCGGCGCCTGGCTCGCCGTGCGCGGGGACCTGGGCGGGGACCTGGCGGTGCCGCTGCTGCTGGCCGCCGCGGTGCTGAGCTGGGTCGCGGGCTTCGACCTGATCTACGCCTGTCAGGACCGCGAGTTCGACGTCCGCGCCGGCCTGCACTCCGTGCCCGCGCGCTTCGGCATCCGCGCCGCGCTGCTCGCCGCACGCTGGCTGCACGTGCTGACGGTGGCGCTGCTGCTCGGCGTCTGGGTTCGGGCGGACCTCGCCGGGATCTACCTCGTCGCCGTGGCGGTGGCGGCGGCGCTCTTGGTGTGGGAACATCGGCTGGTGCGGCCCGACGACCTCTCGCGAGTGAACCTGGCCTTCTTCACGCTCAACGGTTGGGTGGGGGTGGGGCTCTTCGTCGGGCTGGCCGCCGACCTGCAGCTGTTCCCCTGAACCATGGCCGACCCCCATCCCCGCGAAGAGCTGGCGAAGCTGGAGGGCTCCCTCGGCGCCGGCGCTCCCGCGCCGGGGTACGTGCTGCGCGGCGCCGAGCAGTACTTCCGCGCGCGCGCGCTCGACGCGATCAAGCGCGCGGCGGCGGAGGCGGGCCGGGAGCTTTGCGTGCACGACGTCAAGGGCCCCGACTTCCAGGCCGCGTCCATGCACGAGGACCTGATGGGCGCGGGTCTGTTCGCCAGCACGCGTTGCGTGGTGATCCACGAGCCCGGCGACCTGCTGAAGAAGGCCGGCGGCAAGGACTCGCCGACGACCGTTGCCGTGCGCTCCTTCCTGTCCGGCGGCCGCGGCACCGTCGTGCTCGCCGGCAAGTCGCTGCGCGCGGACGCCGGCGCGGTCAAGGCGATCCGTTCGGCCGGGGGCCTGCTGTGCGCCTTCCGCCCGCTCTACGACGCGCCCGCGCCCTGGGACCGCGACCAGGACCCGCGCTCCACCGAGCTGGTGAGGTGGTTGGGACAGCGCGCCCGGGAGCTGGGCGTCGCGCTGGATGCGGACCGGGCGGTGCTGCTGGTGCACGCGCGTGGCAACGACCTCGGCGCGCTCGACTCGGCGCTGGAGGAGATCCGCGCCGGGGCCGGCGAGGCGGAGCTGCGCGGCGGCGACGGGGCGGCGGTCTCGCCGTTCCGGGTGGCCGACGAGGTACTCTCCGGAGCGCCGTCGGGTCCCGGCGAGGTGGAGCGCCTGTTCCGCGGCGGCATGCGCAAGGACAAGGACGGCACGCTCGAGCGCGGCGCGCCGGCACTCCTGGCCATCGTGCTCGGGACGCTGCGCAACAAGGTCCGCCAGGGGCTGGGCGCGCGCTCGGCCCTGGACGCCGGGCTGCCCGAGGCCCGGGCCCTGGAGCTGGCGGGCGTCGGCGGTCCCCCGGCGGTGAGGAAGCGCTTCGCGGCGCTCGTCGCCCAGCGCAACGCCCGCGTCTGGCGGCGGATGCTCGCCGACGTCGTGGCCCTGGAGCGCCGCACGCGCAGCCGTCTGCCGGTCGACGCCGCGGACGTGATGCGCCTCGCCCTGCGCTGGCAGCCGAAGCGCCGCGCGGGCGCGGGCCCGCGGCGCTGAGCGCGATCGCGGACCTCTGCGACGCGGTTGCTAGGATGCGCCCATGAAGTCCGCGTCCTCCGCTCGCATCGCCGTCCTCCCGGAACTCGTCCGCAACCAGATCGCCGCCGGCGAGGTGATCGAGCGCCCGGCCTCGGTGGTCAAGGAGCTGGTCGAGAACGCGCTCGACGCGGGAGCCGGCCGGGTGCAGGTCGACCTGGAGGAGGGCGGCGTGGCGCTGGTGCGCGTCACCGACGACGGCCACGGCGTCGGACCCGACGACCTGGAGCTGGCCTTCGCCGCCCACGCGACCAGCAAGCTCGCGGACGCCGAGGACCTCGACCACATCGCCACCCTGGGCTTCCGCGGCGAGGCGCTGGCCTCGGTCGGTTCGGTGGCGCGCTGCCGCCTGCGCTCGCGGCTGCGGGAGGACGAGCTGGGCCACGAGATCGAGAACGAGGGCGGCCGCCTCGGCGAGGTGCGCGAGGCCGGCGCGCCGGTGGGCACGATGGTCGAGGTCCGCGACCTGTTCTTCAACACGCCCGCGCGACGGCGCTTCCTCAAGACCACCAAGACCGAGCTCGGCCGCTGCCTCGACGTGATCCAGCGCATCGCCATGGCGCACGCCGGGGTCGGCTTCGTCGTCACCCACGACGGCCGACGCGTGTTCGACGTCGAGCCGGAGATGGATCTCCTCGCGCGCGTGCGGCGGACCTTCGGGGCGGAGCTGGCGGAGAGTCTGGTCACCGTCCACGGTGCCGACGGCGACACGCTGCTCGAGGGCTGGGTCGCGCCGCCGCGTTTCTCGCGCACCGACACCGCGCGGCAGATGTGGTTCCTCAACGGGCGGCCGCTGCGCGACAAGGTGCTCACCCGCTGCCTGCGCGACGCCTACCGCGGCTTCCTGGTCGAAGGTCGCCAGCCGGTGGCCTTCCTGGCGCTGAGCATGGATCCCGCGAAGGTGGACGTGAACGTGCACCCCGCCAAGGCCGAGGTGCGCTTCCGCGATCAGCGGCGGATGTTCGGATTCCTCGTCTCCGTGCTGCGCGAGGCCGTGCGCGCCACGGACATGGCCACTCCCGGCGAGCGCATGATGGAGATCGCCGGCCGCCGGGAGGCCGCCGCCGACGACCTGCGCCAGTACGCGCTGCCCGATCCGGGCCCGCGTCCGTCCGGCGTGGCCGAGCCCGCCGCCCGGCCGGTGTTCGACGCCCGCGGCCCCGCGGCGCCGTGGCCCGCCGTCGGGGAACCGGGGTCGAGCGCGGCCGACTCACTCGCGCCGGAGGTGCCCACCGACGAGTTGCGCGGCCCCTTCCTGCAGGTCGCCAAGACCTACCTGCTGCGCGCCGTCCCCGACGGCTTCGAGATCGTCGACCAGCACGCGCTGCACGAACGCCTGACCCTCGAGGAGCTGAAGCGCGACGTGCACGCGGGCCGGGTCGAGGTGCAGCGCTGCCTGGTGCCCGAGCTGGTCGAGGTCGGGCCCGCGGAGGCGGAACTGCTCGAGGAGCACATCGACGCGCTCGGCCGCATCGGCGTGCAGCTCGCGCGCTTCGGCGAGCGCACGATCGCGGTGAACGGCCTGCCCGCGCGCCTGCGGCACCCCGACGCCGAGGGACTGGTGGGTGACCTGGTCGAGATCCTCGAACGCACCGGCAAGGCGCCGGACGCCGCCGACGTGATCGAGGAGGTGCTGCACCGCGCGGCGTGCCGCTCCTCGGTGATGGCCGGGGACGCGCTGTCGGAGACGGAGATCCGTTCGCTGCTGATGCGCGCGCGCGCGCTGGAGAGCGATCAGACCTGCCCGCACGCGCGACCCACCCGCGTACGCTTCACGCTGGCGGACCTGGAGAAGGCCTTCCACCGCCGGTAGCGCTCACTCCGGCGGCAGGAAGTCGGCTTCCGCGAGTTCCGGCGCGAGGCTCCCCGAGAGCAGCCACAGCTCCAGCGAGGGGCGCTCCTCGAAGACCCAGGGCGAGCGCTCCGGATCGGGCGCGAAGGTGCGCACCTTCCAGGGCACCTGGTAGCCGTCGAGCACGGCGTAGCCGCTGAACTCGAACAGCATCGCCGTCTCCAGGCGCATGCGGCCCTCGACGGCCTCGTGGATCACCGCCAGGGCGGGCACGTGCGTGGCGGGGTCGCAGCCGATGCGCACCCGGTACAGCGGTTCGGGTGCGCCGTCGATCCCCGGCGCGCGCGCGTGGAAGTCGGGGCTGGTGAGGTCCAGCCAGGCCAGCGCCGCGCCGCGCTCGCGGAACTTCTCCGGCAGGCTCGGTGGCGGCATGCCGCCGGCGAGCGCCGCCAGCCGCACGTTCGCCGGATCGGTCAGGGCGACGAAGCTGCGCGCGATGCGCACCGTGTCGTCGAGCTCGCGGATGTCGTTGGCCAGGTCCTTGCCGCGCAACGGCACGGTGGTCTTGCGCTTGGTGTCCAGCAGGTAGTCGCCGGCCGGGCCGCGCAGGCGGACGCGGCCGCTCTTCAGCGTCATCCGCACCCAGCCCGGCTCGAGGTACTGGAAGCTCTCGATGTCGAAGTCGTTGCTCGCGCCCTCGCGGCGGGCGCGGCCCTCGAACTCGAGCTCGAACGCGCGCACCCGGGGATGGTCGGCGGTCGCGCCGACGGCGGCGCACAGCGCCTGCCAGGCCGCCGCCGCCGCGGGGTCGCAGTTCGCCGGCAGGGCGCCGGGGACCAGGGCCGCGCGCTGCGCTCCGGCCGATGCGGCCGATGCGGGCGGCGCGGGCGGCGCCTCGACGGGCGCGGGATCCTGGACCAGCGCGGCCAGCAGCAGGAGCGGTGTGATCATGGTCTCGCGCTCGGGCGGCGCGCGTGCGAGAGCGTACGGGCGCGGGCGCGCCGCTGCTAGAATCGGCCCTTTCCCCGCCACCCGCTCACAGCTCCCTTACCCCTTGTCCGCTCCCGTGCGAGAACCCTCCATGCTGCGCTTCCTGGTGGGGCCGACGGCGTCGGGCAAGAGCGACCTGGCCCTGGCGGTGGCCGAGGCCGCGGGCTGGGAGCTGCTCTCGATGGACTCGATGCAGGTCTACCGGGGCATGGACGTCGGCACCGCCAAGCCCGACGCCGCGATGCGCGCGCGAGTTCCGCACCACCTGCTGGACCTGGTCGGCCCGCAAGCGGAGTTCGACGTCACCGAGTGGTTGCGCGCCGCGGAGCGAACGCTCGAGCGGCTGGCCGCCCGGGGCAGGACCGCGCTGTTCGTCGGCGGCACGGCGTTCTACCTGAAGGCGCTGGTCCAAGGCCTGTTCGACGGTCCGGACGTCGACGAGGCGCTGCGCGCGGAGCTGGAGCAGCGCGCCCGCGACCTCGGTCCCGTGGCGCTGCACGCCGAGCTGGCGGCCGTCGATCCGCGCAGCGCCGAACGCCTCCATCCCCACGACGTGCGGCGCGTGGTGCGCGGGCTCGAGGTCTGGCGGCAGACCGGGCGCACGCTGAGCGACTGGCAGCGCGAGTGGCATCCGGGGGACGCGCGCCCCGCGGGGCGGCCGCACCGCATCCTCGGGCTGCGCGCTCCGGTGGAGGAGCTCGACCGGCGCATCCGCGCGCGCTGTCGGGCGATGCTGGACGGCGGCTGGCCGGAGGAGGCGCGGGCGATCCGCGAGGGGCCGGGCTTCAGCGCCACTTCGCGCCAGGCCCTGGGCTACGCGGAGGTGCTGCGGATGCTCGACGGCGAGCTCGACCGCGAAGCCTGCGAGGAGGCGATCGGCCTGCGCACCCGGCAGTTCGCCCGCCGCCAGCGCACCTGGCTGCGCGGCTTCGCGGGGATCGACTGGTTGCCTGCGCCCACGAGCGGCGAGCGGGCGGCGACGCCCGAGCGGATCGCCGCGGCGCTGGCGGTGCTGGAGCCCGAGGGGGCTAGCGGCTGACGGTGAAGACGCGGTCCGGCAGCTCGGGCTTGGGAGCCGGGCGGGACGAACGCGGCAGCAGCGGGTTGGTCGGGTTGTCGTTCAAGAGGTGCCGCTGCAGGGTGACCAGGATCGACGCCATGTCATCGCGCACCTGGCGGTAGTACTCCGCGCCGTCGACGGGCTGGTGACCCAGGAAGGCCTCGTCCACCCGCGGTCCGATGCTGTCGATGTGCCAGTGGTTGTTGGCCTGGGTGGAGCTGGCGCAGCTCGAGAAGGCGAGAGCCGAGACCAGGCAGACGAGCGCCGGGCGGACGAGCGAAAGGTGCTTCATGGGTGGGATGGGTCAGGGGACACCGGGGCCGGCCGTGCCGCCGGGGGCACCCGGTCCGCCGTCCGTCGAAAGGGCAGTATGGACAAGGGGTTGGCGGCCCGTCAAGGTTGGGCGCCGCCCCGCACGGGTGCGGTAGGGGGCGCGGCAGGGGCGGCTTCCCGCCGCCGCGCCGAGGCCCGGGGACGGACCCGCGGGGTTCGAGGATTCCATGCAGTATCGAGTCGCCAGAGGCATGCGGGACGTGCTCCCCGACGAGGTCCCCGCCTGGGAACGCCTGGAGGGGGCGGCCCGGAGCCTGGCGGCGCGCTGCGGCTACCGCGAGATCCGGCCCCCCCTGCTGGAGGACACCGACCTCTTTATCCGCTCGGTGGGGGAGGTCACCGACATCGTCGAGAAAGAGATGTTCACCCTGCAGAAGGGCGACAACTCGCTGACGCTGCGCCCGGAGGCCACCGCCGGCATCGCCCGCGCCTACGTGCAGGCCGGGTGGGCCGCCTCGGCCCCGGTGCAGAAGCTCTTCGCGATCGGTCCGATGTTCCGCTACGAGCGCCCGCAGAAGGGGCGCGAGCGGCAGTTCACCCAGTTCGACGTCGAGTGCATCGGCTCGGCCGACCCGCGCATCGACGCCGAGGTGATCGACCTGGCGGCGGGGTTCTTCGAGGAGCTCGGCATCCGCGGGCTCGAGGTGCGGCTCAACTCGATGGGCGACGGGGAGGACCGCGACCGCTACCGCGAGGCGGTGCGCGCCTTCCTCGCGCCGCGGATGTCCGAGCGTTGCGACCTCTGCCGCTCGCGATTCGAGCGCAACGTGCTGCGCGTGCTCGACTGCAAGAACCCGCGCTGCCGCGAGCTGAACGAAGGCGCGCCGCACCTCGTCGACTTCCTCTCGCCCGCCAACCGCGAGCACTTCGACGCCGTGCGCGGCCACCTCGAGGCGATCGGCCGGCAGTCGGTGCTCGACCCGGGCATCGTGCGCGGGCTGGACTACTACACGCGCACGATCTTCGAGGTGCACTTCCCCGAGCTGGGCGCGCGCAGCGCGCTGTGCGGCGGCGGGCGGTACGACCACCTGGTGCGCGACCTCGGCGGCCCGGACGTCCCCGCGGTCGGCTTCGCGGTGGGCTTCTCCTCGACGCTGCTGGTGATGCAGGAGCTCGGCCTGCTCGCAGGGCTGGTCGCCGCGCCGGCCGAGGTGTACGTCGCCGCGGCGGACGCGGGCTCCCGCAACGAGGTGTTCCGCATTGCCGCCGAGCTGCGCGCCGCCGGCATCGCCACCGTGTTCGACTGCGAGGACCGCAGCCTGAAGTCGCAGCTCAAGGCGGCTGCCCGCGCCGGGCATCCGCTGGTCGTGGTGCTCGGCCCCGACGAGCTTGCCGCCGGCACCGCGCAGCTCAAGGACATGGGCCGCCGGGAGCAGACCGACGTTCCGCGGGGCGTGCTGGTCGACCGCGTGCGCGCGGCCCTCGGGCGATGACCCGCGCCGAGGCACAGGACTTCTCCGGCGTCCATCGCCTGGGCATCCTCGGCGGCTCCTTCGATCCCGTGCACCGCGGGCACCTGCACGCCGCCCGCGCCGCGCGCGAGGCCTGCGATCTCGACCGGGTGGTCTTCGTCCCCGCCGCCCGGCCGCCGCACAAGCCGGAGCGCGTGCTCGCCGAGGGCGCGGACCGGCTGGCGATGGTGGAGCTGGCGATCGCCGACTTCCCGGAGTACTCGGTGTCGCCCCTCGAGCTCGACCGCAGCGGCCCGTCCTACTCCGTCGACACGGCGCGCGCGCTGCCCGGCCGGTTGGGGTTGGCGGACGACGCCGAGCTGTTCTGGATCCTCGGCTGGGACAACCTCGAGGGGCTCGACCGCTGGCGCGAGGTGGACGCGCTGTTCGAGCGGGCGCGACCGATCACCGTGCTGCGCCGCGGGGTGCGCGAGGACGTGCTCGACGAGCTGCGCGCCGGCCTGTCGCCGCGGTCCTTCGAGCGACTCCTCGCCGGACTGGTGCGCGTGCCGACCGCGGACGTCTCCTCGACCGAGCTACGCGAGCGCCTACGCCGCGGCGAGCCCGTCGACGAGCTGCTTCCCCCGGGTGTCGGGGAATACGCCGCCGCGCGGGCCATCTATCGACCGGCCCCATGAACGCCCCCGCCCTCTCGCTGCCGCTCGTCGCCGGCCTCGCCGCGCTCGCCGCCGGCCTGGCACTCGCCCGCTGGGCGCCGGCGGTCGGCTGGAGCGACGGCCCGGGACCGCCCGGGGGCCGCAAGCGCCAGGCCGCCGCGGTGCCCGCGGTGGGAGGCGCGGCGATCCTAGTCGGGCTGGCGGTGGGCTGGCTGCTGTTCGACGCCGGCGGGCGCCTGCCCGCGGCGCTGACGCCGGGTCGCGGGCTGGGACGCCTGGTGGCGCCCTGGCTGGGCTCGGGGGCCACGCTGTTTCCCCTCGGCGCCTGCGCCGTCGCGTTCCTCGTCGGGCTGGTCGACGACCTGCTGCCCGGCGGGCTGCGCCCGCGCGGCAAGCTGCTGGGGCAGGGACTGGCCGGGGCGGTGCTCGGCGCGCCGCTGCTGGTCAGCGCGTCGGTGCCGACCTCGGCGGCGGTGACGGTGCTGCTGGCCTGCATCGCCGGGGCGGTGGCCGCGGCGAACCTGGTGAACACCTTCGACAACGCGGACGGCGCGGCGGGCTCCCTGGGACTGCTGGGCCTGGCGCCGGCGAACGCCCTGCTCGCCGCTCCGGTCGCCGCCTTCCTGGCGCTCAACCTGAGCCGGCGGGCGGCGCGGCGCGGACCGCGCACGCCGCGGTGCTACCTCGGCGACGCCGGCAGCCACCTGCTGGGGATGCTGATCCTGATGACTCCCGCCGCCTGGCCGGTGCTGCTGGTTCCCGCGCTGGACCTCGCGCGCCTCTGTCGGCTGCGGCTGCGCTCGGGCCGCGCCCCCTGGGACGCCGACCGGCGGCACCTGGCCCACCGGCTGGAGGCGCGGGGCGTTCCGCGGCTCGGCGTGCCCCTGCTGCTCGCCGCCCTCGCGGCCCCGGGGCTCGCGGGCGCCTGGGTCGGTGGGGCGTGGGCGCTCGCGGGCGTCGCGGCCACCGCCGCGTCGTTCGCCGGCGCGGTGGGGTGGACGCCGGACCCGCCGGAGCCTGCGGTCGCCGCGGCCGGGCCGGTGCCGGTCGCGTCCCCGCTCGTGCAGCGGCCCCGCGGTCTCTGAGGCGTCGGCCCTCCGCGGGCCTGCCGGCGCTTGCCCCCGGCCATCCGGCTGCGGATAATCCTCCGCCCGCCGGCGGCGAAACCGCCGCGGGGGCTCCTGGCCGAGTGGGCAGCCGCCCGGGTCGATCGGGGCGAGAGACAGAGTCTTCGGCGCGTCGCCGCGACGCCCACCGGCCCCGGCACGCGCAGCCTTCCCCGACCCCCGTCGATCCGTCGTGAGCTATCCCCTGACCGCCGTGATCTCCGACCTGCACGGGAACCTGCCGGCCCTGGGGCGGGCCCTCGCGGACGCCCGCGGCCGCGGGGTCGAGCGGTACGTCTGCCTCGGCGACGTCGTCGGCTACGGCGCCAGCCCCCTGGAGTGCCTGGACGAGGTCATGCAGCACTGCACCCCCCGCGCGCGCGACGCCGGTCTGGAGCCCGGGTGCTGCCTGTTGGGCAACCACGAGCAAGCGCTGCTGTCGGGTCCCGAGGACTTCAACGAGCGGGCGCGCACGGCGATCGAGTGGACCCGGGACCGGCTGCAGGACGGCGACGACCGTGAGCGGTCCCACGCGTACTGGGACTTCCTCGGCAGCCTCGAGCCGACGCGCGTGGACGGGATCGCCTACTACGTCCACGGCGCGCCGCGCGATCCGGTCCACGAGTACCTGCTGCCGCGCGATGCGCTCGACCAGCGGAAGATGGGCGCGCAGTTCGACAGCTTCCGCGCCGCGGCCCCCGAGGCCCGCGTGTGCTTCGTGGGTCACAGCCACGTGCCGGGCCTGTTCCACGAGGACGGCCGCTACTTCCGACCGCGCGACACGGAGGGACCCTGCGACCTGCTCGCCGTCGAGGGCGAGCGCGTGATCTGCAACGTCGGCTCGGTCGGCCAGCCCCGGGACGGCGACCCGCGGCTCAGCTACGCCGTTTTCGACGGGCGCCAGCTGACCTTCGTGCGCCTGGAATACGACCTGCCCGCAGCCCAAGCGGCCATCCGCGCCGTGGAAGAACTCCCCGAGTCCCTGGCCGACCGGCTGGAGCGAGGTCGCTAGGATGCGCACCTCACGAGCCCGCCCCGCGACCCGATCGGCGGATCGCCGCGAATACCGAGCGCCCGGGCGCGTGACGAACCTCCGTCGTCCCGCGTGCGCGAGCCCCGACCGTCCGTCCGCGGGCGCCTGACCTCTCGAACTCCCTTGGAAAAGCGACTCCCCCTGGCCCTGTTCCTCTCGCTCCTCGTGCTCGTGGTGTGGAGCAAGTACTTCGCGCCGCCGCCGCCAAAGCGACCGGTCGCCGAGGACGCCGCGGTCACCCAGCCCGCCGACGCCGCGACGCCGACCGGTCAGCCGGCCGCGCCGAGTGAGCAGCCCGCGGAACAGGAGCCCGCGGCCCGGGAGCCGGCCGGTCCGCAGGTGGGGACGGTGGTCGCCGACGAGGCCGAGCGCAAGCTCGAGCTGGAGATCGGCACGCCCGGGGAGCGCGGCTCCTACCGCGCGATCTTCTCCAACCGCGGCGGCTCGCTGGTCGACCTGTGGATCGGCAACTACTACGACCACGACGGTCTCTCGGCGCAGGAGCGCGCGGACCGTGCGCACTGGACCCGGCTGCTCGAATCCGCGGAGGCCCCGGAGGGGCGGACGCGCTCGATGGTGCTGCGCACGCGCGGAGCGAGCCAGGAGCTGGTCGGCGAGCCGCTGGACCGCGCGCTGTGGAAGATGCGCGAACTCGACCCCGCGGACGGCGATCCCGGCGTCGAGTTCGAGCTGGCCCAGGGACGCGGCGTGCGCTTCGTCAAGCGCATCCAGTTCGAGCCGAACTCCCACCGCGTCCACGTGCACCTCGAGCTGGTCAACGAGGCGCTCGACGCCAGCGGGCCGCGCGCCTTCTCCTTCACGCCCGCCGCGGTGATGCCCCAGGAGCTGGGCGATCGCTTCTACATCGAACCGCAGGCCGTGGCCGCCGGCTTCTCGCAGGAGGACTGGAGCCGCGCCAACCGCGGCCTGCCGCGCTTCGCCGCCAAGCGCCGCGACGACAAGGGCAAGCAGACCGCCGGGGCCTTCGACCTGCCCGCGGGGGTGACCAGCTTCGCCGGCGTGCAGAACAAGTACTTCGCGGTGCTGCTGCGCGCCGCCGACGCGCCGAGCCTGGCGGCGTTGAAGGGGGCCACCTGGCGGTTGATCCGCGACGAGGCCTGGGCCCGCGAGAACCCGCTGAAGGCCGCCGAGTCCTGGCACCACCTGGCAACCGACGTGCTGCTGGAGCTGCCGCTGCCGGCGCGCGGCGAGACCATCGCCCGCGACTACCTCGTCTACTGCGGGCCCAAGGACCGCGACCTGTTGATCGGCGACTACCCCGATCACGAGGCGTTGATCGAGAAGGACCTCGGCTTCTTCGACGGCATCGCCCGGATCCTGCTCAGCGTGCTCGGCTTCTTCGAGCGGCTGACCGGCAACTGGGGCGTGGCGATCATCCTGATGACGGTCTCCGTGCGCCTGGTGCTGTTCCCCATCAACCGTCGCTCGCAGACGTCGATGGCGCGCTACCAGAAGAAGATGAAGCGCATCCAGCCGAAGATCGACGAGCTGAAGAAGCGCTACGAGAAGGACTCCAAGAAGCAGCGCGAGGAACAGACCAAGCTGATGCAGGAGGAGGGCGCCTTCCCGCCGCTCGGCGGCTGCCTGCCGATCTTCGTGCAGATGCCGGTGTTCTTCGGGCTGTTCGCGGCGCTGCGCACGAGCTTCGACCTGCGGCAGGCTCCGTTCCTCGGTTGGATCCGCGACCTGTCGCGGCCCGACCACCTGATGCACCTGAACCTGCACACCGGGCTGCCGATCATCGGCACCGTCGAGTGGCTCAACGTGCTGCCGCCGCTGATGGTCGTGCTGTGGGTCGCCCAGCAGCTGGTGATGCCCAAGCCCGCCGACGAGCAGGCGCAGAAGATGCAGCGGATGATGATGTTCATGCCCGTGGTGATGGGCGTGTTCCTCTACAACTACGCGGCGGGGCTCTCGCTCTACATGATCACGCAGTCGACCCTGGGCATCATCGAGGTCGGCGTGATCAAGAAGGTCTGGCCGGTCGACGACGCGGAGCCGGTGAAGAAGAAGACCGGCTTCATGGCCCGGATGGCCGAGAGGCAGGCCGCGCATATGAAGCAGCGCGCGGGCGGCAACACGCGCAAGGGTTCGGGCAAGAAGCGCCGCCGCTGAGTCCGTGTCCGCCTCCACGATCGTCGCCCTCTCGACGCCCGCGGGGCCGGGGGCGCGGGCGGTCTTGCGGCTGTCCGGCCCGCGGGCCCGGGAGATCGTCCTCGCCGCCACGCGTTTCGCCGCGCCGTCGGGGGCGGCGGCGGAGCGACCGCCGCTCGCCGCCCGCGAGGTCCGCCGCGGCCGCTTCCTCGACGGCCGCGGCGAGCAGCCGGTCACCGTGCTGTGGATGCCGGGGCCGGGCTCCTACACGCGCGAGGACGTCGCCGAGTTCCACCTGCCCGGCTCGCCGCCGCTGGTCGAGGCGGCCCTCGCGCGGCTGGTCGCGCTCGGCGCCGCTCCCGCGGCTCGCGGCGAGTTCACCCGGCGCGCGTTCCAGAACGGCCGCCTCGACCTGACCCGCGCCGAGGGCGTGCTGTTGCTCGTCGCCGCCGCCGACGAGGGAGAGCGCCGTTCCGCCGCGGCCCTGCTGTTCGGCGGTCTCGGCGATCGCGTGCGCGAGCTGCGCGAGCGACTCGTCGAGCTGCGCGTGCTGTGCGAGGCCAGCTTGGACTTCGAGGAGAGCGACACCGGTCACGTCGACGACCGCGAACTCGCCCGCCGCGGCGGCGCCTGCGCGCGGGCGGTGGAGGAGGCGTTGCGCTGGGAGGAGCGCCGCGAGCCGGTGCTCGGCCTGCCGCGGGTGGTGCTCGCCGGCGCGGCGAACGCCGGCAAGAGCTCGCTGTTCAACCGACTGGTCGCCGTCGGCATCCCCGGCGACCGGGCCATCGTCAGTCGCCTCGCGGGCACCACCCGGGACACCAAGCGCGGACTCTGGCGGCTGCCGGGCGGCCCGTGCCGGCTGGCCGACACGGCGGGCGTGGTCGCCGGTGCCGAGGGCTCGACCGCGGAGGACGACGACCCCGATCGCGCCGCGCAGGCCTTCGCGCGGGCGGAGCACGGCGGCGCGGACCTCGTGATCCGGGTGATCGACGGCTCGCGCTGGGGGGGCGGAGAGCCCGCGGCCGTGCCCGACGGCGCGGGTCTGGTCGCCTGGAACCAAGTCGACCGCCCGGGCGCCGCGCCGTCGCCGCCGGCCGCGGCTGTGGGGCCGCTGCCCTGGGTGGCCGTGTCCGCGCGCACCGGCCGGGGGCTGGAGGCGCTGGGCCGGGCGGTGGACGCCGCCCTCGGGCGCCTCCCGGCTGCGGGGACCGCCGCGGCGCCGGGCGGGTGGGGACCGACCGCTCCGACCGCTCCGGGCGCCCCGGGCGCGGGCGGGTGGGGGCGCGAGCTCTCGGTGCGCCACCGCCACGCCCTGGAGTGTTGCCGCGACGAGCTCGCCGCGGCGCTCGAGGCGCACGCCGCCGGAGCGCCCTTGGACCAGGTGGCGACCGGCCTGCGCCGGGCCACCGACGCCCTGGACGCGATCCTGGGCAGCACCACTAGCGAGGATCTCCTCGATCGGATCTTCGCTCGCTTCTGCCTCGGGAAGTAGAATCCGAGCCGCCCCGCGGTCCGACGATCCCTGGGCGCAAGCCGGCGTTGACACACAACATGTAGCGTGTTGTCCTCTGCCACCCCCGCCCAGAGACCATGAAATGTCCCCGCTGCAAGGAAGACAACGACCGTGTGGTGGACTCCCGGGCGGCGGCGGACGGCAGCGCGATCCGGCGGCGGCGGGAGTGCCTGGAGTGCTTCCTGCGCTACACGACCTACGAGCGGGTCGAGGACACGCCCCTGCGGGTGGTCAAGAAGAGCGGTGAGCGGGTGCGCTTCGACCGCGACCGGGTGCTCCGGGGCATGCTCGTGGCCTGCGAGAAACTGCCCATCGCGGTCGAGGACCTCGAGCGCGCGGCGGCGCGGGTCGAGACCCGCTGCCACGAGGAGTACGACCGCGAGGTCCCGAGCACGGTGATCGGCACGCTGGTGATGGAGGAGCTGCGGCAGATCGACCAGGTGGCCTACGTGCGCTTCGCCAGCGTCTACCGCGAGTTCAAGGACGTCAGCCAGTTCCTCGACGAGCTCGAGCCGATCCTCGAGACCCGCCGCGGCGACGGTTCCCGGCGCCGGGGAGGCGGGGCATGAGCCTGACCCGCATCCGCAAGCGCGACGGCCGCCTGGTGCCCTTCGACGAGAGCAAGATCGCCGAGGCCATCGGCCGGGCGATGCACGCCGTCGGCGAACCGGACGACGTCTTCGCCGGCGAGGTCGCGGGGGTGGTGCGGCTGACGCTGGCCGAGCGCTACGCCCAGGACGCCGCCGGCGACGCGCCGGACATCGAGGAGATCCAGGACCTGGTGGAGCGCGCGCTGATCGAGCTCGGTCGCTCGAGCGTGGCCAAGGCCTACATCCTCTACCGCGACCAGCGCGCGCGGATCCGCAGCGCGCTCGAGGTGCGCGACGACTCCGGCCGCGGCGCGCGACGCCCCGCGACCGCCGGCGCGGCGCGCGTGCAGGTGCACGAGTCCCGCGGCGCGAAGCCGTGGACCAAGGGGCGCATCGTCGCGGCGTTGATGCGCGAGGCCGCGCTGCCGCGCGAGCTCGCCGAGAAGGTCGCGGCGCGCGTGGAGGAACGCGTCTTCGGCGCCGACCTGAAGCGCATCACCACCGGCCTCGTCCGCGAGCTGGTGGACAACGAGCTGGTCGTGCTCGGCCTCGACGCCGCGCTGCGCCGGCAGGTCTCGGTGGGCATGCCGATGTTCGACCTGCGCCGGCTCGTCGAGTCGACGCCTCGCGAGCCCGATCCCGCGCGCCCGGTTGCCGGCGAGCGACTGCCCGTGCGCAGCGTCGAGGCGCGCATCGCCTCCGAGGTGCTGCGCCGCTTCTCGCTGCAGGAGTTGCTCACCCCCGAGCAGGCCGAGCTGCACCTCGCCGGCGACCTGTTCGTCCACGGCCTCGAACGCCCGCACCTGCCGCTGGTGACCTCGCTGCCGGCGGCGCTGCTCTCCGGTGCCCCCGGCCCCGAAGAGACCTTCGCCCAGCTCGAGGAACTCGGCCGCCTGGCGCGCACGACGGCCCATGGGCTGGTGCTCGAGGATCCGGCGACGCTGCTGCAGCCGCTGGTCGAGAACGCCCGCGGCGGCGCGGCCCTCGGCGCCTGGTTGCGCGGACTCGCCGCGGTGGCCGCCGCGTGCGGCCGGCGCATCGACCTCGCCGCTCCCGGCCGCCGGGCGCCGGCGTTCCTGGGGCGCCTCGGCGAAGCGCTGGCCGCGCTGGCCGACGGCGCCTTCGCGCCGCGCCTGTTCGTCGACGAGTCGGAGCTCACCGTGCTCGAAGCCGGCCTCGCTCCGGCGCAGCTCGACCGCCTGCTGGCGGCGGGGCGCATCGTCCCCACCTGGGGCGGCGTCGCGGGTCCGACCGGCCGCCCGATCGGTCCGGGTTGCGCGCGGCGCACGGGCGAACGCGCGGCCCTGCACTGCGGCGGCGCGGTGGCGCTCAACCTGCCGCGGCTCGCGGTGCGCGCCGGTCCCTGGCGCGAGGATCGCATGCTGGAGTCGCTGGCCCTGCTGGTGGAGCACGCCGTGACGATCCTCGAGGCCCACGCCGCCTACCAGCGCCGGCTGCACCCGCGCACCGGTCGCGTGGGCTACGCGCTCGCTCCGGTGGGCACGCGCGAGGCCCTGCAGTGGCTCGGCGACGGCGAGATCCGCCCCGACCAGGGAGCGCGCCTGCTGGGCGTCCTCGCCGAGGCCGCCGAGCGCGCGGGCGATCGCCGGCGGCTGTCCGTGGCGATCACCCCGTTCTTCGGCGAGCGGGCGGCCGCGCGCTTCGCCCGGCTCGACGCCGGTCTGCCGCAGCACGCGCAGCGATTGCTGTTCGACTCCGCCGCGCGCGAGGTCGCCGACGACGGTCGTCCGTACGCGCCGGGCTACGCGCTCGAGCCGCTGCCCGGCGAGGGACGCGCCCGCGAGTCGTGGCGCGCCGAGGCGATCCTGACCTCGACCCTGCCCGTCGGCTGCCTGCACCCGCTGCCCGCGGGCACCGCCGGCCTTGCGGCGTGCTGGCGGCGCTTCGCCTCCTGGCGCGGCGAGCCCGATACCCGCGCCGTGACCGACGAACGCCCGCCGCGTCCGGCTCCCGAACCCCGGCTGTTCGCAGACCTCACCGATTCCCCGTCCTCCGAGCCGTGCACCGACCCCGCCGGCCTCCAGGCCTGAGACAGAACAGATGCGCCTGAAACGACTCGAACTGTTCGGCTTCAAGTCCTTCGCCGACCGCACGGTGCTCCACTTCGACGACTCGTTCACGGGCATCGTGGGGCCCAACGGCTGCGGCAAGAGCAACGTGGTCGACGCGGTCCGCTGGGTGCTCGGCGAGATGCGCCCGACCTCGATGCGCGGCGGCGAGATGGCTGACGTGGTCTTCAAGGGCTCGGTCAGCCGCCCGGCGATGGGCGTGGCCGAGGTGACGATGGTGCTGGAGAACTCCGCCGCGCCGCTGCCGGCGGACGCCGCGAACGATCCGAGCACGCATCCCGGCGAGGGCACGCACCTGTGCATTCCCGACCGCGGCGCCGAGATCAGCATCACCCGCCGGGTGACCACCGGCGGCGAGGGCGAGTACCTGATCGACGGCGAGCGGGTGCGCTTGAAGGACATCCGCGACATGCTCTTCGACACCGGCCTCGGCAGCCGGGGCTACTCGGTGCTGGAGCAAGGGCGCATCGATGCGGTGCTCTCCCAGAACCCGCTGGACCGGCGCGCGATCTTCGAGGAGGCCGCCGGCGTCAGTCGCTACCGCCAGCGCAAGAAGGAGACCGAGTCCCGGCTGCGTCGCGTCGAGCAGGACATGCAGCGCCTCGACGACGTGCTGCGCGAGCTGGCCTCGCGGGTGCGCTCGCTGAAGATCCAGGCCGGCAAGGCCGAGCGCTACGTCGTGGCGCGGGACGCGTGGCGCGCCGATCGCGCGCGCTCGCTGAAGCATCGCCTGCACCAGGGGCGCCTGCAGCTCTCGCGCCTGGGCACCGAGCTCGCCGAGCACGACCGCCGCGTCGCGGACCTGCGGGCGAACCGCTCCGAGGGCGAGACCGACGTCGCGCGGCGCGAGCGCGAGCAGCAGTCCCTGGCCGCCGAGGTCGACCGCCTGGCGTCGGAGGTCGCGCGCATCGCCGGCGAGAGCCGCGCCTGCGAGGAGCGTTGCGTGCACCTGCGCTCCCGGATCGAGAGCTGGAAGCAGGCCGGCGCCGAGGAGTCCACCCGCGCCCTCGAGATGGCCGCGGTGCTCGAGCTGCGCGAGGCCGAGCTGGCCACCCTGCAGGAGGAGGCCCGCGAGATCGAGCGCGACGTCGCCACCTCGAAGCAGCGCGTCGAGGAGCGGGCGCGCGAGGCGCGCGAGGCGCGTCAGGCCCACCACGACGCGCGCCAGCGCACCGAGGCGCAGAACGAGGTCCTGCTCGCGGCACTGCACGAGAAGACCGGCGGACAGAACACGCTGCGGCACCTGCAGGAGCTGCGCCCGGCGCTGATCGAGCGCACCCGGCGCGCCGCGGCCAAGGCCGAGGACAGCCGCCGGGCCCTGGCCGAGATGGAGGCCCGGGCCGCGGAGGCCGGCCGCGCGGCGCACGAGGCGCAGGTCGCCCACGAGCGCGCCCGCGAGACGGCGCAGGACCTGGAGACGCGCCTGGCGGACGTCGAGGCCGGCGGCGCGGCGGCGCTGGAGGAACGCAACGCCCGCGAGCTGGAGCGCGAGCGCCTGCGCTCGCGGGTGGAGGCGCTGCGCGACCGCGAGCGCGAACGCGAGGGCCTTGAGGCCGGTGCGCGGGCGGTGCTCGAGGGCGCCGAGGCGGCCGACGGACCGTGCACCGCTGACGGCCTGCGCGGGCTGGTCGCCGATCACCTGCGCACCTCGACGCGATTCGCGCGCGCGCTGGACGCGGCGCTGGGGCCGACGGCCCAGGCGCTGGTGGCGGACGATCCCGAATTGGTCGGCAAGGTGATCGGCTGGCTCGAGGCCCGGCGGGCGGGACTCGTGCGCCTGGTGCTGCCCGGCGGCCTGGCCGGTACCCCGGCCGCGGAACGCGACGCGCAGGTCCCCGAGCTCGCCGGCTTCGGCGAGGCGATCGAGGGTCGACTCGAGGACTTCGTCGAGTGCGCGGAGGAGTTCCGGCCGCTGACCCGCTTGTTGGTCGGCGACGTGATCGTGGTTCGCGACCTGAGCACGTCGCTGGCGTTGGGGCGCGCGCATCCGCGGTGGCGGTACGTCACGCCCGCCGGCGACCTGGTCGACGGCGCGGGCGTCCTCGGGGGCCACCGCGAGATCCAGCAGGGCGCGGTGGGGCGCCGCGCGTCCGCCGACGAGCTGGAGCGCGAGCTGCGGACGGTCGAGGCGGCCTTGGAACGGGCGGAGGCGCGACTGGCGTCGCTCTCCGACGAACGCGAGACGCTCGCCGCGGAGCGCGCGCGCGCGCAGGCCGAGCTCGAGCGCCTGGCGGCGGAGCTCGCCGAGGCGCGCGGCGTCGAACGGACCGCCTGCGCCCGCCGGGAGGACCTGCGCGAGCGCGCGACCCTGGTGGAGCGCGAGACCGCGGTCGTCGAGGACGAGGTGCGCCAGCTCGACGGCGACCTGGAAGCGGCGGCGGCGAAGCTCACCCAGGACGAGGCCGCCTTCGAGCGGGAGAACGGAGCCCTGCGCGAGGTGGACGCCGAGCGGCTGCGCCTGGAGGCCCGCTGCGAGGAGCTGCAGCGCGAGGAAGGGGCCTTGCGGCTGGAGCTCACCCGGCGCACGGCCGAGCTCGAGGGACGCGCGGCGCGGGGCCGGGACCTGGCGCGCGTCGTCGAGGAGTCGCGCCGGGAGCTGGAGCGCGCCCGCCGCCTGGCCGGCGAGCACGCGGCCAGCGCCGAGCAGGCCGAGCTGGACGTCGCCTCGCTCGGCGAGCAGGCCGAGCAGCTGCGCGGCGAACGCGCGGCGATCGAGGCCGAGCACGAGGAGCTGCGCGACGCCGAGCGGGCCGGCCGCGAGGCGATCGAGCGCCACCGCGGCCGCGTCGACGCGGTGACGCGCGAGCTCGAGGAGCTGTCCGCGGTGCTCGCCGACATGCGCCTCGAACAACAGCGCGTGCAACTGGCCCGCGAGGAGCTCGCCGGGCGTGCGGTCGAGGACCTCGGCCTGAGCGAGACGCAGCTGCTCGACGGCTTCGCACCGGAGCCCGAGCTGGCCGACGCCGAGCGGCTCGCCGAACTCGACCGCCGCGTGGCGGAGCTCAAGGCCCAGCTCGACCGCCTCGGCCCGGTCAACACCGATGCGGTGGAGGAGCTCGAGGAGAGCGAGACCCGCTTCCGCTTCCTCGACGGTCAGCGCAAGGACCTCGCTGCGGCCAAGCACTCCCTGGCCGAAGCGCTCGAGCACATCAACGAGGAGAGTCAGCGGCTGTTCCTCGAGACCTTCGAGCAGGTCCGCGGCCACTTCCAGGTCCTGTTCCGCCAGCTCTTCGGCGGCGGCAAGGCGGACCTCGAGTTCGATCCCGGCGAGGGCGGCAACTTCGATCCGCTCGAGGCGGGCATCGAGATCGTCGCCCGTCCCCCGGGCCGCGAGATGCTGCCCATCGGCCTGCTGTCCGGCGGCCAGCGCACGATGACCGCCCTGGCGCTGTTGTTCGCGGTCTTCCGCTCGCGCCCCAGCCCGTTCTGCGTGCTCGACGAAGTGGACGCGGCGCTGGACGACGCGAACATCGGCCGCTTCCTGGCGATGCTCGACACGTTCCGCGGCGAGACGCAGTTCGTCGTGGTCACGCACAACAAGGGCACGATGGCGGCCTCGGATCGGCTGTACGGCATCACCATGGAGACCAAGGGCGTCTCCACGCACGTGGCCGTCGAGTTTGGCGACGTCGACGCGTTCGTGCCCGAGGCGACCGGCAACGCGGGCGAGGCCTCGAAGGCCCGCTCGGAGACCCGGGCGGCGGCCGCGTCGTCGGACGAGTCCGAGTCCGAGCCCGAGCTCGACGAGACCTTCGAGATCCCCACCCCCGCGCGGCAGGCCCGCAGCGATTCGCAGCCGGCGCCGCACGCCCGGGCGGAGGTCGCCGGCCGGCGGGGGGGGACCCAGGGCTGATCCCCGGCCGCCGGGGTCGAGCGTGGGGGAAGGCCGGGCGGAGCTAGCGAACCGCGGCCGCGCGCGTAGTTCTCCCGCAGGATTCGGACCGGGGCTCCCGATAGATAGGATGGCGGCATGAGTGGTGGATCGGAGTGCTCTGGAGTGGGCCGGTGAGCCGGACCACGTCTTGGTTCCTGGGCGCGCTGCTGCTCGCTCCGCTGGCGCTGGTGGGCCTTCCCGGGCCCGTCCACCCGACCGCTGAGGATCCGGCCGCGCCCGAGACGCCCGAGTCCGCCGCCGTCGATCGGGCGCCCCTCGCCGCGCTCCCGCCCGCCGCTCTCCCCGCTCCCGGCGTCGCGGCCCAGCGCCCGCCGCCGACCCCGCCGCCCAAGCCCGAGGGCCAGCAGGGCGAAGAGGGATCGAAGGGCGGCGACGCCGGCGACTCCGGCGGCGACGAAGAACAGGGGACCGAGGAGACCGGCGGAGAGACGGGGGAGGGGACGCCTCCCGTCGAAGAGCCGCCCGCCACGCAAGAGCCGACCCCCGCGCCCGCGGAACAGCCCGCATCGACGACCGGGACCGAGCCGCCCGCGCCGACGCCGGCGAGCGGAGCGCAGACCGAAACCGGTGCCGCCGACCAGCCCGCCGCGGACCAATCCCCCGTGAACCAGCCCCCGGGGGAGGGCTCGACCGCGAGCGAAGGACCGCCCGCCGACGAGCCGCCGCCCGGCGCGGTGGATCCGACCGGCGCCGTGGGCGTGCCGGCGACCGAGCCCGGCGCCGCGGCGCCGACGACCGCGACCGGAGCCCCGGCCGCGGAACCCGTCGCTCCACCGGCCGCGCCGGCGCGTCCGCCGCTGCCTCCGCTGGTGCCGGCCTACCGTTCGCTGGTGGACACCACCGCACTGCTCGACGCCTTCGCCGCCTCGGCGCCCGGACCCGTGCGGCGCTTCGAGCTGGGCCGCAGCTTCGAGGGCCAGATCGCACCGGCGCTCGAGTTCGGCGCTCCCGGGCCGCGGCCGCTGCAGGAGCGTCCCACCGTGTTCCTGATCGGCGGTCTGGACGGTCGCTCGCTCGCCGGGGGCGAGGCGGTGCTGTCGGTCGTGCACGAGTTGCTCGCCCGCCCCGACCGCTTGCCGGAGAACGTCGCCTTCATCGCCGTGCCCTGGGCCTCTCCGGGTCCGCTGAGTCGCGTGGCCGCCGGACCGGGGGACGGACGCGACGCGCGGCCGACCGACGACGACCGCGACGGGAAGTTCGACGAGGACGGGCCCGACGACCTCGACGGCGACGGGATGGTTCTGGACATGCTGATCGAGGACCCCGAGGGACCCTGGGCCCGCGGCGGCGACGGTCGCTTCCTGGTGCCCGCGCGGCCCGGGGACGGCGCGCGCTACCTGTGGACGCGGGAGGGGCGCGACGACGACGGCGACGGATCGTTCAACGAGGATCCGCCCGGCGGGGTGGTGCTCGACCGCAACTTCCCGGTGCACCGCGAAGGGCCCTGGCAGGATCCCACCGTCGGGCAGCTCCCGATGTCCGAGCCGCTGGTACGCGCGCTCGCCGACCTGGCGTTCCAACGGCGCACGGTGGTCGTGCTGCTGTTCCAGGGACACCACGGTGCGGTGGCCACACCGAACGAGGCGGCGCCCGAGGACGCGCCGGTCTGGCGCCGCGTCACGGAAGCGTTCCTCGCGGCGACCGGCCGCACGCAGCCGGGACCGCTCACCCTGCAACAGGCGCGCGGTGCGCCCTGCCCCGGTGCGGGGATCGACTGGTTCCACGAGGTGCTCGGCGCGCTCAGCCTGGAGGTCGCGGCCTGGGGACCGGGCGTGGAGGGGGCGTCGACGGTCTCCGTGCAGAGCGCGCAGTTCGCGACGTCGGGGTCCGGCGAGGCACCGCGCGCGCTCGAGGGACGGCCGCGGCTCGGCGACCGCGAGAACGCCTGGGCCGCCTGGCTGGACAACACCCGCGGCGGGCTGGGCTTCGTCGACTGGCAGCCGGTCGAGCTCGGCAACGGTCGGCTCGGCCTGGTGGGGGGGTGGCAGCCGTTCACCATCGAGAACCCGCCGCCGGAGAGCTTGGCGGGTTCGCTGCACGGGCTGCCGGACTTCGTCGCCGATCTCGCGGCGAGCCTGCCGCGGCTGGAGATCCGGGCCAACTCCTCGCGCGACGGCGACCTGTGTCGCGTGTCCGCGCAGATCAAGAACCTGGGCCTATTGCCCAGCGGTCTGGAGGGCGGCCGCCGCGCCGCGCGCACGGCACCGCTGTCGCTCGACCTGCAGTTGCCCCCCGGCGCCCAGCTGGTCGCCGGCGAGCTGCACGTGGAGCTCGACCGGCTGCTGGCGCACGAGCTCTCGCGCAGCATCAGCTGGGTCGTCGTCGCGCCCGCGGGCTCGGTGCTGCGCCTGTCCGCCAACAGCGCCTGGACCGGGACGGTGGAGCGCGAGGTGAAGCCGTGAAGGCGCTGGCCGCGGCGTTGGCCCTGGCG
>Ga0102952_1000209_pt1 | contig 26302 bp, 24 predicted proteins | sample SalPon2A_C_D1_MG_FD_78506 | JGI IMG/M metagenome (GOLD analysis project Ga0102952, IMG submission 78506) | Soil microbial communities from South San Francisco under conditions of wetland restoration - Salt Pond MetaG R2A_C_D1_MG | ecosystem: Environmental > Terrestrial > Soil > Wetlands | place... | reverse complement strand
GACCCGCGGCAACCACGAGACGAAGGCGGCCGTGTACTACGACCTCTTCACCCTGCCCGATGCCGGCCAGGCGGGCGGCCTCGCCTCGGGTACCGAGGCCTACTACTCCTTCGACTACGCCGACGTGCACTTCGTCTGCCTGGACTCCCAGGGTTCCAACCGCTCCGTCGGCGGACCGATGTACAGCTGGTTGCAGGCCGACCTCGCGGCCACGGCGCAGGACTGGATCGTCGCCTTTTGGCACCACCCGCCGTACACCAAGGGTTCGCACGACTCGGACACCGAGCAGCAGCTCATCGACATGCGCCAGAACTTCCTGCCCGTGCTGGAGGCGGGCGGCGTGGACCTGGTGCTCGGCGGACACAGTCACAGCTACGAGCGCTCCTACCTGATCGACGGCCACTACGGCACCTCGGGCACCTTCGATCCGGCGACGATGCTCGTCGACGGCGGCAACGGGAACCCCGCCGGCGACGGGGCGTACGACAAGCCCGACGGCCCGCACGCCGGCGCGGTCTACGCGGTGGCCGGCTGCAGCGGCAAGATCAGCGGCGGGCCGCTGAACCACCCCGTGATGTGCGTGTCCCTGAACCGCCTGGGGTCGGTGGTGCTCGACTTCGATGCGGGACGCCTGGACGTGAGCTTCCTCGATTCCACGGGCGCGGTCGCCGACGCCTTCACGATGCTCTCCGCGAGCTACGAGGGGGTCTACTGCGTGCCCGAGGTATCGAGCTCGGGCTGCATCCCGGCGATGGGCTCCTCCGGCCTCCCCAGCGCCAGCGCACCCAGCCCGTTCTACGCCACCGCGAGCGGCGTGGAGACCGGCAAGTACGGCCTGCTGTTCTACGGCTACGGGCCGCTCAAGAAGCCCTTCCTGGGCGGCACCAAGTGCGTCGCCGCGCCGACCAAGCGCACGGCGATCCAGGACTCCGGCGGCGCCGGATCCTGCGGCGGCTCGTTCGCCTACGACTTCAACGCGCGCATCCAGTCGGGCAGCGACCCGGCGCTGGTCCCCGGCCAGGCGGTCTACTGCCAGTACTGGTACCGCGACCCGCCGAGCGCCTCGGGCACCGGACTCTCCGACGCCCTGCAGTTCGTGATCCGGCCCTGAGCCCGGCTCCGGGGCCGCGCCGGGCCGGGGAACCGGAGCGAGCGCAAGACTCGTTGATCCGGATCCCGGATGGTCGTAACAACTGCGGCTGCAGGGGACCGGGCGTGAACCAAGGTGTCGCGGGAGATCGGGAGGAGCCATCGTGGAGGAACACCGGCGTGATCGACTCGTCCCCCGGCGGGTCTTCCTGTCCCGGCTCACGAAACACGCGTTGGGAGCGGCCTTGCTGATGTGCGCCGTGCTCTCGTTCGGGATGGCCGGCTACCACTGGTTCGAGGGGCTCTCCTGGCTCGACTCGTTCGTCAATGCGGCGATGATCCTCGGCGGCATGGGGCCCGTGGACGAGTTGCACACGGTCGCCGGCAAGCTCTTCGCCGGGAGCTACGCCCTCTTCGCGGGGATCTTCTTCCTGGTCGCCGTGGGCGTGGCCTTCGCGCCCGTGGTGCACCGCGCCATGCGCCGCTTCCACATCGGTGACGACACCTCGCCCTGAGCGCCGGTGGACGCGATGGTCGATCGGAACAGCCCGCAGCACGCCGACTCGAGGCGCTTCCTGGCGCGCGCGAGTCTGCGGGCCGCCTTCCCGTACTTCGCGGTCGCGCTGCTGCTGTTGCTCGCCGTGCTGGTGTTGGGCCGGGAGCTCGAACGCCACTTCGGGGCGCTCGAGGCCTGGATTGCGCAGTTCGGTCCGTGGAGCATGCTCGCGTTCATCGCCCTGTTCGTGCTCGCGTCCTCCTTGCTGGTACCCGATACCGTGCTGTGCATCCTGGCCGGCGCCATGTTCGGTCTGGCCTGGGGCCTGCTCGTGGTCGTGGTCGGCAGCCTGATCGCGAGCGGGCTGCAATTCACGCTCTCGCGCCGACTGCTGCGCGCGCGGATCGCACGCATGCTCGAGGCACGGCCCTCGTTGGCCGCGATTCAGCGCGCGGTCGTGCACGAGGAGTTCCGCCTGCAAGTACTGCTGCGGCTCGCGCCCCTGAATCCGGCGACCATCAGCTACCTGCTGGGGGCGGCGGGTGTGAGATTATGGGGATTCCTGATCGCCTGTCTGGCGCTCACACCGAGTCTCTTCGTCGAGGTGTACGTCGGCCGCGCCGGCAGGCACATCGTGCGCTTGGCCGGCGGCGCCGTGGACACCGATCGTCTGCAGGACGCGGCGATCGTGGGTGGGCTGGCCGTGTGCCTCGTCCTGTTGATGCTGGTGTCGAAGATCGCCCGCGACGCACTGACGCGGGCGCTGGACGAGCCGCGCTTGGAGCGCAGCGATTCGGCGCGCTAGCCGATGGACCCGCACGTCTTGAGCACGCTGGTCCTGTGCGCCCACTGGCTCGTCGTGCTCGGGCTGTTCGCTCGGGTGATCGCGCGGCGAACTCCGGTCGGCGTCTCCGTGGCCTGGCTGGCGGTCATCGCCAGCACACCGTTCGTCGGCGCGGCGATCTACCTGCTCGTCGGTGAGCGGCGGCTCGGCCGGCAGCGGGCGGAGCGCATCGCCGCGAACATCGACGACGTCCAGCGCTGGCAGGCCGAGCTCCACGCCCGGTCCGAAGCGGCGGGTGTCCGGGTCGGAGCGCTGGCCGAGCCGCTGCGCCGGCAAGCGGAGCAGGTGCTCGGGTTCGCCGCCCTGGACGGCAACGTCATCGATCTGTTCGCCGATTCCGAGACCTTCTTCGACAGCCTCGTCGCCGACATCGACGCGGCCGAGACCAGCTGCCACCTCTGCTTCTACATCTGGCACGAGGGCGGTCGCACCGCCGACGTCGTCGAGGCGCTCGTGCGCGCCGCCGAGCGCTCGGTCCCGTGTCGCGTGATCGCCGACGCCCTGGGCAGCAAGAGCTTCCTCGACGGCCCGGCGGCACGGCGCCTGCGCCGCGCAGGTGTGGAGCTGACGCGGGCGCTGCCGACGGGACCGCTGCGGACGTTCTTCGTCCGCCGGGATCTGCGGAATCACCGCAAGATCGCCGTGATCGACGGCCGCGTGGCCTACACCGGCAGCCAGAACCTCGTCGATCCGCGCTTCTTCGAACGGGACTCGGGCGTGGGCGAATGGGTGGATGCGACCGCGCGCATCACCGGTCCCACGGCGTCGGCGCTCGACGGCGTGTTCTCCTTCGACTGGTCGGTGGAGACCGGCACCGCCTGCCGGCTCTCGACTCCCGCCGGTGATGGGGCCGCGGCACCCGCCGGCTCGACGATCCAGGTCGTGCCGTCCGGCCCCGACCTGCGGCCGGAGGCGATCCACCAGCTGCTCCTGACCGCGATCTACGCGGCGCGCGACGAGCTAGTGATGACGACGCCCTATTTCGTTCCCGACGAGGCGATCCTCACCGCGCTGCTGTCGGCGGCGCTGCGCGGGGTGGCGGTGACGCTGATCGTCCCGGCGAGCAACAACTCCTTGCTGGTACGCTACGCGAGCGTCGCGAGCTTCGACGACCTGCTGTCCGCGGGGGTGCGGATCGCGCTGTTCGAAGGCGGACTGCTGCACACCAAGAGCCTGACGGTCGACGGCTCGCTGAGCGTCTTCGGCTCGGTCAATCTCGACATGCGCAGCCTCTGGCTCAACTTCGAGATCTCGCTCTTCGTCTACGACGTGGAATTCACCCGCCGCCTGAAGTCGCTGCAGCAGGACTACCTCGCCCACTCGAGCCTGCTCGAGCTCGAGGCGTGGCGCAAACGCTCCACCGCGCACCGCCTGGTGGAGGACGCGTTCCGCCTGCTCGGCCCGCTGCTCTGACCGCGGTCAGACGCCCCAGCCGCCGGAGAGCTGCAGGTTCGCGCCGTTCACGTAGCGCGCCTCGTCGCTCAACAGGTAGCGCACCGCCGCGACCGCGTCGTCGATCGAGCCGACGTAGCCCGCCGGGATGTGCTTGACCATGCGCTCCAGCTCCTCCGCCGGTGCGCTGCCGGAATCGATGAAGCCGGGCGAGACGGCGTTGACCGTGATGCCCCGCGGACCGAGCACCTTCGCCAGCGTGCGCGTCAGGATCAGGATCCCCGCCTTGGCGATGTAGTGGGCGGTCACGTTCGGCTGCGCGACCATGCGGTCGGCGTTGGCCATGCCGAAGCTGACGATGCGCCCGCAGCCGCCAGCCTCCATGTGCGGCGCGACGAGGCGGGCGAGGTAGAAGACCGGGTGCAGGTTGTGGTCGAACATCTCGTGCCAGCCCGCGACCGACTCCTCGAGCACGCCCGCGCGGTGGTAGGGACCGGCGCAGTTGACCAGCGCGTCGAGGCGGCCGAGCTCGCCCGCCACCCGCTCGACCAGCGCCGCGCAGGCCTCGGGATCGGAGACGTCGCAGCGCACCGAGAGGGCCCGCGCCCCCCGGGCCTCGAGCTCCCCGGCCAGCTCCCCGGCGGCCCGCTCGCTGGTGCGCCAGCAGAAGGCGACCGACCAGCCCGCGGAGGCCAGGTCCAGGGCGATGCCCCGGCCGATGCCCCGGGCCCCGCCGGTGATCAGTGCGACTCGTCCCGCGTTCGTCATGAATCCGAGCCCCGGGGGCCCAGGGGGACATTCTAGCGGGCCCTGGGACGCTAGAAATGCATGCCTCCCCGGCAAAGGACAAATAAATACGCGGGTCTTGACGGTTCTTGCCGACTAAGTATTCTTCGCTCCCTTCGCCATGCCGACCACCCAGGAACGTCGTCGCACGATCCGCCGCCTGCTCCGCGAGCGCGAGATCCGCAGCCAGATCGAGCTGCAGGACCTGCTCGAGGGCCAGGGGATCCTGACCTCGCAGCCCGTGCTCTCGCGGGACCTGCGCGCGCTCGGCGTGGCCAAGCAGGGCGGCAGCTACCACGTGCTCGAGGAGGAGAAGGTCACCCCGCTGACCAGCCTGCGCAGCCTGCTGCGCTCCTCGGCGGCGGCCCAGCACTTCGAGATCGTCCGCTGCGAGCCCGGGGCGGCCAGCGCTGTCGCCCGCGCCCTCGAGGCCGAGGGCCTCGAGGGCCTGTTGGGCACGATCGCCGGGGACGACACGGTGCTCGTGATGGTCGCCTCCCGGCAAGTCGGCGAGCGGGTTCGCCGGCGCATCTCCAACCTGGTCGTGAATCCATGAACGTCCTGCTCGCCTACTCCGGAGGCCTCGACACCTCCTGGCTGACCGCCTGGCTGACCCGCGACGAGGGTCATCGCGTCACCGCGCTCACCGTCGACTGCGGCGGCTGGGACGAGGCCGAGAAGACCGCCCTCGCCGAGCGGGCCCGCGCCCTCGGGGCCGAGCGCCACCTCTTCGTGGACGCGCGCTCCGAGCTCTTCGACCGCGTGCTGCGCTGGCTGGTCGCCGGCAACGTGCGCCGCGGCGGCGTCTACCCGCTGTCGGTCGGCGCCGAGCGCGGTCTGCAGGCCGAGGTGCTCGCCCGCGTCGCCGCCGAGCAGGGTTTCGACGCCGTCTGCCACGGGTGCACCGCGGCCGGCAACGACCAGGTGCGCTTCGAAGCCGCGCTGGCGACCGTCGCCCCCGGCCTCTTGGCGCTGGCGCCGGTGCGCGACCTGGCCCCCAGCCGCGAGGACCAGCGCGCCTATCTGGAGCGGGCCGGCCTGCCGGTGCCGGCCGCCGGCGGGCGCTACTCGATCAACGCCGGGCTGTGGGGGCTGACCATCGGCGGCGGCGAGCTGCACGCCTCGAGCGAGCCCCTACCCGAGGAGGCCTGGCAGTGGACCCGCGGCGGCCGCGGCGCGGAGACCTTCACCCTGGCCTTCGAGGACGGCGTCCCGGTGGCCCTCGACGGCGAGGCCCACCCCCCGGTGACGCTGATCGAGCGGCTCAACGAGGCCGCCGGCGCCCTGGGTTTCGGCCGCGGCTACCACCTCGGCGACACGGTGCTGGGCTTCAAGGGACGCATCGCCTTCGAGGCTCCCGCGGCCGAGCTGATCCTGCTCGCGCACCGCGAGCTGGAGAAGCTGGTGCTCTGCGAGGACCAGCGCTTCTGGAAGGACCACCTCGGCGACGTCTACGGCCGGCGCCTGCACCAGGGTCTGTTCCACGACCCGCTGCAGCGCGACCTGGAGGCCTTCTTCGGGTCCAGCCAGTCGCGCGTGTGCGGCGAGGCGCGCGTGCTCGTCGAGGGCGCCGCGGCCCAGGTGCTGGGCGTGACCTCGCCCTACAGCCTGATGGACGCGAGCGACGCGCGCTACGGCGAACGCGCCGCCGCCGACGCCGCGACCGGCGCCGCGGTGGGGCTGGCCCGGGCGCTGGCCGAGCCCGCGCGGCTGTTCCGCCGCGCCGGTGCCGCCGGCCGCGAGCGCCTGGAGGTGGGAGCGTGAAGCGCCTGTTCCTCGACAAGATCGCCTCGGTGACCTCGCGGCTCGCGCTGGACGCCAATGCCGTCGTCTCCGACAGCATCCCGGCCGCGGCGGGCACGGTCGTCGCCTGCCGCGTGCTCAACGCCAAGCGCACCTACAACACGCTCGAGGACGTGCACGGCCGCAACCTGGCGCTGCACCCCGGCGACGTGATCGCCGGCGCCCTCGGGCACCGCAACGCGCTGTACGGCTACTCCGGTCGCGTGCCCGAGCACGTCGCGGTAGGTGACGAGTTGCAGTTGCTCAACCTCGGCGGCGTGATCGGCACCGGCGCCGTCGCCTCGCCGACCAACGGCGATCCGTTCCGGCTGGAGGTGCTGGGGTCGGTGCTCGAGTTCCCCTACCTCGCCACGCGCGTCGGCGTCCCGGCGAACATCGCCCGCGCCGCGCTGAGCCCCGGCGAGTTCCCCGACCCCGAGGACCTGCCCCCGCTGGTGGTCCTGGTGGGCACCTGTATGGACGCCGGCAAGACGACCGCCGCGGCGGCGCTGATCCACGAGTGGAGCCACGGCGGCACCCACGTGGCCGCGGGCAAGCTCACCGGCGTGTCGCTGCGGCGCGACGTGCTGGAGATGCGCGACTGCGGCGCCCACCCGGTCGGCCTGTTCACCGACTTCGGCGTGGTCACCACCGACGAGAGCAACGCCGTGCCCGCGGCGCACGGCCTGATCGCGCACCTCGCCGAGGCCCAGCCCGAGGTGATCGTGCTGGAGATGGGGGACGGCCTGCTCGGAACCTACGGCGTGCGCTCGCTGCTCGCCGACGAGCGCATCTCCGCCGCGACCCGCGCGATCGTCGTCTGCGCCCAGGACCCGGTCGGCGCCCACGGCGCGCAGCGCATCCTGCGCGAGGAGTACGGCTTCGAGACGGACCTCTTCTCGGGCCGCGTGACCGACACCCCGGTCGGCTTGAGCTTCTGTCGCGACGAGCTCGGGGTCGCCGCCTGGAACGCGCTGCGGCACGCGCCGCAGATGGCCGAGACCGTCCGCGAGGCGATCGCCCGCCGCACCGCCCGGGCCCCGCTGCCCGCGTCCGTGCCCGCCGCCGACCTCGTCGAGCGCGAGGGCGCGCGATGACCTCCACCGAACTGCTGGGCCAGACGGGCTCGGTCTACCTGTGGGGCGCCTCGGGGATGCTCGGCGGCGAGTTCCTGCGGCTGCTGGAGGTGCACCCCCGGCTGCGCGTGCGCCAGGCGGTGTCCCGCGGCGGCGCCGAGGCCGGAGCCTTGCACCCGCACTGCGGTCGCACCTGGGACGTGACCACCCCCGAGGAGGTGGGCGCGGACCTCGCGCGCACGCTCGAGAACGGCGACGACCCGCTCTGCGTCCTGGCCCTGCCGCACGGCGAGTCGGCGGCGACCTGGGCGGCGCTGCGCGCGGAGCTCGGGCCCCGGGCCGACCGCGTGCGCGTGCTCGACCTCGCGGCGGACTTCCGGCTGCGCGACCCCGACCTCTACGAGCGCACCTACGGCCGGCCGCACCCCGACCCCGAGGAACTGCATGCCTTCGTCTACGGGCTGCCCGAGTTCCACGGCGACGCGCTGCGCGGCGCTCGCCGCGTCGCCGCGCCCGGCTGCTTCGCCACCGCGATGCAGCTCGCCACGGTGCCCGCCGCCGCGGCCGGGTTGCTCGATCCCGCCGCGCCCTGGGTCCTGTCGGGCGTCACCGGTTCGAGCGGCAGCGGCGCCGCGCCGAAGCCCTCGACCCACCACCCGCACCGCCACGGCAACCTGTGGGCCTACGCGACCGAGGGCCACCGCCACGAGGCCGAGCTGGAGCAGGCCCTGACGGGACTCGATCCGGCGCTGGCCGAGGTGCCGCTGCAGTTCGTCGCGCACTCCGGGCCGTTCGCGCGGGGCATCCACCTGACCGCCCTGCTGCCGCTCGCCGAGCCGTGCACGGCGAAGGAGGCGCGCGCGATCTACGCCGGCGCCTTCGGCGGCCACCCGTTCGTCGAGGTGCTCGAGGAGGGCACGCCGGACCTGCGTTCGGTGGTCGGCTCCAACCGCGCCTCGCTCGCGGTGTCCGTGCGCCGGGGCATGCTCTGCGTGCTGGTGACCATCGACAACATGATCAAGGGCGGCGCGGGGCAGGGATTGCAGTGCATCAACTTGATGCTCGGTCTGCCGGAAACGACCGGCCTGCCGCGCTCCGGACTGGGGGTTTGCTGATGGAACTGTGCGAAGTGAAGGCCTACCAGCGCCTCGACCTGCCGGTGGTGGGCGCCGAGGACTGCGAGCTGATCCTGGCGGACGGCTCCCGCGTGCTCGACCTCTACGGTGGGCACTGCGTGAACTCGCTGGGCGCCGGCCACCCCGGGCTGGGAGCGGCCCTCGCCGAACAATGGCGGACGCTGTCGTTCGTCACGAATCTCTTGGACCACGCGCCGCGTCGGGCCTTCTACGAGGCCTTCGCCCGCAACCTGCCAACCAGTGAAGGGGGATGGCAGGTGTTCTGCACCAACAGTGGTGCGGAGGCGAACGAGAACGCGGTCAAGATCGCCTTGGCGGTCTCGAGGCGCGGACGCGTGGTCTGCTTCAGCGGTGCCTTCCACGGTCGGACCGCCGCCGCCGCGGCGCTCTCCGACACGTCGGCACCGGCCTTCCCGGTGACGCCTTTCGAGGTGTTGCGCCTGCCGTGGGGCGACCTGGCCGCCGCGCGCGAGGCGATCGACGACACCGTCGCGGCGGTGATCCTCGAGCCGATCCAGTCGCTCGCCGGCGTGGTCGACCCGCCGCGCGGCTTCCTCGAGCAACTGCGCGAGAGCTGCGACCGCTCCGGCGCCGCGTTGATCTTCGACGAGGTGCAGACCGGGAACGGCCGCCTGGGCGAGCCCTGGGCGAGCCAGCACTTCGGGGTGGTGCCGGACCTGTTCACCACCGCCAAGGGCGCCGCCGCCGGCTTCCCGATCGGGCTGACCGTCGTCGGCGGCCGCTGCGCCGCGGAGATCGGCTCCGGGCTGTTGGGCTCGACCTTCGGCGGTGGGCCGCTCGCGCTGTGCGCGGCGCGCGAGGTCGCGCTGGCCATCTCCAAGCCGGGCTTCCTGGCCCACGTGCGCGCGACCGCCGCCGCCTTGCGCGAGGCGTCGCTGCGCGGACCGGTGCGCGCGGTGCGCGGGGCGGGGCTGCTGCTGGGGCTCGAGCTCGAGCCCGGCGTGCGCGCCTCGACGGTGCGCGACGAGCTGCTGCGGCACGGCGTGCTGGCCGGCACCTGCAACCACCCGGGCATCCTGCGGCTCTCGCCGCCGTTGACGCTCGGTGCGAACGACGTGGAGCGCTTCCGCGCCGCCCTGGAAGCCCTCGAAACCGTGGGAGGTAGGACATGACCGACGGCACCGGCAGCAGCTCGCCCGCCCTGGACCTCTTCCGTGCCGCGCCGCACGTGCGCCTGCACCGGGGGAGCGTGATGGTGATCAAGGTCGGCGGCGCGGCGCTCGCGCGCCCCGCCGCCCTGGAGCGCTTCGCCCGCCAGGTGTCCGTGGTACAGGCGTTCGGCGCGCGCGTCGTCGTGGTCCACGGCGGCGGCACGCAGACCGACGCGCTGCAGCGGCTGCTCGGCGAGGAGCCGCGCATGATCGACGGCCGGCGCGTCACCAGCCGCACGGCGCTGCGCGCGCTGTCGATGGCCACCGCCGGCGAACTCAACGGCGCGATCGTCTCCGCGCTCGCCGGCTTCGGCGTGCCCGCCGTGGGTGTCTCCGGCGCCAGCGCGGGGGTGCTCGTCGCCGAGCGCCGTACCCCGGTGCCGACCAGCGAGGGCATGGTGGACTTCGGCGAGGTGGGGGACCTGGTCGACGTGGATCCCGCGCCGCTGTCGGTGCTGCTCGACGCCGGGCACACGCCGGTCGTCTCGCCGCCGGTGAGCGACGGCCGCGGGGGCCTGTTGAACGTCAACGCGGACCTCGCCGCGGCGGGGCTCGCCGTCGGACTGGGCGCGGCCAAGCTGCTGCTGCTCACCGGCGCGCCCGGCGTGCTCGAGGATCCCGCCGATCCCTCGTCGTTGTGCTCGGCGCTGACCCTGGCGGAGCTGGACGCCCTCGACCAGCGCGGCGCCCTCGGCGGCGGCATGCGCGTCAAGGCGGTCGCCTGCAAGAACGCGCTGCGCGGCGGAGTCGCACGCGTGCACGTGGTGAGCGGCGACGACCGCGACGCGTTGCTGCGCGAGCTCTACTCCAACCACGGCGCGGGCACGCTGATCACCCTGCGGCCGGAGACGGCTCCGGTGACCGTGCCGAACGCCGCACCGGCCCCCGAGCGCCACGAGGTCGAGGCGTGAGCGAACCGTCACCGGTCGCCTCGTTGCTGCGCGAGCTGGTGCGCATCCCCAGCCCGTCCGGGGACGAGGCGGCGGCCGCGGAGTTCTGCATCGCGCGGCTCGCCGAGCGCGGCATCGACGCGGAGCGCGTGGGCGACAGCGTGCTCGCGCGGCTGGATCGCGGCGCCGGGCCGACGCTGTTCCTGAACTCGCACCTCGACACGGTGCCCGTCGGCCAGGGCTGGACCCGCGAGCCGCTGGCGGCCGAGTGGGAGGGCGAACGCCTGTACGGGCGCGGCGCCAACGACGCCAAGGCCAGTGTCGCGGCCATGCTGCACGCGCTGTTCGACCTCACCGGGGACGCGAGCTGGCGGGGCACCGTGCTGCTGGGGCTATCCGCCTGCGAGGAGACGACCAACGCGGGGATGGGGGCGCTGCTCGGCGCCCTCGGCGCTCCGGGCACGGGCGGGCTGCCGGACGCGGCCGTCACCGGGGAGCCGACCGGCCTGCGGGTCTGCCGCGCGCAGTCCGGGCTGGCGGTGCTGCGCGCCGTGTGGAGCGGCCGCTCCTGCCACGCCGCCCACGTCGCCCGCGCCGAACACGTCAACGCCCTCCTGGTGGCCGCCTCCCAGGTCGTGGCCACCGGCCCCTGCGTCGAGCTCGAAGGCCGGCACCCGCTGCTCGGCGCCAGCACGGTCGCGCCGACGGTGATGCGCGCCGGCGAGCGGCACAACGTCGTGCCCGATCGCGCGGAGGTCCTGTTCGACGCCCGCCTCGCGCCCCCGCACGACGCGGCCGAAGCGGTGCGCGCGCTGGAGCGCCTGCTGCCCGACGCGCGGGTGCTGGTGCAGTCGGAGCGGCTGCGTCCGGTGGAGACCTCTGCCGACCACGCGCTGGTGCGCACGGCGCTGCGCTGCGCGGGCGCCGAGGAAGCGCTCGGCTCGGCGACGCTCTCGGACATGGCGCTGCTGATCGGCGTCCCGGCGGTGAAGTGCGGTCCCGGCGAGACGCGCCGCTCGCACACGCCCGACGAGTTCGTGACGCGCTCCGAGCTGGAGGCCGGGCGGAGCTTCTACGCGGCGCTGGTCCCCGCCGCGCTGGAGGCCCTGCGCAGTCCGGAGCCCTCGGCGGTGCCGCGATGAGCGGGCCGGAGTTCGCCCCGCCGATCTGGGATCGCGGCGACCCGATCGACGCGGAGATGCTCGCCTTCACCGTCGGTGACGATCCGCTGTGGGACCGGCGCTTGGTGGAGCACGACCTGCGCGGCTCGCTGGCGCACGCCGCCGGGCTCTTGCGCGCGGGCCTGATCTCCGAAGCCGATCATGAGGCCCTCGAACGCGGGCTGCGCGAGCTACTGGAGACGCACCGCGCGGGCGAGTGGACCGTCGAGCCGAGCGACGAGGACGTGCACTCCGCCGTCGAGCGTCGGCTGATCGCGGCGATCGGCGCGGCGGGCGAGAAGCTGCACACCGGGCGCAGTCGCAACGACCAGATCGCGGTGGACCTGCGGCTCTGGCTGCGCGCAGCGATCGAGGAACAGCGCGCGGCCCTCGCCGGGCTCGGCGCCGCCTGCGGCGCGCTGGCCGAGGCGCACGGCGCGGTCCCGCTGCCCGGTTACACCCACCTGCGCCGCGCGATGCCCAGCTCGGTCGGCGACTGGATCGGCGCGCACGCGCGGGCCTTCGAGTACGACGCCGACGAGCTCGAGCACGCCGCCCGTCGGATCGTCGAGTGCCCGCTCGGTTCGGGCGCGGGGTACGGCGTGCCGGTGGCGCTGGAGCGGGCCTTCGTCGCCCGCGCGCTGGGCTTCGAGCGGCCCGAGGAACCGGTCACCTTCACCCAGCACTCGCGCGGCCGGCCCGAGCTGGCCTACCTGACCGCGCTGGAGTCGATCGCCTTGAGCCTCGGCAAGCTGACCGCGGACCTGTGGCTGTTCAGCACCGCGGAGTTCGGCTTCGTGCGCCTGCCGGTCGAGTTCACCACCGGCTCCTCGATGATGCCGCACAAGCGCAATCCGGACGTGCTGGAGCTGACTCGCGCCCACTGTCGGGCCGTCGTCTCCGATCGCGCGGCGCTGCTCGACCTGCTGCGCGACCAGCCCTCGGGCTACCACCGCGACTTCCAGTTGATCAAGCCGCCGCTGTTCCGCGCGCACGATCGCGCGCGGACGATGCTGCGGCTGTGGGGCCGCTTGTTGCCGCGACTGGAGCTGGACCACGAGGCGCTCGAGCGGGCGAGCGCCGACGAGGCGCTGCAGTCGACGCGCCGCGCGCTCGAGCGGGTCCAGGGCGGCGAGGCCTTCCGCCAGGCCTACCGCGCCGAGAGCCGGGCGACCGGCGACGCCTGAACGCCGCCCGCGGCGGTTGTCCGCGGAGGGGGCGGTCGCTAGCGTGCGGACCGGTCCTCGCCGCCTCGCCATGAAGCTCCCCTCCCGACCCGCAGCCGGCCTGCTGCTGGCGATCGCCGTCTACGTCGTGCTGCGCGCGCTGATCCTGGTCAGCAACTTCGACGGCACGGCGATGCCGGCCTACGAGCTGTACATGATCGGGACGCTGTCGCGGCAGCTGCTCGGCGGCGGTGGGGGCATGCCGCTGCCGCTGTACTACGACAACGCCGCCGGGCAGCTGGCGCTGAGCTACCTCGGGGCGGGGGTCTTTGCGATCTGCGGCACCAGCTACCTGGCGCTGAAGCTGGTCGCGGGGCTGCTCAACCTCGGGGCGCTGGTGTTCCTGTGGAAGCTCTTGAAGCGCCTGTTCGGCGGGCTCGCGGCCAACGTCGGCGCGCTCCTGTTCGCGGTCGCTCCGGCGACGCTGCTCAAGTACACGATCTTCACCGGCGGCAACCACGCGGAGAACCTGTTCTTCACCGTGGGCGCGCTGCTGGTCTTCTTCGCCATGCACCAGGATGGCGTCACGCCCCGGCGCCTGTTGTGGTCGGGCTTCACGATTGGCTTCGCGGTGTTCATCTTCCTCGGCGCGATCACGCCGGTGGGGATCCTGGTGCTGACCCACCTCGGGCTGCGCGGCTGGCGCGACACGCTGAATGACGCGCGCTGGTGTCTGCCCGGGCTGGCGCTCGGCCTGGCGCCGCTCGTCGGGCTCAACCTGGCGCTGGGCTCGCGCGGTCTGTCGTTCCTGGGGGCGAAGTTCGGCGGCGGCGCGCCTTTCGACTGGAGCGTCTTCGCCGCGCGATTCGCGGAGTTCTTCACCGTCCACCTGCCGGCCTCGACGACCTACGGCGACTTCCTGGGCGTCTCCGGATCGGCGGCCGACGCGGGGTTCCTGCTGGCCTACGGGATCTGCGTCGTGCTCGTGCTGCCGGCGGCGCTGCGTTCGGTCGCGGCGCTGGCGCGCGGTGCCTGCGGAGCCGGCGACCGACGCGAGCGATCCCTGGAACAGGCGCTCTACGCGGGGCTGCTCGGCTACCTGCTGCTTACCGGCGTGGCCTACGCGCTGAGCGATCTGCGCATCGGCGACCACCCGCCGCCGATGGAGTCCGCGGGCTACCGCTACTTCCTGCCGCAACTGACCTTCGCGATCGTGTTGCTCGCCAGCCAGGTGGGCCGTCCCGGTGCGCGGGCCTGGTCGGGCGCGCCGGCGATCCTGGTGCTGGCGCTCGGCGCGTTCGATCTGAGCCTGGTGGACTGGACCTTCGCGCACCCCAACGCCGGCGCGCACTACGACGGCTACAACATCAAGCAGAACGCTCGCGCGCTGCTGAACAAGAAGAACGAGCTCACCGACGAGCAGATCGTTGCCTACGCGGAGGCCTTCACCCCGCTGTTCCGCTCCCGCGTCTACTACGGCCTGGGCTTCTACTCCGCCTTCACCGCCGCGGGCGAGCTCGACCTGACCGCGCTCTGCGCGCGCTTCCCCGCGGCGCGGCGCGGCGACGTCGCGCGCGGGGTCGGCACCTTCCTGCGCCACCGCACCGCCGAGCCGGGCGTGCTGCTGCCCGAGCGCGCCGGCCTGATCGCGTCCTGGCTGGCGACCGACGTGCCCCACGCCGAGGCCGCGGTCGAAGGCCTCTGCTCGCGCTGGTCGGTGCAGCTCTCCAACGACGTGCCGACGCTGCTCGACGAGGACGAGCGCCTGCTGGCCACCTCGCCGGAGTCCCTGCGGCCGGGCCTCGCGCGCGGCTTCGGCGTGGAGTGCGGGCGACTCCTGCGCCGCGGCCTGTCGTGGGAGATCGACGACGTCGCCGGGCGCCTGGAGCGCATCCCCGCGGCGCTGCGGCCGACGTTCGCCGCCGGCGTGGGCGCCGGGCTCGCCGACGGCGGCGAGCAGCCGGCCCTCGGCGAACGGGCGGCGGTCGTCGTCCGCGAACTCGGCCGGCCGGAGGTGCTGGCCGGAGCGCGAGCCCGCCTCGCCGAGATCTGGGACGACGAGCGCCCGGACCTGCTGGTGGACGTCGAGGCGAGCCTGGCCGCCCGGCCCTAGCCCCGGTCACCTCAGGACCAGCGGCACCGAGGACGGCGGGGACGTGTCGCAGGAGTCGCGCGAGCGTGAGCATATCGGCATCCTTTCCCGAGACGACGCGGGGGAGCCACGCGGTCTCGCTGGCCAGTGGTCTGCGAACATTCGAGGGCGCCTCGGCGAAGACGTCGAAACGGCCCCCTCCAGGGGCCCCCAAGGCTCCCCGGGGCGCCGCGGCCCGGCGGGGGATGCGCTAGGAGCGCTGGACCGCGGGTCGCGCGAGCAGCTCGCGCGCGACGGCCAGCACCTCTTCCACCTGGATCGCCTGCAGGCACTGGTTGTCGGTGCACGGGCTGTTGCGGTGGTTGAACGCCGTCAGGCAGGGGCTGCAGGCGAGCTGCTTGTCGATGCTGACCACGTTCTCGCCGCGCGGGCCGTACAGGCGCGCCGTCTCCGGACCGAACAGCGTGATCAGCTTGATCCCGGTCAGCGTGGCGAAGTGCGCCGGCCCGCTGTCGTTGGTGATCAACAGCTCGCTCATGCGGAAGAGCTGGATCACGTCCTGTAGGGTGCGCGTGCAGCCCACGAAGTTGATGCAGCGCTTCGAGCCGACGGCATCGACGATGATCTGCGCGGTGTCGAGGTCGGCGGGAATGCCCATCAGCACGATCAGCACCTCGGGCTCGTCGAGCAACGCCCGCGCGACGGCGGCGAAGCGCTCGGCGGGCCAGGTGCGGATCGGCAGCAGCTTGCCGGCGTCGGCGTTGATCACCACCAGGCGCGAGCGCTCGCTCAGCGGGCCGCGCCGCTCGAGCTCGCCGCGGACGTAGGCATACTCCTCCTCGCGCAGCGGCGCCTGCGGCGGGAGGTCGGCCTCGGGGATCACGTGCTTGGGGGCGGGCTCCTCACGCGGGTCGCGGTCCAGGGCCTCGACCAGCGCCAGGTAGTTGCGCGACATGTGCTGGTAGGGGTTGTAGGTGACGCGGTGCGTCAACTGTCGCCCGCGGTACAACCCCTCGGCCAGGTAGTTGTCGAAGCCCACCCGCGTGCGCGCGCCGGAGAGCATCGACAGGATCGCGGAGATGCGCGAGAACAGCTCCAGGTCCAGCACCGCGCGGATGTCCTTGCGCCGGCAGAAACCCATGAAGCGCAGGATGTCGGTGAACATCGCGACCAGCGACGTGTCGCGGATGGTGTAGATGTTCTGCTCCTCGAACAGGCCGAGCAGCTTCAGGCTGGGGGCGTTCTTCTCGAAGATCGCGAAGCAGGGCGGCTCCTTCTCCGAGCGGGCGATGATCCGCGCGATCGAGGGCGCGGCCAGGATCGTGCTGCCCATCTCCGACAGCTCGATGAACAGCACCCGCCCCTTGCTGGAGGTCGCCTTGCGACCGCCCACCGTCTCCAGCACGCGCACCGCGAGCGCGAGCAGGAAGCACGCCGGCACACCGACCCAGTAGTCGATGCGGCGCATGGTCGAGAGTCTCATAGGTGCGTCGCCCGCCGCGGTCCGCCGCTCCCCCCCGCGGCGAGCGGACCAACCGGTCGCCGAACGATACCCCATCGCCCCTGCGGATGCTCGCCGCCGGGCCCGCGCCGAGGACCGTCGGGAGCCGGCGAGCGAGGGGCCGGAAGGGGCGGGCCGTGGTTGCGAGGGGCCGCGCGGCCTGGGACGATGGCCCGGATGACGAGCGGGGGTTCGGGACTGCAGTGGGCGGAGCTGGGGGACTGCCGCCTGCGCTACGAGCGCGCCGGCGCGGGACCGGCGATGGTCTTCGTGCACGGCTACGGCCTGGACCGGCGCATGTGGGACCAGCAGTTCGAGCGCTTCGCCGCCGCCCGCACGGTGGTGCGCTACGACTGCCGCGGTTTCGGGGAGTCGACCGGTGAGCTGGACGATCGCTACACCCACGGCGGCGACCTGGCGCGATTGATGGAGCACCTCGGCCTCGACTCCGCCGTGCTGGTGGGCCTCTCGATGGGCGCGCAGACGGTGCTCGAGGTCGCGGTACTGCACCCGGCGCGCGTCGAGCGGCTGGTGCTGCCGGGCCCCTGGCTGGCCGACTTCCCGTTCTCCCACGACTACAAGGAGATGTGGCTGTTGCTCGCGCGGCTGGCCGAGGACCAGGGCCTCGCGCGCGCCAAGGAGACCTGGCAGGAGTCGATGCTCTTCCACCTCGAGACCCGCAGTCCGGAGGCCGGCCGCCGCCTGCGCGCGATCATGGAGGACTGGTCGGGCTGGCACATCGAGCACCTCGCCCACTTCCCCTACACGCGCGTCTCGGAACGCCTCGCCGAGATCCAGGTCCCGGCGCTGGTGGTCCAGGGCTCGCTCGACCTGCCGGACTTCGTGAACATCGCCGAGCGCGTGGCCGCGCGCATCCCGCGCGCGCGCAAGGTCGTGCTCGACGGCGTCGGCCACCTCCCGAACATGGAAGCTCCCGCGGCCTTCGACGACCTCGTGGAGCGGTTCCTGGCGTCAGCCGGCTAGACGATCACCGCGACGACCAGCACCACCGCGACGGTGATCAGCACCAGCTTGATCTCGCGGTCGGTGAGGTGGATGTCGCCGCCGCGCAGCAGCTCGAGGTCGGGGTCCGCGGCGGCGGCCTCGTTCAGCGCGGCGCACTCGTCGGCTCCGAGGCCGGCGGCGCGCTCCGCGTTCCCGGCCCGCAGCCCGTCGAGGGAACCGTCGTCCGCGGCGGCGAGCAGCCGCACCTCGGAGGCGTCGAGCACCGCGGGCCGAACGCCTTCGCGCATCGCCCACGGGGCGGCGGCCAGCAGCGAGAGGGTCATGATCTTGGCGAACGAGCGGACGTCCATGCGCGTTTCCTCCGGTGGGGACCCCGGCCCGCCGCCCGGTCAGCGGCCGCCGGCGGGCTCGGTGAGCTGCTCAGGATGCTCGCTCGGGCCCTCGGTTTCCAGGGGCAAGGAGAGCAGGGTGAAGCGGCGCGAGCGCCCCCAGTCCCGCTCGAAGATCTCGTTCGGCAGGAGCACCCGGCCCCGCCGCGGATCGAGCAGCACGACCTGGCCCCGGGGCTCGTCGTAGCCCAGGAACAGGCAGTAGTGGTGGTGCTCGCCGTCGCCCGAGATCATCACGATCGTCGGGCGGCCGCGGTCGGCCTGGCGCAAGAGGCCGGTCTCGCTGCGGTCCAGGGTCCCGGGGAAGACGAACACCCGCATGCCCACCGACTCCAGCGCGGCGCGCAGCTCGCCCCCCGAGAGGCCCTGCTCCTCCAGCGCCAGCTTCGCCAGCCGCGCGCGCAGCTCGGGGGGCAGGACGACGCCGTAGTAGGCGCACAGGGCGGAGATCGAGACCAGCCCGCACTCGAACAGCTCGTCCTGGTGGACCAGGGGCAGCTGCAGCACGACCGCCTCCTCGGAGAGCTGGGGCGCCGGGCCGGCGCAGCCCCCCCCGAGCGTCAGCGGGAGCGCGAGGGCCAGCGGGAGCGCGAGCGCCGGCAGGCCCCCGAGACGCGCGGCCCGACCGGTCGGGCGAGGGGACTCCGGAGGACGCGCGCGCATCGCCGCAGGGTACCCGAGCCGGGGTCCCGCCGCCCCTCCCGGGGAATGCCGACCTCGCCTCAAGATCGCCCTCTCCGCCCCCCGATGCAGGGGATCGCGATTCCGGCGCGGAGGGGGAGTCGGCATCGAGGAACAGGGCCCGGCGCCCGGCGCCGGCAGGCCCGGCAGACATCGGGGAGCAAGCGCGAATGATGAGTGGAAAGCGACGTCTCGGCGGGCGAATCGATTCGACCGAGACGGAGGGAACGGTTCAAGTCAGCATCGTCGTGCCGATGGCGCGCAATCGGCGGGACGTCGGAGTCGTCCTGCAGTACGCCGCGGCCTGGGCGCGCTCGGTCCCCTGGACCGTGGAGATGGTCATCGTCGACGACGGCAGCGGCGGGCGTTTCGACGCCGAGTCCGCGAGCTGGCGCGGCGCTTTCGATGCCTTGCAGGTGGCGCGTCACGAGCGCCCGCGCGGTCTGGGCATCGCCGCGCGCACCGGTCTGGTCAGCGCGCGCGGTCAGTACCTGATCGTGGTCGACCCCGGCGTCTCGACGCCGCTGGAGAACGCGACCGCGCTGGTGGAGAGCCTGGCCCTCGGCGCCGACGTCGCGGTGATCTCGCGTCCCCGCGCCGGTGAGGTCGAGGGACCCGGGCGGCCCTTCCTCGAGCGCGCCGCCGAGACGACCTTCGTCGCCATGACGCGGCTCGTCTGCCCGGTGGGCGTGCGCGACACGCTCGGCGGGCTGGTCGGCCTGCGCCGCCGCGCGGGACGCAAGATCGCCGAGCGTTCGCACGTCGCCGGCAGGGCGTTTACCATCGAGTGGTTGGCCGTCGCCGAGTGGCTCGGCTTCCAGACCACCGAGTGCCCGCAGCAGTGGCTGGACCCGCGTCCGCGGCCGCACGCGCTGCTGTCGGCGTCGCAGACGGCCGCGGTGCTGCGCGACCTGCTGCGCACCCGGCGCCGGATGGCTGCCGACGACCTCGAGGGGCCGGTGAGCTCGCGGGAGATGCTCTCGGAGACGCGCTTCGTGAAGCTCGATCGCGGGACCATTCCCAGCCATGCCGTCGCCCGCCGCGTCCGCGGCCGGTAGGGCCGTTTCCGGGTACGAATCCTGCAAGACTCCGGGCCCGCGAGCGGCCGCCCGGGGGTGCGGGGGTGGCAACCGGAGGGGGCCGGGCTAGAGTGCACGGTCCCCTGCGAACCGACCGCCGCATCTGGAGCTCACAGAGCGGCAGCCCCCCAGACAAGGACTCCGCATGCTGCTCTCCCTCCTCGCCGCGACCGTACTCGCCGCTCCCGCCGCTCCCGTCCGCCCCGTCGAGCCCGGCGGCCACGGCAAGATCGAGTGGTTCCAGGGCACCTACGAGGCCGCGCTCTCCAAGGCCGCCGAGGAGGACCGGCTGGTCTTCATCGACTTCTGGACCGACTGGTGCGTGTGGTGCAAGCGCCTCGACGCCGACGTGTTCTCCCAGGACACCGTCGCGCAGGCGATGAGCGAGATCGTCTGCGTCTCGATGGACGCGGAGAGCGAGGCGGGCGCGCCGGTCGCCAAGCGCTTCAACGTCAAGGCCTTCCCGACGCTGGTGCTGCTCAACTCCGACGGCTCGGTGCGCGACATGATCGCCGGCTACCTGCCCCCCGAGGAGTTCATCGCCGAGATCGAGCGCATCCAGGCCGACGAGGGCACGATCAGCGGGCTGCGCCGCCAGGTGGCTGCGGAACCGTCGAACGTCGCCGCGCGCTTCGCGCTGGCCACCAAGCTCACGGACCTCGGCGACACGGACGGCTACGCGGAGCAGATCGCGGCCATCCGCAAGCTGGATCCCGAGGGCAACAGCGTGGCGATGCGCACGGTGCGTCTGCAGGAGCTCAGCGACCAGGTCGAGGCGATGGCCAAGGAGGGCAAGTACGCGCAGCTCGACGACCTGCTCGCGTTCCTCGGGCAGGAAGCCGCCCGCGGCGGCGGCGCCGAGGCCGACACCGGCCTGCTCTTCGACGGCTATCAACTGGCCTGGCAGATCGAGGAGTTCCACACCCGGCTGGCCGCGGCCGACGACAGCGAGCAGGCGGTGGTGGACGACTACGCGCGCCGCGAGCTGGCCATGGCGCGCAAGGCCTGGGAGCACGTGCCCGAGGACTACCGGTCGGGCTTCGGCAACCAGCTCGCCTGGCACGCCTGGGAGCGCCGGGACACCATCTCCGACGACTACAAGGGCTTCGCGCTCAAGGTCGCCCGCGGCGCCGCCGCGGCGATGAAGGACAACGTCAACCTGCTCGACACCCTGGCCTGCGTGCTGTTCATGAACGGCGACCGCGAGGGCGCGCTGAAGCAGGTGCACCGCTGCATCGAGCTGGATCCCGACAACCAGGCCTGGACCGAGCGCCTGCGGGAGTTCAGCGCCGAGAGCTAGGGTGCGGCGCGCGGGCTAACCCCCGCGCGTGTGCATCTCCAGGTGCGGGTCGCCGGCCAGCTCCTCGGGAGCCAGGGGCACCCGCGTCGCCTGGGCCAGACGCTCCTCGGCGCCGCGATCCGCGCGGCCGCTCCAGGTGCGGGCGATGAGCTCCGCCAGCTCGGCCGTCGTGGCTCCGTCGCGCAGCGGGCCGCACAGGTCCACGCCGACGCGCGCGTACAGGCACAGGAACCAGTGCCCGTCAGCGGTCAGCCGGCTGCGGTCGCAGGCGGCGCAGAACGGCGCGGTGGTCGAGGCGATGATCCCGAACACGGTGCCGTCGGGCAGTCGCCAGCGATCGGCGGGCGCGGAGGTGCGTTCGTCGAGGGGCGTCGGCTCGCCGTAGCGCGCGGCGATCGTCGCCAGCATCCGCTCGCGTGGGACGACGCGATCCATCGACCAGCGCGTCGCGCCGCCGACGTCCATGTACTCGATGAAGCGCAGCTCGGCGCCCTGTTCGCGGGCGTACTCGAGCAGCTCGCACTGCTCCTCGTCGTTGACGCCGCGCTGGACCACCGTGTCGAGCTTGAGCTTGCCCGGCCACAGCCGGGCGGCCGCGCGCACGCCCGCGAGCACGCGGTCGAGGTCGTCGCGGCGGGTGAGCATGCGGAAGATCTCGGGTCGCAGGGTGTCGAGGCTCACCGTCACCCGCCCGAGCCCCGAGGCGAACAGCGCTTCCGCCTGGTCGGCCAGCAGCACGCCGTTGGTCGTCATCGCAAGGTCCCGGAGGCGAGGCTTGGTCGCCAGGCTCGCGATCAGCGAGGTCAGCCCGTGGCGCAACAGCGGCTCGCCGCCGGTCAGGCGCACGCGGTCGACGCCGAGCTCCACGAACGCGTCGACCACCCGGGCGATCTCCTCCAGGCTGAGGATGCGGTCCTTGGGCAGCCAGGTATACCGCTCCTCCGGCATGCAGTAGTCGCAGCGCAGGTTGCAGCGATCGGTGACCGAGATGCGCAGGTTGCGCAGCGGTCGGTGCAGCGTGTCGAGGGAGGTCATCGATCCGGCAGTATAGGCCCCGGATAGTGTACTTTCGGGAAGTGGGCCGCCTGCGGGGGCCGCACGCCCCTGCCGCGATGCCCGAAGAGCTGATCAGCGTCGTCGTCCCCGTCTACAACGAGGCGGGCAACATCGAGCCCTGCCTGCGGGGCCTGTGGAAGCACCTCGCCGGCACCCCGCACGAGATCCTCGTCTGCTACGACTTCGACGAGGACGACACCCTGCCCGCGATCGCCGCCATGCCCGACGCACCGCCGAGCGTGCGGCCGGTCAAGAACGACCTCGGCCGCGGCGCCGCTTTCGCCCTGCGCGCGGGTTTCGCGGCGGCGCGCGGGGACGTGGTGGTGGTCACCATGGCGGACCTCGCCGATCCCCCCGAACCGATCCGCGACATGGCGCGCCTGGTGCGCCAGCGGCGGCTCGCGGTGGTCTGCGGCTCGCGCTACATGCGCGGCGGCAGCCAGAGCGGGGGACCGTGGCTGAAGAGCACGCTCTCGCGCGTCGCCTGCCTGGCGCTGCGCTGGGTGGCCGGCATGGGCACCCACGACGCGACGAACAACTTCAAGGCCTACTCCGCGTCCTTCCTCGAGCGCACCGCCATCCAGAGCGACCAGGCCTTCGACATCGCCCTGGAGCTGGCGACCAAGGCGCACCTCGCCGGCGAGGGCGTGGGCGAGGTGCCGACCAGCTGGGTCGACCGCAGCGCCGGCGACAGCCGCTTCCGCGTCTGGGCCTGGATGCCGAGCTACCTGCGCTGGTGGCTGCGGGCGATGGCCGCGCCGCTGGTCGTGTGGGCGGCGTTCGCGCTGCTCGCGCTGGGGGCCTTCGCCGGGCCGCCGAGTCCCGCGGTCGGCGCGGCAGCGACGGCGGGCATGGTCGCCGCCGCCGCGGTCTGCCTGCTGCTCGTGCGCCGCAGCCGCGGGCGAATGCTCTTCGCGGACGTGCTGATCCCGCTGGTGTGGATCCTCCTGCGGGCCTTCCGCGGTCCGGGAGCGCTGGGCCTCCCGCCGCCGGCGACGGCCGCGCTGCTGGGCCCGATCGCCGCCTGGTTGCTGTCCCGCCGCGGCGGACGACCGCGTGCCTGAGGCCCTCAGATGCGGCCCGCGGCGATCTGCCGCTCGACCCAGGGGATCACCTCGTCGAGCACGTCCTCGAGCGGGGTGGTCGCCTCGAAGTCCAGCACCTCGCGCGCCTTGGTCACGTCCGGCACGCGGCGCTGGACGTCGTGGGCGAAGGGCTCGTCGGACACGGTGCGCAGCGGGACGTCGCCCTTGATCTTGCGCCAGATCAGCTCCGCCAGCTCGAGCACCGTCGTCGAGCGCGCGGTGGAGACGTTGAAGTCCTCGTTCAGCGCGGCCGGGTGCTCCATCACCGTGCGGATGCCCGCGGCGACGTCGCCGCCGTAGGTGTAGTGCCGCACCTGGCGGCCGTCGCCGAGCAGGTGCAGCGGATCCTGGCCCTTGAGCACCTTCTGAACCAGGTCGGGCACCACGTGGCTCATCGCCAGCTCGACGTTGCCCGAGCGCACCTCCGCCTCGCCGAGCGCCCGGCCCTCGCCGATGCCGACGCAGTTGAACGGGCGCGCGATCGAGTAGGGCAGGCCGTACTGCTCGTGGGCGCCCTTGGCGAAGTACTCGCAGGCGAGCTTCTGGAAGCCGTAGGTCGAGCGCGGCGGCGGACACTGCTGCTGGTGGCCCTCGGGCGTCGGAAACACGGTCGCGCACTCGTAGACCATCGACGAGGAGACCACGGTGATCTTCTGCAGCCGATCCTCGCGGTGCGCCCGGATCGCGGCGTCGAAGGCCGCGGCGACGATGCGCTCGTTCTCGGCGAGCAGGTCGTACGCGTAGCGGTGGAAGTAGGTGATCCCGCCGATCCGCGCCGCGCTGGCCACGAAGTGGTCGCAGTCCTCGAGCAGCTCGTGCAGCAGCGCGACGTCCTTGGCGTCGCCCTCGACGAGCCGGAAGCGCGGGTCGTCGTCGTAGGACTTGGTCACCCGACCGTACTTGGAGAAGTCGTCCAGCCCGACGACCTCGTAGCCGCGCGCCAGCAGGTCGGCGACCAGGTAGCCGGAGATGAACCCGTTGGAGCCGGTGACCAGGACCTTCAAAGGACCGAGATCCCCTGCGCCGTGACGTTCCACACGTCGATCACCGGCTGCTCGAACTCCAGTCCGCGGTACGCGTCGTGGGGCGCGCCGATGAAGATCAGGTCCGCCGCCGCGAGCACTTCGTCCAGGGGCCGCAGCTCGGGGTCGTGCGGCAGGTGGGGGTCGGTGCACAGCACTTCCGCGCACTCGACGTGCAGGATCTTCTTCAGCTTGTAGGACAGCGAGTCGCGCGGATCGTCGGAGTTGGCCTTGAAGGTCATGCCCAGAATGCCGACCCGCAGGCTGCGCAGGTCGAAGCGCGCCGCCGCCCGGCGGACGACGTAGTTCGGCAGCCCCTCGTTCACCAGCATCGCCGCGTGCCCCAGGAAGAACGAGTTCCCGTGGAAGGTCGAGAGCTGCATCGTGTCCTTGAGCAGGCAGGGTCCGGCGGCGAACCCCGCGGTGGGGAACCCGGCGGTGCGCGGGTAGCCCTGCGTCATCGCCGTCTGGATCGCCGCGTAGTCCAGACCGAGGTCGTTGGCGATCATGTAGAACTGGTTGGAGACCGCGAACTGGATGTAGCGCCAGGCGTTCGTGTACAGCTTGGCGAGCTCGGCCTCCATCGGCGCCAGCGGCACGATCTGCGGAGTCAGCGTGCGGAACAGCTCCTCGGCGCGGCGCTGCGCGCGCTCGCTGCAACCGGCGACGATCTGCGGCAGCGAGCGGATCTCCTCCAGGGCCACGCCCTCGGCGACGCGCTCCGGGCAGAAGGCCACGTCCACGTCCAGCCCACGGCGGCGCAGCGAGTCGGCGACGCGATCGACGGTGCCCGGGTAGACCGTGCTGCGCAGTACGAAGAGCTGCCCGTTGCGCAACGGCGAGCCGGCGTCCCTTGCGATCCCGCGGAACACGTCGAAGCGCGGGTTGAGGTGCTCGTCGAGCGGCGTGCCGATGACCGTGATCACGACCTCGGCCTCGGCGATCACCGACTCGTCGGTCGTGCAGCGGTAGCTGCCCTCGGCGAGCACTCGCTCCAGCACCTCGTCCGCGCCCCGGTCGCGGAAAGGCATGCGCCCGTCGTTGGTCATGGCGACCTTCTCCGCGTCGACGTCGAGCCCGCACACCTCGTGCCCGCCCTGGGCCAGGGCCAGCCCCAGGGGCAGGCCGACGTGGCCGCAGCCGCCGATGATCACGACGCTGCCGGGTCGGAGCGGGGGTGTGGGACGTTGCGCCAAGAGAGTCGGGTGGGCCGGGTGCGGGCCGGGTGGGCGGAAGCCGCGAGACTCCCTAGGACTAGCCTACCCAGCGCCGGGCGCAGGGGCGAAGCCGGGGCCCGAACGCGTGGGTCTGCTAGCCTCTGGGTCGGCCGTTCTCCGGCCGCGCACCCATGAGCTCCGATCCGTCCGCCCCTCGCCCGCACCGCGCTCGCCGGGCCTTGCTCGCCGTGCTGCTGGTCGCCGCGAGCGTCGCCGCCTGCGACCGGCCGGCCAAGGACTGGCGCCGGCAGCTGCGCTCCGAGGATCCCTTCCAGCGATTGCTCGCGGCGCTGGCCCTGTGCGAGGCCCACCCGCGCCATTCCTCGGCGACGATCCTGGTGCTGTTCAAGGCGATGGAATCCGACGTCGAGCGCGATCGCCTGGCCGCCGAGCGCGCCCTCGACCTGATGGCGCCCTACAACACCGCGGACCTGGCCCAGTTCCTCGTCGTCGCCGGTCCGGACCGCGAGATCGTGCGCACCAAGCTGGCGCCGATCCTGCGCGACGCCGGGCCCGAGGCGGCGCCCCTGGTGCTGCAGGCCCTGCGGGACAACGACTGGATCGGTCCGCCCGAGGCGCGCGGCCTGCTGCTGGCGAACCTGCGCTCGGACCCGGGGTTCGCGGGCGCGCTCGCCGGCGAGCTGACCGCACCCGGGTGCTCCGACCGCGATCGCCTGGCGGACCTGCTCGTCGAGGCGGGGCCCGCGGTGCGCCCGGCCCTGCGCGCGGTCGCGGCGCCCGCCGAGGGCGACGGGGCGCGCGCGCAGCGGGAGGTGCTCGAGCGCCTCGAGGCGGGCGGGTGATCGTTCGCCTGGGGATCCTGGTGCTGCTCGGGGTCGCCGGTTTCGCGGCGGGTCACGGGTGCGTCGAGGCCTGCGAGTCCTTCCTGCCGCTGCGCGTGCTGCTGGGTCCGGGGGCCTGGCTG
>Ga0102952_1000207_pt1 | contig 26423 bp, 19 predicted proteins | sample SalPon2A_C_D1_MG_FD_78506 | JGI IMG/M metagenome (GOLD analysis project Ga0102952, IMG submission 78506) | Soil microbial communities from South San Francisco under conditions of wetland restoration - Salt Pond MetaG R2A_C_D1_MG | ecosystem: Environmental > Terrestrial > Soil > Wetlands | place... | reverse complement strand
CGTGCCGGCGGTCTTCGCGGCGGCCGTCCAGCGCGGGCTCCGGCCCGAACAGCGCCCAGGCGCCGAAGCTCAGGACGGCCGCCGCGAAGACCGCCGGCACGAACACCGCCGCGACGCGGTCGGCGAGGGACTGGATCGGCGCACGGCTGCGCTGGGCCTGAGCTACCAGGGCGATGATGCGACTGAGCAGCGTCGTCGGGCCCACGTGCTCGGCGCGCATCAGGAAGGCGCCGGACAGGTTCACCGTCGCGCCGATCACCTCGTCGCCCGCGGATTTCCTCCGCGCCCCCGGCTCGCCGGTGACCATCGATTCGTCGACGCGTCCCTCGCCTTCGAGGATCGCGCCGTCGACCGGCACCTTCTCGCCGGGGCGGACCCGCAGCACGTCGCCGGCGCGCACCTCCTGCAGCGGCACGGTGGCGTCGCCGTCGGGCCGGACGCGCACGGCGGTGGGGGGGGTGAGGTCGAGCAGCGCGCGCAGGGCCTTGCCGGTGCGGCTGCGGGCGCCGAGCTCGAGCACCTGGCCGAGGAGCACCAGCGTGACGATCACCGCCGCCGACTCGAAGTACACCGCAATCTCGCCGTCCGGACCCCGGAACGCCGGGCCGAGCCGTCCCGGCACGACGGCGGCCACCGCGCTGAACGTCCAGGCGGCGACGACGCCCACCGCGATCAGCGTGAACATGTTGAAGGCCCGGGCGCGCAGCGAATCCCACCCCCGCTTCAACAGCGGCCAGCCGGCGAGCCCGACCACGGCGGCGGACAGCGCGCACTGCAGCCCGCGGGCGAGGGGCGCGGGCACCGCGCTCGAGATCGGACGGCCCGGGAGCATGTCGCCCATCGCCAGCACCACCACGGGCAGCGTGCCGACCGCGGCGAGGACGAAGCGCCGCCGCATCTCCAGGTACTCGGCGCGGAAGGGGTCGTCGGCGGTGACCTCCAGCGGTTCCAGCGCCATGCCGCACTTGGGGCAGAGCCCGGGTCCGCGCCGGCGGACCTCCGGGTGCATCGGGCAGGTGTGCATCACCGCCGCGAGGCCGGGATCCGGTTCGCGGTCCGCAACGGGCTCCAGGAAGGTGGCGGGGTCGGCCTCGAAGCGCTGCCGGCAGCTCGGGCCGCAGAACAGGTAGGTCCGGCCGTCGTGCGTGGATCGCAGCTTCGAGTCGGGCGCGACCTGCATGCCGCAGACCGGATCGGTGGTCACGAGCGGACCCGGGGCGGGCGCCCCGCCGCAACAGCTCGATCCGCCGGTCGACTCACTCATCTCGGGGCTCCTTGCCCAGCGCTAGGATTCGGATGCCGAACACGGTGCCGGGTTTCAGCGGCGGGTCGCCGAGTTGCGCGACCACGCGGTAGTGCTCGTCGATCCAGGCGCGCACCGCCCGGCCGTAGTCCTCGCCGAAGCGCGGGAGACCGTACTCGCTGGTGTCCTTGTGCACGATGCAGATCACCTGGGGCGGCGACCCCCGCAGCGCCCGCACCCAGGCCGCTTCCCCGAAGAGGATCTCCTCGGGCGGCATGAAGTTGACGAAGGGCGTCGGGTTGGGGATGCGCGCGAGGTAGTTGATCATCACGCCTTCGGGGACGACCACCAGCGACGTGGCGTGCGCGCCGGAGAGCGCGGCCAGGGTCTCGTTGACGAAGCCGCCGCGCAGATCGGAGCGGAAGGCATCGGCGCCGTCCGCGACCTCCGCGGTCTTGTACCCGAGGTAGCGCGCCGTGGTGCGCACGTATTCGCCCGCGCCGAAGAGCAGCAGGGCGCAGGCCGCGCCGCGCAGCACGCCGCCGGCGGCCCCGCGCGCGTCGAGCCACGCGGGCAGCCGACCGACGGTCCACACGACGACCAGCAGCGTGGCCGGAACGGCGAGCGCGAAGCCGTAGTTCAGGGCCCGGGCGTGCAGGATCATCTTGCCGAGCAGCGCCAGCGCGAAGATGCAGCAACCGAGCATCGTGCCCTGCGCGCGCCCGCGCAGCACCGCGACCAGCGCGAACGCTCCGCCGGCCAGCACGAACAGCGGCAGCGGGCGCAGCGCGTCGTTCCAGGCGATGGAGTCCCGCGCCGTCCACAGCAGCGCACCGACCGCCAGCGCGGTCACGATCGCGACGCGAGGGCGACGCGGGCTCGACGGCGAACGGCGGAGGAACGGCAGCCAGGCGGCGGCGAAGGCCGTTCCCAGGACGGCGCCCCAACCGAGGGTCCACAGGCCCAGCTCGCGCAGCCGCTCGGCGGGTACGTCGACGCCCATCCCCGCGCGGTAGAAGGGCAGCTCGGCGACCTCGCCCTGCAGCACCGAGGGCCAGGATCCGAGGACGCCGCGCGCCGCATCCGCCGTCGGCATCGAATTCGCGAGCACGGCGAACGCGAGTGCCGCGGGCAGCACCGCGGCGATGGCGAACGCCGCCGCCGCCCGCGCCGCGCCGCGACGGTCGGTGCGCAGGAACGCCGCGAACGCCGCGAGACAGCCGGCGAAGGCGGCGAGGAACGTCTCCGCCTTGGTCAGGAAGGCGAGCCCACAGAGCAGTCCCGCGCCGGCGACCCAGCCGAGCCCGCGCCGCCGCGGCCCGCCGCCCCAGGCGTCCAGGCAGACCAGCGCGGCCACACCCAGCAGCACGCCGTGCGTCACCTCGTGCGAGTAGGGACAGACCCAGTTGTAGTTGGCGATGCCGACGAGCTGACCGAAGGCGAAGACCAGCAGGAACACCAGGCAGGCCACGGTCGCGCTCGTGCGATCGGCGAGCCGTGAACAGAGACGGAAGAGCAGCGCGACCAGCAGCGCGAGCAGCACCAGGTTGGCCCACACCAGCGTCGACACCCCGACGCCGAAGACCGCGAACAGCAGCGCGTTGAACCAGGGCGACAGCGGACCGTTGAACCAGGCGATGTCGCGGTAGAGCACCGCCCCCTCGCTCAGTTGCCAGGGGACGTACAGCTCGCGCCCGAAGTCGACCAGCGGATCCGCCCAGCCGCCCCAGGTCCACGCGGCCATCCCCAGACCGCAGAGGACGATCAGCGCGGGCCCCATCCAACGGCGCAGGGCGGCGTTCATCGCACCCCGCTCGCTGCCGCGGCCGGCGCGCTCACTCCCCTCCGTCGTCGACGTAGCCCAGGGAGCGCAGCTGCCGGGCGAGCTCCTCGTCCACCTCGATCCGCTCCGCGCCGCCCGCCTTGGTGCGGAACTCGGTGCACGAGCGCACCAGGTTGCGCAGCCGGACCTTGCCCAGCCGGGTCGCCTCCTCGGCCATGATCGGGCGGCGCTCCTTCGGGTCGTTCGCGAGGTCGATCGCCGCGGGGATCCCGTCGCCCGGATCGAACCACTTCCACTCGTGCGTGCGCAGCGCGCGGAACCGCCGGCCGTCGACCAGCAACTCGCACAGCGCGTCGGCGGGTTCCATCTCCTGGCCGGCGAGCAACGGCACCAGGCTGCGCCCCTGCATCCGTGGTTGGCGCTCGATCCCGGCGATCGAGAGCAGGGTCGGCATCAGGTCCACCGTGCGCACCTGGTCGTCGACCACCGACGGCTGCAGGTGGCCCGGCCACCAGAAGACCAGGGGCACGCGCACCACCTCGTCGTAGAGCGTGTGCTGGTGGCCCTTGCCGCCGTGCTCGAGGAACTCCTCCCCGTGGTCGGCGGTGATCACCACCAATGTGTTCTCCATCAGGCCCCGTCCGCGCAGCCCGTCGAGGATCCGTCCGAGCACGTCGTCGGTGAACCGGATCTCGGCGTCGTAGAGCGCCATCAGGTGCTGCTTGTCGCGCTTGTCCATGCCCAGCGCGATGCGCGGATTCTCCATGACGCCGACGCCGTCGAGGTCGCCCTCGTAGTCGGGGTCGAACATCCGCACGTACTCCTCCGGCGCGATGTAGTCGTAGTGCACGTCCCACAGGTGCAGGAAGAGGAAGAACGGCCGCTGGTCGTCGGCGCTCTCGTCGAGCCAGCGGGAGACCTCGCGTTCCGTGCGCGGGCCGGTGACGTCGGCGTGCGACGCGCCCCGCTGGGCCCGCGACTGGTTGCGCACGGCCTCGTCCGGCAGATCGTCGGGCAGCTGGGTCATGCAGCTGCGGTAGGTCTCGAAACCCTGGCCCAGGCCGAAGGTCGGATGCAGGTAGGGCCCGCCGAAGAAACCCGCGGTGCGGTAGCCGGCGCCCTCGAGGACCTCGGCCAGGGTGACGTGCTGGTCGCGCAGGCGCAGCCCGTTGTCGACCAGTCCGTGCGTCGAATCGAACAGGCCGGTGAAGATCGCCGCGTGGGAGGGCAGGGTCCAGGAAGTGGTGGCCACCGCCTCCTCGAAACGCACGCCTTCGCTCGCCAGGCGGTCGATCGTGGGACTGGTCGGGAACGGGTAGCCGTAGCTGCCGAGGTGGTCGAAGCGCAGGCTGTCGATCGTCACCAGCACGATGTTCGGCGCGTCGGCGCCGGCCGGCGACGGGGCGTCGCTGCAGGAGCAGACGAGGAGGGCGAGGACCCATGCCGTGGAGCGGCGAACCATGGCGCGCATGCTAGCAGCTCGGCGGTGGCGGAGCATGGCGGGTCTCGCTCCGTCGAGCGTCGCCGGTGCATTGCCTCCGCGCGTTGCGGCGACGGCGCTCGCCGCCGAGCAATACCCGGCGCGGTGCTTCGGACCCGGTCGCTCCGGGGATAGAATCGTCGCGTCGATGAAGGGCGCAGGACAAGCGTTTTGGGACATGGAGCAATCGCGGACCGCAGCGGGCGACGAGCCGGGGGACCTCCCCGTACGGTCGGCCGGTAGCGAGGTTGGCGGCGCCGCACCGGACCCGGCGACGGCAGGCCTGAACCCCGCCCAGGCGGAGGCCGTGCGCCACGTCGAGGGCCCGCTCCTGATCCTGGCCGGCGCCGGCTCGGGCAAGACGCGCGTGATCACCCGGCGCATCGTCCACCTCGTCGAGCACGCCGGCCTGCACCCCCACGAGGTGCTCGCCATCACCTTCACCAACAAGGCGGCCGGCGAGATGCGGGCCCGGGTGGCGGAGCGGCTGGTCGCCAAGGGGGCCTGGATCAGCACCTTCCACTCCATGTGCGCGCGCATCCTGCGCCGGGAGATCGAGGTGCTCGGCCCCTGGAATCGCGACTTCACGATCTACGACACCGACGACCGCAACCGGCTGATCCGCAGCCTGACCAAGGAAGCGGGATTCGATACGACGCAGTTCCGCCCGGCGGCGGTCGGGGCCTGGATCAGCGACGAGAAGAACCGGCAGGGCGCGGAGCCGGGCGACCGCGAGGTCCTGTCGGTGGACGACGGCATCGAGGCCGAGGTCCTGACCCGCGTGCGCGCCGTCTACGACGAGGCGCTGCGCAAGAACAACGCCCTCGACTTCGACGACCTGCTGCTGAAGGTGCTGGAGCTGTTCGACCTCCACCCCGGGGTTCGCGACGGCTACGCGCGGCGCTTCCGCCAGGTGATGGTCGACGAGTACCAGGACACCAACCGCGTGCAGTACCGGCTGATGAGGCACCTCGCCGGAGCGCACGGCAACCTGACCGTATGCGGCGATCCGGACCAGTCGATCTACGCCTGGCGCGGGGCCGACGTGCGCAACATTCTCGACTTCGAACGCGACTTCCCCGGCGCGCGGGTGGTGCGGCTGGAACAGAACTACCGCTCGACCCAGAACATCCTCGACGCCGCGCAGGCGGTGATCCGCAACAACCGCGAGCGCAAGGAGAAGGAGCTCTGGTCCCAGCAGGGCCCCGGCGAGCTGCTGGCGGTGATCGAGTGCGGCGACGAGGACGACGAGGCGCGCGAGATCGCCTTCCAGATCCGCGCCCTGGTAGGCGCCGGTCGCCGCTACGACGAGTTCGCGATCTTCTACCGCGTCAACTTCATGCAGCGGGCGCTCGAGCGCGCGCTCCGGCTTGGCAAGGTGCCCTACCAGATCGTCGCCGGCACCGAGTTCTTCCAGCGCAAGGAGATCAAGGACCTGGTCTGCTACCTGCGGCTGCTGGTCAACCCGGCGGACGACGAGGCCGCGCGCCGCGCGATCAACGTGCCGCAACGCGGCGTGGGCGACCGCAGCCTGGAGTCGCTCGCCGCCTGGGCGTCCGCGCACGGCAGCTCGCTGGCCGCCGCCGCCGGCTCGAGCGAGGCGCTGGCCGGGATCCGCGGCCGGGCGAAGCGCGGACTCGCGAGCTTCGCCGAGCTGCTGGCCCGGCTGGGTTCGCTGGCCGACGCCTCGGCGCTGGTGGCCCTCGACCAGGTCTTGGAGGAGACGGACTACGTGGACTGGGTCGCCCGCAGCGCGGAGCGCGACGACGTGGATCGCGTGGCCAACGTCGAGGAGCTGCGCACCCATGCCGAGTCCTACGACCGCCAGAATCCCGATGGCGGACTGCGCGGCTTCCTGCAGGACATCGCGCTGGTCTCCGAAGGTGACGGCTACGCGGAGGACCAGCCCAAGGTCGCGCTGATGACCCTGCACACGGCCAAGGGGTTGGAGTTCCCGGTGGTCTTCGTCGCCGGCCTCGAGGAGGAGCTGCTCCCGCACGCGCGCGCCGTGCAGGAATCCGGGGATGCCTGGGGCTCGGAGGGCAAGGGCGTCGAGGAGGAGCGCCGGCTGATGTACGTGGGCATGACCCGCGCGAAGGAACGGCTGTTCCTGACCCATGCGCAGCTGCGGCGCCACTTCGGCAGCGAACAGTACTGCCGTCCCTCGCGCTTCCTCGAGGAGCTCCCGCCCGAGCTCGTCGAGGGCTACACCGCGGAGGAGGACGGACCGGGCGCGCTGGGCGAATACGTGCCCGCGCCCGACCAGGGTCCCGAGCTGCGCGCGGGCGATCGCGTCGAGCACGACCACTTCGGGTGCGGGCGCGTCGAGCAGCTCGTCGGCCAGGGAGTCAACGCGCGCGCCACGGTGCGTTTCGACCACCACGGCACGAAGCAGCTGCTGCTGCAGTACGCGCGCCTGCGCAGGCTCGGCAGCTGATGAGCAAGGGAGACCTGACCGCCAAGTTCCGCGAGCAGCTCGAGGCACTGATCGCGAGCGCCCGGGACGCGGGCGTGCTGGAGGAGCTTCAGCCCGTGCTGCGCGAGATGCTGGAGCAGTCCGGACCCGACGACGAGCCGGACGAGACGAGCATTCCCCAGCGCTTCGGAATGGTCGGCGCCAGCCCGCCGATGAAGCGCATGTTCGAGCTGATCGAACGGATCCTTCCCTCGGACGTGGCCGTGCTGATCCAGGGCGAGACCGGCTCGGGCAAGGAGCTGGTCGCCCGCGCCCTGCACGACTACGGGCCGCGCAAGTCGAAGCCCTTCCTCGCGGAGAACTGCGCGGCGGTCCCGGCGGACCTGCTGGAGAGCGAGCTCTTCGGGCACAAGCGCGGTTCGTTCACCGGCGCGGTGGCCGACCGCCCCGGTCACTTCGTCGCGGCCGACGGCGGCACGGTGTTCCTCGACGAGATCGGGGACATGCCGCTGCCGATGCAGGCGAAGCTGCTGCGCGTGCTGCAGGAAGGCGAGGTCCGGCCGGTCGGCTCCAACAAGACGGTCAAGGTCGACGTGCGCAGCCTGGCCGCGACCAACAAGGACCTGCGCGCGATGTGCGCCACGGGCGAGTTCCGCGAGGACCTCTACTTCCGCCTGAACGTGATCACCATCCAGGTGCCCCCGCTGCGCGAGCGCAAGGGCGACGTGCGCCACCTGGTGCGCTTCTTCGGCACGCGCATCGAGGAGGAGATGGGCCTGCGGGCGCGCTTCGGGCCCGCGGCCCTGGAGTGCCTCGAGGGCTGGAGCTGGCCGGGGAACGTCCGCGAGCTGGAGAACGAGCTACGCCGCGCGGCCGCCCTTTCCGGCGGCAAGGAGATCGGTCCCGAGGACCTGTCCCCGGCCCTCTCGGCCGGCCGCTGAGCCCCCCCGGCCGCCACCGGGACCGGGAGGGGTACGCCCGCCCGCACAACTCGGGTCGGGTCAAGGAGTTCGAAGCGTCCCGTTCGCGAGCCGGCCCCCCGGCGCGCCGCTCCCCGAGGGGAACCCCCCGGGCCCAGCTCCCGTCCCACTCATCCGGGTCCCCGTTCCGCGGTTGCGCGGGATAGGGGATAGTGTGTTGGGGGACCGCCTGCGCGCGATCGCGCCGGCCCCCGCGGTCGTCTCCAGAAGGAACAAGGAATCCAGACAAGATGAAGCTCCCCACCCTCCGTGTCCTGGGGCTGTCGGCGCTCTGCGTGGCGATGTCCGCGTGGGCCGCCTCGGCGCAGATCCAGCGCCTCGACCTGCGTACGATGATCTCCAAGTCGGACGATGCGGTCGTCGGACAGATCGTCGGCAAGAAGGTCTTCCGCGTCGATCACCCGGTCGCCGGACCGGACCTGTTCTACACGACCATCACCGTCCAGGGCCGCTCGCTCGTGCACGGCAAGATGGCGCAGGTCGAGGTCACCTATCCCGGCGGGTTCATCACCCCCGAGGAGGGCGTGTACAACTCCGAGGCGCCGACCGAGGACGAGACCCGGATCGGTAACGAGGTCGTGCTCTTCTACTTCTGGAACGACAACATGGGCGGCGACGTCGCCGGCAACATGCTGCAGGCGCTCCACGGCGGGATCTACCGCGTGGTCAAGACGACGGGCGGCCAGGTGACCCTGGGCAAGGGTGACGGCTACGCCATCGAGCAGAACTGGAAGCTCGTGGACCTCGATCGCGAGATCACTCGTCTGCACGACGAGCTGGGCAAGTAGGGGAGCAGCACGATGAAGCTCAAGACGATTCTCCTCCCCGCGCTCGCGGTCTCCGGAGCGACGCTGCTCGTCACGCCCCCGAAGTCCGAGGGCTACACGACCATCGGCGGATCCCTGGGACAGGGCCAGCGCGACGTCCGCGTGTACAACAACTTCAGCGACCCGGCCGCCAACAACAACACGATCGTCGTCCCCGAGTGGCCGGGCTACGACGGCGCCGAGGTGGCCATCTGGAAGGCCGCCGTCGAGTGGTCCAGCGAGCTGCACGGCGGCGACGGTGCGGGTGATCCGACCCAGCTCGTGGGCAGCGGCGGGGCCAACTTCGACCCCTCCTGGCAGGGCAACGCGGTCGGCGTCGGAGGCATCAACGACAACATCGCCTCCGAGATCGTCGGCAACGGCGGGACGACCCTGGCCTACACCGAGACGCCGATCAACGACGGCTGGCGGATCCGCTTCTACTCCGATCCCTGGAACTGGAAGGACGGCCCGGGTTCGATCGCCACCGGCTCCGACATCCAGGGCATCGCCTGCCACGAGTACGGTCACGCGCTCGGGTTGGGACACTCGACCGCCGCCGGGGCGACGATGCTCGCCGCGACCAGCGGTTCCGGCGACCAGCAGCGCTCCATCAATCAGGACGACCGCGACGGCGTGCAGTCGATCTACGGCATCCTCGACGCGACGAAGAAGCCGCACATCGACTCCGTCACCGGCGTCGACCCGGTCGTCATCACCGGCAACAACTTCGAGACCACCGGCAACGAGGTCTGGTTCACCCAGGCCACGGCCGGCGGCAACGGCACGCCGGTCAAGGCGACCGGTCTCTCCTCCGACGGCTTCACCATCGTCGTGGTCCCGCCGGCCAACGCCGGTCCGGGGGACATCCTGGTCAAGAAGGGCGGCGTGACCGGACACAAGGGGCTGTCGAACATCTGGCCCTGGGATCCGATGATCATCTCCACCGATCCCTTCGCGACGGCGTTGAACATCGACATCGGAACGTCGATGGGGACGCCGACCAGCAGCTACGGCGGCGCCGCGGGCAACCCCGGCGTGTGGAACGCCGTGCCTCCCCCGGTGACCGGACGGGCGCTGGTGGACCTCGCCGGGGATCCGACGGCGGCCACCATCTCGACCAGCAGCGCCGGCGGTGAGTTCTCCCAGAACAACGCCGGGACCAGTGGCGACGACGAGGCGTTGCTCGACGATCTCGAGGACGTGGGCTGCACCCCCGGTTCCTCGACGAGCACCTGGACCGTCACCGGGATGGCCGCGGGTCAGTACGACGTGTTCGTCTACGGCTGGGCCCCCGACGATCGGGCGGGCTTCTCGACGAACATCACGGTCAACGGTGGGGCGATGGGGGCGCAGACCTCCGGCGCCTTCACCTGGGCCGGGTCGCACGTCGAGGGCGGCACCTACGTCGTGGACACCGTCACGGTGGCCCTGGACGGGGACCCGATCTCGGTGACGGCGGTGACGAACACCGGCTGCGGCAGCGTCAACGGCATCCAGATCGTGCCCTACAACCCGCCGAGCTGCGGGACCACGGTGAACTACTGCACCCCGGGTTTCTCGGCCAGCTTCTGCGTGGCCACGCTGTCCTCGACCGGCTTCGCCAGCGCGAGCCAGCCCTCCGGCTTCGTGGTGCACGCCAGCGACGTGGAAGGGAACAAGGACGGCCTGTTCTTCTTCGGTACCAACGGTCGGCAGGCCAACTCGTGGGGTAGCGGCACGAGCTACCAGTGCGTGGTCCCGCCGGTGAAGCGTGCGGGGCTGGTCACCGGTATCGGCACCGTGGGCGGTTGCGACGGCGCCTTCGCCCAGGACTTCAACATCCTCTGGGCGGGTTCGCCTGCGAAGAACCCCGGCGCAGGCGCCGTGGTGCAGATCCAGCTCTGGTACCGCGACCCGCAGAACCCGTCGAACCAGACGACGAGCCTGTCGGACGCGCTCGAGACCACGGTCTGTCCGTAGCGTCCGAGCTCGCGCGAGCGAACTGCGGGGGCGGCGGCGCGTTGGGCGCCGTCGCCCCCTATCCTTCGGCGTTGGGATTGGGCGCCATGGCGACGAGCAGTACCACGCGCTCGCTCGAGGCGTTCTCCACGCCGTGGTCCTCGCCGGCCGCGGCCCAGGCCAGTCCGCCGGGCCCCAGGTCGCGCTGCTGTTCGCCGACCGTCACCCGCGCGCTTCCCTCGAGCACGTAGTAGAACTTCGTCGCGCCGCGGTGGGCGTGGGGGCGCTGCTGCTGGCCGGGCTCCAGGCAGTAGACGTCGCAGAACATCTGCGCGGTCTCGAACAGATTCAGCTTCTGGAGTTTGTCGTCCGCGAAGCGCCGGTGTTCCCTGGTGTCGATGAAGCTCATGACCGCGCATGCTAACGTGGCCCCGGAGATGGCGGAACCGAAGCAGACCGCTCGCTGGCGCGCGCCGGGCACGTCCGGCGAAACCGCGGACCGGACGAGCTGGATCCCGCTCGAGCGCCGCGGCGTGCACCACGGATTCGCCCGCGAGGAGCGCCCGCACGCGGCGGACCGGCGGGAGGCCCGACGGCGCTGGGAGCGCGACCGCCCGATCCTCCTGCCCGGCATCCTGACGCCGATCTCGTCCGAGCACCGCGCGGCCGTCGCGCGCACGCTGCGGACCTTCGAGACCCTGCGCGCCGACGAGCTCTCCTTCCAGGACGAGGTCTGGGAGCGCGTCGGCGCCGGGGCCGGTTTCGAGCCGGCGGGTGTCACCGTGGACCTGGGCGACGAGCGCGAGGTGGAGAAGGTGTTCGCCGACGCCGTGCAGGGCACGCGCCGCCGCGCGCGGGATCTGTACGCGAAGCTCTCCTGGGTCTCGACGGACGAGCGCGACGATTCGCTGCGGGTGCGCTTCTCCTTCGGTTCGGAGGCGCTGTTCGAGTGGATCGACGACCCGCGCCGGGCGCCCTGGTCCGACCGTTTCGCCGAGGCCGTGTTCCCCGAGTGCGCGGCGCTCACCGGCAATGCCGAGCTCACCGGCCTGATCGACCGGCTGGCCGGGCGCCGGGTGCGCTGCTCCGAGCGCATCGTCTACTCCAACGCGCCGGGCGGCGGCGCGGTCTTCCACCACGACTTCGAGCCCCACCAGCTCGGCGTCGTCTACGGCCAGCTCGCCGGCCGGACGGCCTGGCTGGCGCTGCCCAAGCGGGAGCTCGCCGAAGTGGTGCTGGAGACGGCGCGCGGCGAGCTGGGCCGACGACTCGAGAGCGCCGAGCAGGTGCTCGCGGCGCTCGGCGAGGAGGACCGGTCCGCGCTCGCCAAGCTGCTCAACCGGACGCCGCGTTTCACCCGCCGGCTCGTGGAGCGCGGCGCCTGCTTCTGCCTGCGCGAGGGCGACGCGCTGCTGATGCCCTCGCACGGTCCGGACGACGTGTGCTGGCACGCGGTGTTCGGGCTCGGCGAGCGCCCCAGCTTGGCCCATTCCTACGGCCTGTTCGCCAGACGCCGGACCGGCCGGACGTCCACCTGAGTCGGGCCTTCAGGGCGCGCCGAGGTCGATCACCTCGAACGGGCCGAAGTGCGCGCTGCCGCAGCGCTTCGCGGCGACGTACGCCTCGAGCTTGGGAAAGCTCGCCAGCGTGTAGTGCATCCAGGTGTGCTCGGCCTCGAGGACCACAAAGCGCACCGCCAGGGAATCGACGCGCGCCATCAGCTCGTCCTGGTAGCTCTCGAAGGCCGGATCCTCGGGGAGCGGGACCAGCAGCCCCCGGTGGAACCACAGCGACGGCGCGATCGACGGCTTGCCGCAGAGCCCGTAGACGATGCTGGCGTCGCTGATCAGCAGGAAGTTGCCGCGCGCCCGGCGCAGGAACTCCACCAGGTCGCGGAACTGGGCCGGTCCGTAGTGCAGCACCGGCGGTATCTGCCAGCGCATGAACTCCAGGCCCGGCGCGAGGTCCGGCGCCGCGGTGTCGGCCGCGGCCTCGGAGAACTGCATGTCGTTCACGCTGCGCGTGCGGTCGACGTCGCGGTCGAAGCGGATCCCGTCGCGCAGGCCGACGGCGACCAGGCCGATGCCGGCGACGGCGAGCCACCGTCCGGTCGCGGGACCGAGCCGCCGCCGCTCCGCGTCCAGCGCGGCGTGCACCAGGCCCAGCGCGGCGAATACCAGCGGGAAGCCGAGCTCGAGCTGATTGCTGGTCAGCAGCACGAACCCCAGGCAGACGAGCAACAGCCCCCAGGCCAGCAGCGGCCGACCCAGCATCCGAACGCAGCGGACGCGCGCCTCCGCCCGCCCGGCGCCGCGCCCGCGCCACCAGACGACGAACCCGGCGAGCAGCGACAGCGCGAAGGCGAGGTGGACCACCTGTATCGACCACAGGCCGACGCGCCGGCCGTCGTAGCGCATGCGCTCGAAGACGGCGGGGAGCGTGGGCGCGAAGCTGGTGCGGTACTCACCCTCCGCGCTCGGCAAGCGCACGAAGTAGGTGTGCAGCCGCCCGAGGTCCATGCCGTAGAGGAACACGACCGCGGCGACGAAGGCGCAGGCCAGCGCGCTGCCCGCCGCGAGGTAGGCCACCGCGCGACCGGCGATTCGCGGCCTGGTCCAAGGCACGCAGGCGAGCACGATCGGCACGGCGAAGATGCTGGGGATCTGCTTGGACAGCGCGGCCAGCGCCAGCACCGGCGGCACCACGAACCACCGCGGGCTCGCTCCCTCCGCGCCCCGCGCGCACACGGCGAGCGCGATCCCCAGGAAGGAGAAGAAGAAGGCGTACTGGTCCATGTAGGGCACGCCCATCGGGGGCACGAAGACCAGCGCGCTGAGCGCTCCGTAGACCACCGCCGCGGGAAGGTTCAGTCCGAGCCGCACCAGCAGTCGCGCGACGAGCACGGCGAACAGACCGTTCAGCACCGCGGCGTGCAGGCAGTAGGCGAACCAGTTCACCCCGAAGACGGCGAACCAGGCGGCCTGCATCACCGCCGGGACGAAGCCGTTCGGCGCGTGGTAGTCGCGAAACGGAACCTGGCCGGAGAGGATCCGCCAGCCGCCGTCGAAGACGATCGACTGGTCGAGGGGCATGTAGCCGCGCCGGCCGTAGTGCAGGCTGACGGCGACGCCGAACAGGCCGAGCAGCAGCAGCGCCGCGCGTCGCAGCCAACGGGCGCTCCGCCCCGGACGCTCGGCCGGGTTCATGGGTGGGCCTGGCCGTCGATCCAGGCGGCGAACGCCTCGCAGAAGGCCGTGAAGTCCCCGCCGTCGTACTCGGCGACCGGCGCTGCGCCGTGCACCACGCGGATCCGGGCGTCCAGCTCCACCGCGCCCGCGAAAGGCGGCTGCGCCTCCGCGCGCCGCACCGCATCGCGCGCGTCGGCGACCGCTTCCTCGGCGGCGCGATTGAGGTGCCGCGCATAGGCGTCCGCGGAGAGCGAGCGTCCGGTGAGGCCGCGGATCAGCTCGTCGAAACCGCGGCTGTTGCCCGGCTCCCAGTACGCGCGCCGCAGCTCGGGACCGATGCGCGGGTTGTCCGTCAGCATGCCGTCGCGCTCCAGGAAGTGGGCGCGCGTCTGGTGCACGGCCATTTCGGCCAGCACGTAGCCGTGGTAGTAGGCGCTGCTCTCCCCGGCCAGCAGGTGGGGGACCGAGAGCACCGGCCGGGGCCCGCCCTCGTCTAGGAACAGGAGCCGTCGCTCGACGTCGCGCAGGACTTCCAGCACGCGCTCCGCCGAGAGCTCCGGCTCGGGGATCTCGTACAGCGCGCGCTCGCCGTAGCAGACGGCCAGCATGCCGCGGGCGCTCCAGGCGGCGAACGGCTGCGTGTCCCGCAGGCCGCGCTCGATCAGGCTCATCGGCAGCGGCTCCCCGGCGGTGGTCCGCGCGTAGCGCCGCTGCCAGTCCGCGTCGCCGAGCAGGCTGTCGAGGAACATGCTCTGCGTCTCGGAGAAGCCGACCGAGGTCGGCGCGAACTCCTGCCCGAAGCACGGCGCCGGCATATCCACGTTGGCGAAGTGCGCCGCGTGACCGCCCTCGTGGAACAGCGTCTCGGTCGCCCGACGTCCGGAGCCGACCATCCCCGGAATCGCGTTGGCGGTGAAGTGGATGCGCGCCGGCCGCAGCTCGCCGCGATCGCGCCAGGCGATCTGCGGTCCGTGCATGAAACCGTTCTCGTACTTGCCCGGCCGGTCGACCAGGTCGAGCACCAGCTCGGCGCCGCGGTAGCCGATGCCCAGCGCCGCGAACGAGCGTCCCCAGCGTTCGAGCGCCTCGCGGAAGGGGAAGTAGGGATCCTGCTCGCGCGTCGTGTCGCCGCTGATCTCGAAGCCGATGTTCCAGGGGCGCACGGCTTCGGCGCCGGAATTGCGGCGCAGGCTCTCCACCGCTTCCTGCGCGCCGTCCCGGGTCCGTTCCTCGAGCTCGTCGAGCAGCCGGAACACCTCGGCCTTGGTCATGCGCTCGACGCGCCGCGTCTTCCAGTCGTAGTAGTCCTGGGCGCCCAGCATGCGGCCCAGGCGGTTGCGCTTGGCGAGCAGCTCGAGGAAGCCGTGCTGCAGGACGTGACCTTCGATGGAGCGCAGTCCCTTCCAGGCCGCGCGCCGCCGCCGCTCGTCGGGATCGGAGCGCAGCATCGTGCCCAGCCGCACACTGCTCGCGCGCACGAAACCGCGGTCGGGGTCCTGCCACCCGAGCTCCATCGCACCGCGCGCGTGCTCCAGTCGTCCCTCGTCGCCGACGATCTCCTCGGCCAGCGCGCGGCCGGCGGTACTGTCGATCGCGTGACAGGCGAAGGTCTCCGCCCAGCCCCGCAGTCCGCTGACGAGCTCCCCGTCCGCGTCCGCGGGCAGACCGTCGACCACCGCCCGCGCGCGCGCCAGGCGCTCGGGATCCTGGAGGAAGCGCTGCAGTTCGATCTCCAGTCGATCCGCCGTTTCCTGGGCCGCGGCGGGATCGTCTCCCAGGCCCATCTTCGCCTTCCAGAAGGCGTCCTCCTTGGCGGTGTGGAGGCGCTCGTAGGTGGAGTTCAGCTCGTCGAGCCAGGGGCGTGCCGAGGTGCCGGTCATGCAGGGTACGGGGGCGCTCGCGCGGTTTCGCCGGCCGAACCGGCGGGGCGCCCCAGGCTACTCGGAGCGGCGAGGGGAAGCCCGCACTACTCTGTGACCGGCCGGTCGCCCCCCGGTACCCTGCTGGACCGCGCCGCCCCTCGGCGCGGGGACATGCGAAGCGCTTCCCGCACCCTTCCGCCCTGCGCCCTGCTCGCGCTGTGCCTCGCGGCCTGCGACGGCAGCGGTCCGGCTTGCGAGCGGGCCCGGATCCAGATCGGCAAGGGGGATCTCGGTCGCGCGGAGGCCTGCCTGGTCGCCGCGAGCGGGAGCGAGGCCGACGCCCTGCGCGCGTCGATCGCCGCGCGTCGCCGGCACCTGGAAGCGCTGCGGTCGCGGTTCGCGGAGATCGAGGACCACATCGACTCCGCCTCCGCGTTCGAGGTGCACCGCGAACTCGCGTCGCTGCTCCAGGCCGAGGAAGACGCCGCGGCGCGCGCCGCGCTCGAACAGGCGATGAGCGATTTCCAGGACCGCCTCGCGGCCCGGCCGCGCGCGCCGCTGGCGCTGTCGGTCGTGGGCACCGCGGGCGTGCTCGGCGCGCCCGAGCGGGGCCGCCTGCGGCAGGAGGTGGGCGTGGCGCTGGAGGACCGGGCCTGGGCCCGCGCCTTCGAGCTGCTGGCCATGCTCGCGGACCTGCCGGGCGCTACGGCCGACGACGAGCTGGAGGCCCTGCGCGGTCTGTCGATCGAAGGCGCTGTCGGCGAGGCCCGCGATCTGCTGCAGCAGGCGCGGGAGCGCGGCGCGGCGGACGGTCCCGGGGCCGCGCGGCTCTTGCTCGCGGGTCAGGCCCCGCGCTTCCCCCGCTGCCCGGAGCTCGCGTTCTTCCACGAAGCGGTGGCGGACGCCCTGCGGCAGGGCGAGGCCTCCGCCGCGGCCTCGCCCGCGGACGCCGCCGGTCCGCGCCTGGTGCAGGCGTTCCTCGAGGCAGGTGCGCCCGGGCGCGACGCGGCCTGGTCGTCGCTGGCGAGCCTGGAGGACGACGAGTTGCTGGACACCGCGCTCGCGCTGCGCGTCGACCGGGCGGCGGCGACGGTGCACGCGAGTCCCGCGCTCGACCGGCTCGCCGAACTGGCCGAACTGCGCTCGATGCTCGATCGCCTGCGAGCGCGGGCCCTGGAGCGGATCTTCGACGAAGACGTCTACTTCTACCCCTACGATCCCCCCGATCCGACCCGCGAGCGCGCCGACTACGAGCGCGCGCAACGCGCGGTGGACGCCGCGGTGTCGGCGTTGCGCGAGGTCTGGGACCGGCCCTTCGCCGTGGAGCTGCCGCCGGCGCTGGTGCGCGCGGCCGAGGACCTGAGCTGGGGCGTGGAGCGGCGGGCCGCGCGCTCCGGCGGGTCGGAGCTGCCGGCCGGACTGCCGGCGTACGTCGCGGCGCTCCCCGCCGGTCCGGCGCGGCTCGACGTGCGGAGCTTCGCCTGGACCGCCGCCGAGGCCCGCTCGCTGGCGCGCGGCCGCGAGATCCGCGAGCTGAACGCCCGGGCCTTCGACGCGGCGCGGCTCGACGATTCCGCCCTCGGGCCCCAGGCGTTCCCCGACGCCGACGAACGCGCGATGGTGCGGCTGGTCAACGATTACCGCGAGCTGCTCGGCCGCGCGCCCCTGGCGTGGAGCCCGCGGCTCCAGGCCGCGTGCCAGGGCCACTCCGACTCCAGGTGTCCGATGCTCGCGCGATCGCGCATGTAGTCGGAGACCTGGAGTCGGCGCCCCAGACGCACACCGTTGCCGATCGCCTGGCGCGCGTCGCGTACACCGGCGTCGCCGCCGAGAACTGCGCGTTCCACCCGGGGGGCCCGCGGCCTACCCTGGACTGGTGGCTGCACTCCAGCGGTCACCATCGCAACCTGTTGGGCGAGCGGTACCGCGAGGTGGGGGCGGCCGACGCGGGAGACTGGTGGACCCAGGAGTTCGGAGACGGCGTGGAGACCATGGAGGCCCTGGGGCGATGACGCGATTGCTGGTGGACGACGGCGGCGTGCGCCGCAGCTTCAAGGTCGGGGTGGGCGTGCTGTCCATCGGCTCCGGACCGGAGGCGGCGTTGCGCTTGACCGCGCCGGAGGTCGCCGAGCAGCACGCCGAGCTCGACGTCCGCGAGGACCGCGTGTTCCTGCGCGTGCGCCCCGAAGCGCGACCCCCGCGGGTCGGCGGCGACGAGGTGCTCGGCGAGGTGGAGCTGGAGCCGGGCGCGGAGATCGCCTTCGGTCGCTCGCGCATCCGCGTCGAGTTCAAGCCCGCGCCCGGCCGCATCCTCAAGCCCGGGCCCGTGGTCAAGAAGCGGACCGCGGCCGCTCGCGCGAAGGGCGGCCCGTCCCGCGGCGCCAAGTCGTTCCGCGGCGCGGCTCACCGCGTCGCCGGGCGCCGGCGCACGCGCAACGCGACCTGGATCGCGCTGGGGATCTTCGCCATCGTGCTGGTCTTCGGGTCGCTGGCGATCAAGTTCCTGGTGCCGACGATGTTCGCGGAGGCCGACACCTCCTTCGCGCCGCTCGCGCGCTACAACCGCGCGCGGGCGGAGTTCGAAGCCGGCCAGCCGGAGAAAGCGCTGGCGGAGCTCGACGCGGTGCCGGTCGACGCCGCGCTCAGTGACCGCATGGCCGGGCAGCTCGCCGACCTGCGCAAAGTGGTGGAGATCGAGCTCGCCGACCGCGCGCTCGCCGCCCACAACCGCAGCGGTGACGAGTACCTCGAGAAGCAGCTGCGCGACTACGAGAAGCGCTACCTGCAGGGCCGTCCCGGAAAACCCGCGGTCCGGCTGTTCCTCGAGCGCCTGCACACCTTCACCGAGACCTGGCCCAAGCACCCGCAGATCGACTGGGTGCAGCGCATGCGCGACCGGTACGGCGCCCTGGTCTCGCTCGACGATCCGCCGACCTACGCGGACGTCGCCTTCGAGGTCGAGGTGCTGACCAGCGCCGACCCGCGCGACTACAAGCGGGCCTTCGAGGTGCTGGATGAGTTCACCGACCACGCCGGCGCGGCGGACCGCGGGCAGGCGGTGGCGCTGGCCGACCGGACGCGCACCGAGCGCCGGCAGTGGTTCGACGAGAAGCTCGACCAGTCCGCGCGCGAGTACTACGCCGGCGAGCGCGGCCGAGCCGTGGCCTGGCTGGTGCGCATGGTGCTCTACACCGGCGACGACGAGATGGAGAACAAGGCGGCCGAGCTGTTGACCGAGTTCCAGGACCTGCCCGAGCGCCTGCGCGGCTACCGCCGTGCCGAGCCCGAACAGTTCGAGCTCTTGAGCCGGCACCCGGTGATCCGCGACTACCTCGAGGCCCACCCCCTGGACTGAACGTCCGCTGCGGTCCGCTCCCGCTCCCCGGGGGGCCGCCTCAGCGCGCGGCGAGCGGCCGGCCGGTGTGCTCCAGCTCGCCGGGCCGCGTGCGCCACCGCGGCTGGTGCCAGGCCCACTGTTCGGGCGTCTCCCGGATCCACCCCTCGAACACGCCGTTCAGCCGCGTCAGCAGCTCCGTCGCCGCCGCGCGTCGGTCGAGCGCGGGATCGAGGTGCAGCGGCTCGCCGACGCCGAGCTCGTAGCCGGCGCCCCGGGCGATGCAGCGCACCGGCACCACCGGCAGGCGCGCCGCCCGCGCCAGCGCCGCCGGAGCGGTCATGGTCAGCGCCGGCCGTCCGAAGAAGGGCACGAACTCGCCGGCCAGCCGGCGCACCTCGAGGTCGCAGACCAGTCCGATCGTGCGGCCCGCGCGCAGCGTCTCGAGCAGCACGCGCGGGGAGACGTCCTGGGGCAGGCTCTCCACGCCGTACGCGCGGCGCATGTCCACCAGCCACTGCGAGCTCGAGTCCCGGCGGCGCTGCAAGCCGACGACGTAACCCCCGAGGCCGCGCACGCGCAGCGCGGCGGCGAGCACCTCCCAGTTGCCGATGTGCGCCGAGGCGATCAGCAGGCCGCGTCCCTCCGCCGCCAGGCGGTCGAGGATCGCGACCGAGGGATCGAAGCGCACCCGGCGCTCGAGCCACGCGCGCGCGTCGCCCACGTCGCCCTTGGAGAGCTGGATCCATTCGGCGAGCAGCCGCGCGCAGTGCCGGCGCACACCGGCGGCGATGCGCCGACGCTCGTCGGGGGTCGTGTCGTCGCCCAGCGCCAGCTCGAGGTTGTCGAGCACCAGGCGCTCGTAGCGCGAGAAGCCCATCAAGCCGGACGCGCAGCTCAACGCGCCGCCGAGCAAGGGCTCGGGCACGACCCGCGACGCGGCGGTCAGACCGCGGATCAGGCGCGCGCGCAGCCGCCGGCGCAGCGGCTCGCGAAGGCGGGGAGCCGGTCCGCTCATCGGGACGCGCCCAGCGCGGCGAGCCAGCGCTGGACGCCGTCCGATCGCGAGGTCAGACCGGGCACGCCGGCGAGCAGCGCCCGGCCGCCGGCGACGAACAGGTGTTCGCGGCCCGTGCCGCGCGGCGCCACGCCGCGGTCGCGCAGCGCGCCGGCCAGCCGCTCCAAGGAGCCGTCGGCCCGCGCCCGCTCGAGGGTCGCCGGCTCGGTCGCGTCCGGCAGCTCGAGGGCGAACCAGGCACGCTCGCCGAGCTCCACCGCCAACGGGACCCCGCCGGGCAGGCCGTGCTCGTGCAACCGCGCCGCGGCGTACCACCCGCGGCGGACGGCGTCCGCGTCGCCGGCGACGACGAGCACGCGCCGCGCGGGATCGTCCGGGTGCGCGTGGAGCCCCGCGTCCAGACCGCGCAGGCTCGCGAACAGGGTGTCGGAGACGGCGTGCGTGGCGAAAGCGTGCAGTCCGTCCACGGCCCGGCAGGCGGTTCCCTCGCGCGTCCAGCGCAGGCGCCGGTCGCGCACGACGTCGCGGCGCAGCAGCCGGCCGTCGACCTCGGCGCGGCGGGCAAGGGTGCCGCGATCTCCGAGGCGCGCGCGCAGCTCCTCGGGCAACGCGCGGTACCAGGCGACGAAGAACCGCGCCCGGAAGCGCGGGGTGACGAACTCCCGGGAGCCGGCGGCCAGCTGGTTCAGGTTGCGGGCGACGGCGCGGGGGAAGCCGCGGCCCGGTCGCTCCACGACGCGCGCCTTGTGGAAGTCGATGGCCACCGGCCGGCCGCTGCCGACGAGCACGTTGCCCGCGTGCAGGTCCGCGTGGCGCACGCCGGCGGCGTGGAGGTCGGCGAACAGGCGGCCGAGCTCGACGGCGAGCCGCGCGGGCGGCGCGGGCCACGGGCGGATCCCGAGGAAGACGTCGATCAAGGGCGCGCGGTCGGGCACGTGCTCCATGCGCACCTCCCAGCCGCCGGCCGCGCCGGGCGCGAGCTCCAGGGGCCGCGGCACGGCGACTCCGCGGGCGGCGAGCGCTTGCAGCACCCGGTACTCGCGCGCCGCCCGGCGGCGGTCGCGGTCGAGCAACGCGAACGGGCCGGACGGGCTCGCGGCGCGGGAGTGGAAGCGCTTGACGACCTGCTCCGCGCCGGCGCGGTGCACGCTGCGCGAGCAGCCCGCTTTCAGGAGATCGGGGGAGGAATCTCGGTCCACCGTGGCATCCTACGCCAACCCGCCGCGGGACGCCGAAGCGCGCTGCGGCGCGACCCGTGACCCTGCACCGCTACATCTTCCGCCAGCTCCTCTGGGGCACCGCCTTCGCCACCGGCGGGATGGCCTTCGTCGCCGTCCCGGGCCTGGTGGTCAGCGCGGTGCAGAAGCTGGGCGGCGTGGGCATGGGAGCGGCCCTCGGCTACCTGCCGCTGGTGCTCGTCGACCTGGTGCCCTACCTGGTGCCGATCGCGTTCCTGCTCACCGTCGTGGCGACCTACGGCCGGCTCGCCGCGGACAACGAGTGGGCGGCGATGAACATGGCCGGGTTCAGTCCGCTGCGGCTGGCGCTGCCGGCGGTGCTCGTCGCGACGATCATGGGCGCGGGCACCTACTACCTCGTCGGCTACGTCTCGCCGCACCTGAGCTTCGTCAAGCGCGACTACGTCAAGCGGGCGGTGGTGGCGGGACTGAAGAAGATCGCTCCCGGGCGCACCAAGCTCAATTTCCCGGGCACCGACTTCTACATGAGCGCGCGCTGGCGCGAGCAGGGCGGCGACCAGGCCTTCCGGGACGTGTTGATCCACGTGCCGCCCGAGGAGGGTTCCGACGAGGAGGGCGAGACGATCCGCGCGGACTGGCTGACGATCCGCTTCCAGGGCAACGAGATGATCGTCAGCATGCGCGACGCGCGCCGGGTCCACGGCGACCAGGACACCTTCATGGGCGAGTCCGTGCTGACTCGCAACATGGACCAGGTGTTCGCGATCGATCACGACAGCGGGCACTGGAAGTTCCAGAACTCGGCCCGCCTGCGGGAGATGATCGATCACGGCGAGATCCATCCCCGCAGCCTGAGCATCGCCCGCATCGAGCTGCACTCGCGCTATGCGACGGCCGCGACGTGCCTGCTGTTCGTGCTGCTGGGCATTCCCACCGGGCTGCTGCTGCGCAGCGGAACCCGGCTGGGGGCGCTGGCGACGGCGGTGGGCTACGCGCTGCTCTACTACCTGCTGTCGATGCGCATGGGCAAGGAGCTCGCCGCCAGCGGCAGCATCCCCGAGTGGCTGGGCGCCTGGTCGACCACCTTCCTCGGCGTGATCTGCGGGTTGGGCCTGGCCCGGAAGGCGATGTTCCGGTGATCCGCCTGGGAGGACTGCGCTGCGGCGGGCGTATGGACCGCTACGTAGGCGGCCTGTTCCTGGCCGCCTACGCGACCTCGTTCATGCTGGTCGTGGGCCTGGTGTTGATCATGCTGCTGGCGGGCAACCTGCGGTACTTCGACTCGTGGGAGGACGGCAGCAGTGCGCCGACCAGCCTGATCCTGCGGTACTTCACGCTGGAGATCCCCTTCCTGTACCTGCAGGTCGGGCCGTTCGTGACCGTGGTCGCCGGACTCTTCACGATCTCCAAGCTCTCCAAGAACAACGAGACCGTGGCCACGATGGCGGCCGGCGTCAGCGTGCACCGCATCCTGGCCCCGGTGTTCCTCGGGGGCTGCGTCGCCGCGATCGGCATGTTCGCGCTGCGCGAGGCGGCGACCCGGACCATCGCCTTCAAGCGCGACACGCTGCGCGACGTGCTCGAGAACCAGAGCTACGACCGCGTGTTCGAGGACCTGTGGTTCTCCGACGACCGCGGCAACGACGTGCGCTTGGAGGAGTTCCGCCCGGCGACGGGCGATCCCCCGGTGGCCGAGATCCGCGGCCTGCGCGCCTACTTCCGCGACGCCGGCGTCGACCGCACGCTGCGCGCGGACCGCGCGGTCTGGTCGCTGGTGGACGGCCGCGAGGCGTGGGTGCTCGATGGCGGCGAGGTGGCCGACGAGGTCGACGCCGAGAGCGCCCATCCGGTAGGCGTCCTGACCGACCTCGACTTCACCCCGGAGACCGTGCTGATGTCGATCCGCGGACAGGAGCGTCCGCTGGAGCTCTCCTTCGCTGAGCTCGACGAGCTCACCCGGCGCGACCCCGACAACGCCGAGCTGCAGACCCTGCTGCAGTACCACCTGACCTTCCCGCTCTCCAACCTGGTGCTGTTATTGGTGGCGCTGCCGTTCCTGGTCGGCCGCGAGCGCGGCCACAACATCGAGGGCCTGGTCACCGGCTGCCTGATGTGCATCGTCTACTTCGCGGTCGACTTCGTGACCCGCGGTCTCGGCGCCGAGGGCCTGCTGACGCCGATGGTCGCGAGCTGGCTGCCGGTGATCCTCTTCGGGAGCATCGGCGCGGTGCTGTTCGACTCGATGCGGACGTAGGCGGGCGGCGATCGGCCGCGCGCGAGGCAACTTGTGCATGGGACCCTCGAGAACGACGACGAGCACCCCCGCGGCGCCCCACCGACGGGCACCCCTGACGCTGGTGCTGATGACGACCTGTCTGGTCGTCTCGTTGCCGTTGCTCGCGATTCCGTCGCTGCGGGACACGGTGGGCGCTCGCGCGTCGCGGCCCTTGGTGGGCCTGTTGACTTCGCCGTTCGTCCACGGCTTCTCCTCCGTCTCGCTGGTCCCGCATCTGGCCGGCAACCTGGTACTGCTCGGCTACGCCGGTTCGCGCGTGGAGCGGAGCCTGGGCACGGCTCGTTTCGCGGTGCTGACGCTGAGCGCGCTGGCGGGCTACGCGGCAGTCGCCGCGACCACGGCCATCGAGGTGAACGGGGCCTCGGTCTTCGTGTGGGCCTACGCGCCGCCGCTCGCGCTGCTGCATCGATCCCGCTCGCGTGCCGGCGAGGCCGCGGACAGCGACGCGACGCCGATGGTGCTCGCCGTGATGTGGCTGATCGTGCCGCTGTCGATGACCGCGGTGCCCTACGCGTTCGGCTGGTCGAGGGGACTCCTGCTCGCGTTCCTCGTGGGCAACGCCTACCACGCCACGGCCACCGTCGTCGGGTTCGCAGGGGCGTGGGTCTGGCGTGGACGACTGGGTTCGGAGTCGGTCCCGGCCGACCGTTGACCCGCCGCCGGAACGACGGGGGACCGCCGGGGACCCGGAGCGACGTGCCACCGCCCGCGGCCGCGCTCCTCCGCGCCCCGCGCGCCGCCGGTGCCCGGACCGGGCGGCCGTGCGGGAGATGATGGGGGTCGCCCGGTCCCCCGTCGCTGGCCGGGCGCGCGCGGCGCGCCGAACGAGGGGTTCCCCCGATCGGGGCGATCTCGAGTCGCGGGGAAGGAATGGAAGGGACCGACGTCATAGTTCATGCTGCTCCCGGCCCGCCCTCCATCCGCCCCATGACCCCGTTCCCGCGCTTCCTCCCCTCCCTGGCCCTGCTGTGCGGGACCCTGGTCCTCGGCGCCTCCTGCGAGAGCCTGGGATCCGGCGGCGCGGCCCGGCGCCAGGACGTCGGCTGGCTCGTCGACCACGGGGAGTACCTGCAGGCGCTGCGGATCGCCGAGGAGCGCGCCCGCTCGCGGCCCGACGACCTCGAGGCGCGGGAGGCCTACCGGATCGCCAGCGTTGCGGTGCTGCTCGAGCGAGCCCGTCGCGACCTCTTCGCCGAGCGCGACACGGAGGCGCTGGCCGGGTTCCGGCACGCCCGCGAGCTGGCCCCCGACGACCCCACCGTGGCGCAGTGGATCGCCATGACCAAGGACAAGCTCGCGCGCGTCTGGACGCACAAGGCCAGCGCCATGCACATCGCCGACGACCTGGAGGGGGCGATCGACGGCTACGAGCGCGCGCTGGAATACGTCCCCGGGTACGCGCAGGCGCAACACGGCCTGGCCCGCGCGCTGCTGCAGGTGAACTACCGCCGCGGGATGGGGGAGAAGTACTACAGCGACGGCATCGAGGCCTTCCACGATCTGTGGCTGGAGCAGGCGCGCACCTCGTTCGAGTACTCGCTGAAGTACAACCCCGACGACCCGCGGGCGCGCGAGCGGCACGTCGACGCACAGCACCAACTCGCCCTGCAGCGGATCGTGCTGGGCAGGCAGTTCGAGGACGACGGCAAGTACGCCGCGGCGCGCAACGAGTACCGCATGGCGCTGCTGCTCGACGCCGACAACGCCACGGCGCAGGCGGGCATGGACCGCATGATCGTGGAGTGCCGCGCCCTCGACCTCCTCGAGGAGGCCGAGCTGGACTACCTCGCGGGCCAGTACGACGACGCGGTCGCCGCCCTGGACCGGGCGCGTGCGGAGAGCGACACCATCGCGCCGCGCTGCGACGACCTGCGGGCGGCGATCGGCGAGGCCCGCCTCGGCGAGATCTACGACCGCGCGCGCGTGCTGGAGAGCGACCAGCGCTTCGACGAGGCGCTCGCGGTGTACGGCGAGCTGCTCGACCAGGCCCCGTACTTCCGCGACGCGATCGCCCGCCGCGACACGCTCGAGGACTACGTCGCCGAGGCCGAGCGCCTCTACGCCCAGGCCGCCCAGGCCGAGGACTCCGCCGCCGAGGCCGCGCTGTTGCGGCGCATCGCCATCTTCTGGCCGGAATACCGCGACGTCGAGACACGGCTCGCCCGCCTCGAAGCCGCGGACAACGGCTGAGACCGGCCGGGGACCGGACGCCCGCGGCGTTCCCGCTCAGGCGGGCTCGGCGGCGCTGGACGCGAGCAGCACGGAGAAGGTCGTGCCCCGCTCGGGATCCGATTGCACCTCGATCGATCCCTCGTGGAGATCGACGATGCGCTTGGTGATCGCCAGGCCGAGGCCGGTGCCGCCCTCCTCCTCCCAGCCGCCCTGCTCGACGCGGTAGAAGCGATCGAACAGCCGCGGCAGGTCCGCGTCCGGGATCCCCGGACCGGAGTCGTGGACGCTGATGCCGACGCCGCCGGCGACCTGGCGGATGGCGACGACCACGCGCCCGCCGGGGCGGGTGTAGCGGATGGCGTTGTCGATCAGGTTGTCGAGCGCGCGCTCGAGCAGGCCGATGTCCGCCTCGACCGGCGGCACGTCGTAGTCGATCTCCGCGCGCAGCGCGATGCGCTTGCGCTCGGCGGGCGCGTTGAACTTCGCCACGATGTCCTGCACCAGCTCCGGCAGGCAGACGGCCTCGCGCCGGGGGGCGAACTCGCGCGCCTCGAGGCGCGTGAGCTCGAACAACTGGTCGACCAGCTTGCCGAGTCGCTCGGCCTGGCGCAGGGCGCTGGAGAGGAAGCGCTCCCGTTCGGGTGGCTCGAGCTTGTTCCAGCGCAGGGTCAGCGTCTCGAGGTAGCCCTGGATCGCGCCGGTCGG
>Ga0102952_1000206_pt1 | contig 26784 bp, 18 predicted proteins | sample SalPon2A_C_D1_MG_FD_78506 | JGI IMG/M metagenome (GOLD analysis project Ga0102952, IMG submission 78506) | Soil microbial communities from South San Francisco under conditions of wetland restoration - Salt Pond MetaG R2A_C_D1_MG | ecosystem: Environmental > Terrestrial > Soil > Wetlands | place... | reverse complement strand
TGGCGCACCTCGAACTTCTGCGCGGAGACACCGAGGTCCCCCTCCCGGCCGCTCTTCTCGGTGGCGTAGTAGATGTCCACCTGGAAGCGGTGCGGCAGGCCGATCTCCAGCTCGGCCTGGTTCTCGACGGTGGTCGGGCCCTCCTTGGGCGTCTTCACCCGGGTCCAGTGCTCGACCTCGAGCTTGCCCGCCGGCACCACGTAGACGCGCGTGGTCGGGAACAGGCGCTTCGCCGTCCAGCGCGGCTGCCCGTAGCTGCCGACGCGGTCCTCCTCGAAGTAGCGGGCCAGCCGCTCGCCGGTGACGACCGTCTCGGCCGGCAGCTCCCAGCTGCGCAGGCGGGTGGCGTTCGGGGGCTCCTCGGCGTCGCCCGGCCGTTCGCCGGCCACGGGCGGCTGCTGCGCGTGCGCGGGGTTGACGACCTGCGCGGTGGCGGCGGTCGAGGAGAGGAGCAAGGCGGCGGCCAGGGCGGAGCGGGCTCGGAGGCGACGAATCACGGGGCGGGACCTCGGGGCTGGGGATGCGATGGTGGCCCGGGTGGGCCGCGAGTGTTGGCCCCGCTCAACGCGGAGTCGCCCGGCCGGTTCACCGCGATCGGGACCAACCTCCTCCGCCGGCCTGCTGGCGCGGGGTGCGACGATCGACGCGCACGGAGACCCGCGAGACCGGTGCCCTGCGCAAGCCGCCGGGGCCGGGGCCGGCGAATGCGCGTCGGCTCGGCTCGCGTCGCCGGCGCCCGCACCGGGCGGGCGGATCACTCCGCGGTCGTCGGATCGATCATCGTGCGCACCGCCGAGACGAAGTTCGCTGGGAACCCTCCGAGCTCGGCGTGCCTGCGGACGGCGGCTTCGTTCGGGGCGATGTACACGCAGTAGATCTTGTCGTCGGTCACGTAGCTGTGGACCCACTGGATCTCGGGTCCGAGCTCGCGCAACACGTCGCAGGACTTCCGCGAGATCCCCTGCAGGTCGCCGGAAGCCAGGCTGCCTGCGCCGGGCAGCTCACGTTCGATCACGAATTTCGGCATCTCTCTCCTCCTGTTCGGAACGTGCATCGGATCACTCCGTTCACCGAGCATACACGCTCCCGCCGCCTGCCCAGACGGTCGAGGTGGAGGCACGACGACCGCACCGGCAGCGCCTGCTCTGGCGCCCCGCCAGGGGCCTCGAGCAGGCGCATCCGATCCGCGGCGGGGCGAGTGCTCCCCGCCCGTGGACCGCGTCCGACCCGCTGATCGGTAGCCGGGACGCCGGTCTCCGTCAGAGGCCCACGAGGTATTCGAGCGCGTTGGACAGCGCCGTTTGGAACGGGGCGCCGGGATCTCGTCCCCACCACTGGCAATCCACGATCGTCCCGGTCGCCAGCAGCGCCGGCAGGGGATTGCCTCCGCCCTGACCCGCGGCGAAGGCGTTCATGTCGATCACCCACAGCCCGGTGCAATCGTTGGCGGGAAGCGGGTTGCCGCCGGAGTCGCGGATCGGCGTGCGCTTCTTCGGAGCCGCGACACACATGGTCCCTCCTTGGAACGGCGTGGCGGACTGGCCGCTGACGCCGTAGAAGAGCAAGCCCTGCTTGTTGTTGCGGACGTTCCCGCCGAAGACGTAGAACCCGGAGTCCTGCGTCGCACTCGAACATCCGTAGGTCGCCATCCACGGTACGCATCCCAGGCTGTTGGTCTTGCCGGTGCAGTAGGTGATCGCCGAGATGCACACCAAGCCTCGTTCGCGAACATAGACCTGCCAGGTACTTGCGGGATGGCTCGGGTCGAGGGCCTCGGTGGTCCACATGCTCACGAAGCGACCATTGGGCGAGATGTCGGCCAAGTAGACGCCGCCTCCTCCCGCCTGTCCGCCGGCCGTGGTCCAGCTGGCCAGTTCGGTCGAGTTCGAGATCCGGTCGCGCACGAAGACGTCCCAGGTGCCGTTGGCGTCTCCCGCGACCAGGTTGCCCGCGAAGCTCCGGTAGGCGACGTAGCGTCCGTCGAAGGAAACGCTGGGGTTCTCCGAGTCGCCGTTCCCTTCGGCGCCCAACGTGTTCACGCTGACGCGTTCGACGAATCCGGTGTCGAGCTGGTGAACGATGACGTCCGTCCGCGAGTTGGTGTCGGGGACGACGATGTTCGTCGCCCCGGTCTCGTAGACGACCGTGGTGCCGTCGGCACTGATCCGAGGAAGACGCGAGGTGCCGTTCGCGTTGCCTCCGGCCGCGGCAACGGAGATCCGCGAGGTCGTTCCGGCCCACACATCCCGCAGGAAGACGTCCTCGGTGCCGTTGGTGTCCGCGGGCACGAGGTTCGAGGCGAAGCTGGCGAAGACGACGTAGTGCCCGTCCGCGGAGAGGTCCGCGACCCAGTCCGATGCGTTGTTGGCGAGCGTGCCGCCCGTCGAAACCGCCGTCGACAGGCTCAGATTGCTCGCTCGATCCCGCAGGTAGTGCTGCGGTTGGCCCGAGGTGTTGCCGGGAACCACGTCCGTCGAGTTGGTGTAGAACAACACGAACCGGGCGTCCGCGCTGAGATCGGGTTGAACGCCGCCGAGGGCCAGCTGCGCCCCCCCCGGACCCAGGCTCTCGCGCGTGGTCGTCCCCGTCACGCGGTCGCGGAGGAATACGTCGCCCGCGCCGTTCGTGTCCCCGCTCACCAGGTTGGTGGCGTGGCTCTCGAACACCACGAAACGGCCGTCGGGGCTGATGCGGGGATTGCTGCACAGGCTGTTCGCTGTGACGCCGAGCGTAGAGACGCTGACCAGCTCCACGTCCCAGGTCCACAGGTCCTTGACGAAGATCTGCGGCAGACCGGACGTGGCACCGGGATCCAGGTTCGTCGCACTCGACTCGAACGCCACCCAACGACCGTCGAAGCTGCAGTCGGCGAGCCGGGAGTCGGCGTTGCCCGGCAGCGCCCCGGGGTCGGAAGAGATCAGCACGGTGAATTGCGCGGTGGTCGTGCCGGCGGTTCCCAGGAACAACAGTAGGCCGAGGGCAATGGTCTTCTTCATGGTGTGCTCTCCAAGCGAACGAGCCGAGCTTCCAAGACTCGGGTCACGGACCGACGAGGTATTCGATGGCGTTGCTGAGGGCGGTCTGGAAGGGTGCTCCCGGGTCGCGACCCCACCACTGGCAATCGACGAGCGTGCCCGGTAGCAGCAGCGCGCCGACCGGGTGCCCCCCACCCGAGCCCGCGGCGAACTCGTTCAAGTCGATGCTCCACACGCCGGAGCAATCGTTGGCCGGCGGGGAGCTACCGAACGAGTCGCGGATCGGAGTGCGCTTGCGCGGCGCCGCGACGCACATGGTCCCTCCCTGGAACGGCGTCGCCGACGGACCGGAGAGACCGTAGAAGAGCAGGCCCTGCTTGTTGTTGCGGACGTTGCCGCCGTAGATCGTGAAGCCCGAGTCCTGGCTGGCGCTCGCGCAGCCGTAGGTCGCGACCCAGGGATCGCAGCCGAGGCTGTTCGTCTTGCCGGTGCAGTAGGTCACCGGAGTGATGCAGATCGGCCCGCGATCGACCGCGTAGACCTGCTGGGTCCCCGCCGGGTGTTCGGGAACCCACGGCTGATCGGTCTGCAGGAGCGCGAACCGGCCATTGGGTGAGATGCCGCAACGCAACGCGAGCTCGGGCTCCGGGGTCGTCGGACTGACCTGTTCCAGCGTGCCGAGCACGCGGTCGTAGACGAAGGCGTCCCAGTCCCATGCGAGCTCGGGAACTTGGCCGAGATTCACGGCGTCGCTGACGAAGGACACGAATCGCCCATCCCAGGAGAGGCCCTGCCCGAAGGCCCAGCGATCGGCCTGCACGCCGCCGGAGGTGTGGTCCACGCGTTCCAGGCCGCCCGTGGCCAGGTCGTACACGAGCACGTCCGCGAAGCCGCCGTTCGCATCGGGCGTGACGAGGTTGCTGGCGCTGCTGGTGAAGACGACGACCGACCCGTCGTCGCTGATGTACGGATCCTTCGATTCGAGATCCCCCTGCTCGCCCTGGGGGCCGACCGAGATGCGGATCAGCGTGTTGGCCCAGGTGTCGCGAAGGAAGACGTATTCCTCGCCGTTGGTGTCCCCGACCACCAAGTTGCTCGCCTGGCTCGGGAACACGACGTAGCGCCCGTCGGCGGAAACCCCACCCGCGATGGAGAACGAGCTGCCGTTGGCCAGGGCGCCCGTGTTGGAGACGGCCATCGGGAGGACCGTGCCGGTCCAACGGTCGCGCAGATAGGGCTGGAATTGCCCCGTCGCGATCCCGGGGACGACGTTGGTCGCGTTCGAGACGAAGAGCACGAAGCGGCCGTCGACCGAGAGGTCCGTCAGGAACGACTCGCCGTTGAGTTCCAGCCCGCTGGAACCGAGGCTCTCGCGAGTCGTGACCCCGCTGGCCCGATCTCGCACGAACACGTCGAGGGCGGCGTTCAGGTCTCCCGCGACCAGGTTGCTCGCGCGTCCGGTGAAGGCCACGTACCGGCCGTCCCAGCTCGTCCGCGCTCCGGTGCACTTGTCGTTGCCGGGAGTTCCGCTCGTCGAAAGGCTGACGTACTCCAGACCCCAGGTAGCGAGATCCTTGACGAAGACCTGCTCGTAGGAGTTCGGGCTGAGGTTGGGGGCTTTGGTCGAGAAGGCCACCCAGCGTCCGTCGAAGCTGGAACCGCCGGCCGCGCAGAACCCGTTCCCCGGAACCCCGGCCGGATCCGACGAGATCAGCACGGGCATCTGTGCCTCGGCGCGCGGGAGGACGACGAAGAGCAACAGCGACAACGCGCCGGCTCGAATCGGAACGAGTGGACGCGGGGGAGGACTGCGGCGGATGACCATCTCTGAGATCCCTCGTTCGGCGTCGTGATTCCGACGGAGCCCACGTCCCGTGCCCTCCCCCGCTCCCGTGGGGCCAGGAGCGGGTCGAGGAAGTCCTCCGTGCGGGAGAGCCGGGGGGGCGCCGCCGGAGGACCCGAGATTCACCGCGCCGTCGAAACCCGAGCGTCACGCAGTTCTCGGGGATCTCTCGCCGGCCCCCCGAGGACGTGCCCCGGGAGCCCCCCGGGAGGGGGCGGAACGGACCCCGCGAGCGGTTGGGCTACAGTGTCCCGGCGATGCGGGACTCCCACCTCGAGCTGGTGCAACGGCTGACCTCGGGCGACTCCCAGGCCCTGGACGAACTGATCGAACGCCACCTCCCGGCCCTCGTCACGTTCGTGCGCGCTCGCGCCGGCGCCCGGCTGAGGGCGCGGGAGGAGACCCTGGATCTGGCCCTCTCCGCGTGCCGCGAGGTGCTGGTGGACGTCGCCGAGCAAGGGCACCTCGAGGAGGGAGCCTTCCGCCATTGGCTGTTCCTGGCCGCCGAACGCAAGATCGCCGACCGGGGGCGGTACTGGCGCCGGGAACGCCGCGAGGAAGGGCGCGGCGAACCCCTGCCGCAGGCTCCCGGACTCGAGCCCGAGGACCGCACCCCGTCACCGAGCCGGGAGGTGGCGGCGCGCGAGGACTGGGCGCAGGCGGAAGAAGCGCTGGCGAGTCTCCCGGAGGACTACCGAGAAGTGATCCTGCTGACGCGCGTCGTCGGTCTGACGCACGCCCAGGCGGCTCGTGCACTCGATCGCAGCGAGGGGGCGACGCGCATGTTGCTCTCGCGGGCGTTGGCCCGGCTCGCCCGCGCCATGCCGCGACCGCCTCAGCGGTCCGGATCCCGCTGAGCCCGACGGCCGGACTCGACGGTCGCCTGCGCCTCCTCGACGTACTGGCGCAGGCGAGGATCCGCGGGGTTCCGCTCGAGCAGTCCGCGGGCCAGGTCACCCGCCTCGGAACCGTCCTCGACCACGCCCGCGAAATCCGCGGCGCGGCTGCGCGCGGCGGAGCGGCGCAGCAGCAACCAGATCAGCGAACGCGCCGCGCGCCCGTCGTCGGGATCGTCCGCCAGCAGCTCGCGCAGGAGGGCGACCGCGCGGTCGTGCGTCTCGAGCGCACGCCCGGGGTCGGTCTCGAGGTCGGCCAGCTCGCTCTCCGACATGGCGAGGTTGGCCCGCGAGGCCACGTTCCGGGGGTCGATCTCCAGCACGCCCCGCAAGGCGGCCACGCGCCCCCGCGCCGCGCGCAGCTGTCCTTCCGCGTCACCGTCGAGGCCGCACAACCGGAGCTCCTCGCAGAGCAGGCCGAAGCGCGCTTCGAGGAGGCGAGCCGGGTGGTAGGACCGGCGCTCGAGGTCGTCGAGCAATTCGGTGCCTCGCAGCACCGCGAAGCGCGCATCCTCCGCGCGTTCGAGGTCGAGTTGGGCCGCCGCCAGATCCGTGAGCAGACTCGCGAGCTGGTAGGCCAGGTCCGAACCGGGAGACCGGGCGAGCGCGTCTTCGACGACCGCGACGCCCGCCTCCATCGCCTCGATCGCCCCCTCTCGGTCGCCGAGCCTGACACGCGCCTGTCCGAGCCGTCCCGCGAGTCTGGCGCGGTCTTCGACCAGCTGTACGTCCGCATCGTCGAGTTGTGCCAACGCCGCCAGTTCGCGATCGGCCGCCGCGTAGGCCTCGACGCACTCGGGCCCGCGCCCCATGCGCCCTAGTTGCAGGCCTCGACCCTCCAGCGCCTGCGTCAGCAGCCGGCGTCCGCTGGACGAGTCGGACTCGTCCTCGAGCAGACCGCGCGCGACGGCCTCGGCCTCGCCGTAGAGCTCCAGGGACAGCGCAGTTTCGCCGTCGTTGGAACGCACCGCGGCCAGGTCACGCAGGGCCTGACACAGGATGCGTCCCGCGGCGGGCCCGGCCCCAACGCGGGCGACCAGCGCCCGCCCCTCGTCCACGGCCTCCTCCAGCTCCTCCCGGCCCGCATTCGCGGATTGCCGACGCTTCCGCCCGGCGCGCGTCAGCAGGGCGTTCACCAGGCCGAGCCGCGCCTCGACGTCCTCGGGAGCCCCGGCGACGGTCTCGCGCGCCAGGTCGAGGACCGCTCCGGACAGCTCGAACGCCCGTGCCTGCTGCCCCTGCGAATCCAGGACCTCGGCTTGCATCACGAGGGCCGCGCAGAGCTGGGTGCGGTCCGCGGTGGTCGGGTTCGGAAGCGCTTCGAGCAACGCTCGCGCCGCCTGCACGTGCGCACCGGCGCCGGCTGCATCACCGAGGTTGGACGAGCCGGTTCCCAGCACCCGGCCCAGCTGCAGGTGCGCCTCCGCGAGCTGCCTGGACAACTCGACATCGTCGTAGCCGCGCGAGCGCAAGCTCTCGAGGAGCTCCGTCGCCCGCGCCACGATCGTCTCGCGGGCCCTGGTGGCACCGGGCAGGTCGGCGATGGCCTCGTGCACGTCCCGGACCATCGCGCCGGCGACGCCGCGCAACTCGTCCGACAGCTCCCGGGCGAGGTCCCGTTCGAGCTGCAGCTCGCGCGTGTGCTCGCGCTCTCGCGCCAGGTAGATCGAACCGGCGACCAGGGCGACGAGGACGGCTCCGAGAACGGCGGCCGCGGTGCGCGGATGGCGTTGGTTCCAGCGCATCAGGCGCAAGGCCAATCCCGGACCGCGGGCGTCGATCGGCCGCTGGTGGATCAGGTTGCCCAGATCGCGCGCGAAGTCGCCCGCGGTGAGGTAGCGACGCGCGGGATCGCGGTCCATCGCCGTCGCCACGACGGTGGCCGCGTCCCGGGGAATCCCCCGTGGAAGTCGCTCGACCTGTCCGGCGCTCACCCGTCGGCGAATCTCCTCGGCCGGCCCGGCGAAGGCGGGTCGCAGAGCCAGCAACTCGTACAGCGTGGCCCCCAGCGAGTAGACGTCGGCCCGGGCGTCCACCCGCTCGTCCGCCAGCTGCTCGGGAGCCATGTACGGGAGCGAACCGGGCTGGGCACCGGTGCGCGTCAGGCGCCCCGTCCCGCCGCGCAAGGCCAGACCGAAGTCCACCAGCACGGCTCGTCCGGATCGCGTGACGAGCACGTTCGACGGCTTGACGTCACGGTGCACCACGCCGCGACCGTGCGCGTGCTCGAGCGCCTCGGCCAATTGCCGGGCCAGTCGCAGGGCGACGGTGATCCAGCTGCCGGCGAGGACCGGGGTCCCGCTGGTCGAGGAATCCGAGGCCCGCCCGAGGCGGCGCTCGAGCTCGGTGCGCAACGCGGCTCCGTCGAGCTGCCCGGGATCCCGACCTGCATAGGTCTCGACGAGCTGGTCGAGCCCGACGCCCTCGACCAGTTCCATCGCATACCAGGGGACTCCCTGCTCGTCCCCGACGGCGAAGATCGGCACGATCCCCGGGTGCGACAGCTGCGCGGCGGCCTCCACCTCGCGCCGGAAACGCTCGCGACTGTGCGCGAGGAAGGCCAGCTCCGGTCGCACGAACTTGACCGCCACCCGCCGCGGGAGCGAGAGCTGTTGCGCCTCGTAGACGACCCCCATCCCCCCGCGCCCGATCTCGCGCAGCAACTCGAAGTCTCCGACGCGTTCGAAACGCGTCCGGAACACGCTCTCGCCGACCAGCCCCAGCCCGCGCAGCCGCCCCACCTCGGCCTCCAATTCCGCTCGGTACTCGCCGTGCGCGTTCAGGAACGGGTCCAAGGCCTCGGTGCCGCCCTGCTGGAAGAGCTGCAGGGCCTGCGCGAGCAGCTCCTCCACGGGATCGGGCGACGCACTCATCTGGGATGCGGATGCTGTCCGCCAGCATAGCCGCGAGTGGCCGGCGCCGGGGAACGGCCGCACTCCGCGGGCTCGGCGGCCACCCGGCTACGGCCGGCCGGCGCGGCGGAGCAACACGACACCCTGCAAGCAGGGCATGATCCACGGAACCGCCGGGATACCGGCGACGAATCCGGGGCGGGTGTACCAGGGTGTGGACATCGCGGTCGGGTCCGGGAACGCCAGACCCCACAGCACGATGAACGGCACGGTCACCAGGTTGAGGATCACGTCGGCGCGCGCCGCACCTCGTCCGAGCCAGCCCGCTCGCCCGCAGGACGCCGCGAACGCCGCACTGGCCAGGTGGGTCAGCGGACACGCCACGAAGAGCAGCATGTCGAGCGAGACGAGGGCGGAAGGTGCCTGCCCCTGTGCGCCCGCGCGGACCAACCCCCGATCTGGGAGGTGGTCCAAACCACCGTACGGTTCGACACTCGACGACGGCGGTCGGTCCGCCTCGGCGAGCATCCTCGCCCGCGCCCCTCCGGGTTGTCCACATCGAGCCTGCGGCCCCCGACGCCCCTGGTTCGGCCGGGCGCCGAGCGAGAGACGCGGTCCCGGTCAGCGCATCTCGAGCACCGTCGCCCCGACACGTGAACCCGTCGCAGCCGAGGAAGGACCGATCCCGCGCAAGTCCCGGATACCGGGGCGATCGTGGATCACTTCAGCCTCCGCCACGAGTAGGTGTCTCGAACGCGCTGCCGCGCCTGCTCGTCGGCGAAGAACTGCAGGTGCCCGCACTCGGCGCAGAGGTAGACGTCCATCTCGGCGGACTTGAGGAAGCGGCCCAGGCCGGGCAACAACCTGGGACCGTATCCTCCGTTGGCACCCGTCCGGCGGTGGTAGATCTCTCGGGCGTCGCACACGGGGCAACGCTGCTTGCGGGATTCTGGATCGGTCCGGGTCATGGGTGGGGCTCCCTGTAGCGGAATAGGTCATCGAGGACGCCCTCCGCCTTCGCAAGGTTCACGAATCGATTCCTGGATTCCGGGGCCGATTTCCGCGGTCTCCCGGCTTGCCGAACTCGCGCTCGGCCTCCCCGGGCCGGGCGCGGTCGACGGGCTCTCCCGGCCCCACGGAACCCGCGACGCCGCAGCCGTCCGCCTCCCGCAGGGAGGATCCCGGAGTTCGACTCGGGATCCGACCGGACCCGGGCGGGTCCAACCCTCCCGTGGACGTGAGGCTCTGGTAGGATGCCCGGCATGGTGCGCACGGCGCTCGTCCAGACCTACCACCCCTACACCCAGTTCACCCACGTCCACCCGCTGGGCGTGATGATGATCGCCTCCCAGGCCCGGGAGGCCGGGCACCCCGACGTGCACATCCTCGACATGAAGGTCGAGGGCTGGACGCCGGAGCAGTGCGTCGCCGAGCTCGAGCGGCTGCGGCCCGACGTCGTCGGCCTCTCGGCGATGACCTACGAGGCCGGGTGCCTGCACCAAGTCGCCAAGCTGGTCAAGGCGCGGCTGCCGGGGACCGTGGTGGTCGCCGGCGGGCCGCACCCCTCGGTCGCCTGCGACGACGTGATGCGCGACGAGGCGGTGGATTTCGTGGTCCGCGGCGAGGGCGAGTTCACCTTCGCCGAGCTGCTCGACGGCATCGCCGCCGACCGCGCTGACTGGACCGGCTGCCAGGGCATCGCCTGGCGTCGCGGTGCGGAGGTGGTCACCGAGCTCGACCGGCCCGCGCCCAACGACCTCGACGCCATGCCCTTCCCCGCCTGGGACCTGGTCGACCACGCGAAGTACCACCGGGTGCCGCGGGGCGGTGTGATCTACGCGCACAAGGAGTTCGCGACCATGTTCTCCTCGCGCGCCTGTCCGTGGCGCTGCACCTACTGCCACAACTCCTTCGGCAAGAAGTTCCGCGAGCGCTCGGGCGAGAACGTGCTCCGCGAGATGGAGCTCCTGGTCACGAAGTACGGGGTGAAGGAGTTCGTCTTCATGGACGACATCTTCAACCTGCGTCGCGAGCGCGCGGCCACCATCGCCCGCGGCATCATCGAGCGCGGCTGGAAGGTGCGGCTCACCTTCCCCAACGGCTTCCGCGGCGACATCCTCGACGAGGAGCTGGTGCTGCTGCTCAAGCAGGCAGGCATGTACCGCTGCATGGTCGCGGTGGAGAGCGCCTCGCCGCGGATCCAGAAGGTGATGAAGAAGAACCTGAAGATCGAGAAGGTGCGCAAGATCGTCGACTTCATCGCCGCGCAGGGCGTGATGGTCCACGGCGCCTTCATGCTCGGCTTCCCCACCGAGACCGAGCAGGAGATGCGCGACACGATCGACTGGGCCGCCTCGAGCTCCTTCCACACCGCGGCCTTCTTCCGCGTGATTCCGTTCAAGGGCACCGAGCTGTTCGACCAGGTCGAGCACGCCGGCTTCACGCTGCCGACGGACTGGTCGGCGTACGAGCCCTACCAGTCGGACATCAACCTCTCCCTGGTGCCCGAGGACAAGATCCTGTCCCTGCGCAAGTCCGCCTACCGGCGCTTCTACCTCAACCCGCGGCGCATGTTCCGGATCTTCAAGCTGATCCCCAACAAGGCGAACATGCTGCCCTTCCTGACGCTGCTGTTCGCGCGTCGGGCCTACGCTCGCTGACCGCTCAGACGAGCGTGCGCGCCCAGCGCGTGAGCTCCGCCTCGCGTTCGCGGACGAAGGCCTGGACCTCGCGCTCGAAGACCTCGGTGTCCTGCCCGAGGCTCACGAACTGCGTGCCGATCAGGGTGTAGGTCGTCTCGTTCAGCAGCGATCGCACGACCACCGAGCCGACCAGCGGCACGGTCGCCGTCGACAGCTCGAACTTGACGGTCAGCCGCTGGTCCTCTTTCAGCGCCGGCGCAACGCCCTGCTTGGCGGCGATGCCCAGGCCGCCGACCGAGAGGTCGTACATCGCGCCTTTGAACTCCTCTCCCTCCTCGGTGAACACGTCCACCCGCACGCGCTCGTCGAAGCGCGGTCGCACGCGCTGGTGCTGGCGGCGGTTGAAGAACTGCTGGTAGAAGGGATCGAGCTGCTCCTGCAGGTTGCCGACGTCGATGAACTGGAAGGCGTAGTGCACGAAGCCCTCCTTGTCTTCGGCCCGACGCAAGGTGCGCGCCGGGGAGACGATCTCCGACCGAATTCCCCCGCTGACGCGCAGGTAGGCGACCTGGCCGGCCTCGATCCAGGGGTCCTTGTCGGCGGGGATCTTGAGACCGACGCCGCCGATGCTGATGTCCACCAGTTCCGCGCGTAGGGCGGCGTTGGGCAGGGTCAGCTCCACGCCCAGAGCATGCACCGCCGCCGAGCTATCGCGGTAAGGGCCGCGGTGGTTTCCGTGCGCTTGTTCCATGGGGAGTCCTCTCTTCATCCTCCGCGGCGCGGGAGCCGCGGGGCTGGCAGGGGCCAGACTCCTCATCGAGCGCCCCCGCCGGGCGCCTTGAGCTCGCGCCGGGGAACCCTCAGCGGAAGGACCGGCAGGAGGCGCAGGGGCAGTCCGGGGGCAGGCGCAGGCTGCCGGTCTCGGTGTCGTCGACCTGGTCGGCGTAGCCCAGGGCCGCTAGGGACTCGAGCTTCCCGGCGTCGCTCTGCCGCCCGGCGGCCCAGCGTCCCCGGCCGCCCTCGGCCGCCGCGGCCAGCCAGGCGAGCAGGGCCGTGCGCAGCTCGCGCGCCTCGTCGTGGCGCGTCTCGGAGAGGTCCGTGGCACAGCCCGGGTCCGACCGCAGGTCGTACAGCTCCACGCGGTGCGGCTCGCGCAGGAACTGGATCAGATGCATCCCGTCGCGGGTGATCGAGGCGGAGCGGCGCCCGGTGGCGATGGCGAAGCGATCCGCGGGAGCCCGCTCCCCGGCGCCCGGAGTCCCGGCGAGGTCGCGGCCGGGGAAGGCCGCCTCGACCCCGGCGAGATCGAGCAGCGTGCGCCCCAGGTCCAGGTGCCCGACCGGCTCGCCGATCCGCGTGCCCGCCGGATCCCCCGGCCAGGCGAGGATCAGCGGCACCCGCAGCGTGTCCGTGTAGAGGCCCTTGTGGCGCCAGTAGAAACCGTGCGCTCCCAGGCACTCCCCGTGATCGGCGGTGACCGCGACCACGGCGGCGTGCACCCGCGGCTGGTCCAGGAGGCGCGCCAGCTGGGCGTCGAGGAAGCTCACCTCGCCGCGGTAGAGCGCGCGCACGTAGTCCAGGTCGCGCACGTCGGCGAGCCAGCTCGGCGCGTGCTCGTCGGGCGGCCGGGCGGGGTCGAAGGCGTCGCCGCCGTCGGCGGGCCAGTAGGGCGCGAGGAAGGCGGCCGGCGGCTCGTAGGGCGAGTGCGCGTCGGCGACGTGCACCCACAGGAACAGCGGGCGCGGTCCCGCCGCCTCCAGCCAGGCCAGCGCGACGGACACGGTCTCGTCCCCCGTCCGCGTGGCGGCCGGCACGTTGCGGCGCACGAATCCCTGCCCGAAACCCGACTCCTCGTCGCCGAGCAGGTTCAGGCTGGTGACCGCGCAGGTCAGGTACCCCGCGTCGCGGAAGGCCTCGGCCAGCGTGGGCGCGTCGGTCGAGAGCATCGTCAGGTTGTCGACCACGCCCGTGTCCCGCGGGGAGGTGCCGGTGAAGATCGCCGCGTGCGAGGGCAGGGTGACGTGGCTGGTCGCGAAGCAGTCCTCGTAGTACACGCCCCGCGCGGCGAGCGCGTCGAGCGCGGGCGTGCGCGCGCCGACCGCCGAACCGGAGACGCCCAGGTGATCGCCGCGGTGCGTGTCGGAGGTCACCAGCACGACGTCGGGTCGCGTGTCCTGCGCAGGTACGAGCGCGGGCTCGGCGAGAGCCGCGTACACCTCGCCGGTTTCGGCCTGCACCTCGAAGCGCACGTCGAAGTCGTGCCCGTCCCCCCCCTGGCTCGGGCGGTTCGGGTCACTCGGCGGGATCGGCAGCGCGGCCGTGGACCAGCGCTCGGCCTCGGTCAGCTCGAGGGTCGTTCGGCGGTCGCCGACCCACACGACCAGCTGCGGGGCGGCGGACTGGCCGGGCGAGCGCTGGGAGCGCCCGTAGGCGAACGTCAGCGTGCCGCCCGCGGGCGTCGCGCGGACCCGTGCGCGAGCGACGTCTCCGGAACGCAGCAGCAGCGCCGGACGCGCGTCGCCGTCGAACTCGACCGTCGCCGAGGAGCGACGCTCGCGGTCCCAGGGCTGGGGAGCACGCCACGGCATCGACATCGCGAGCAGCTCGACTCCTCGAGGACCGCACGCGAAGCCGAGACGCACGGCGGCGACCTCGCTCTGCGCGGGGGGCAGGACGGGGATGGCGAAGCTCGCGCGAGCGATCGCTCCGGGCTGCAGCTCGAGGGATTGCGGTTGGAGCTCGAGGCGACCCGTGCCCAGGATCAGCTCCGGCGCGAGGTTCACCTGCACGGCGACGTCGCTCCTCAACAGCAGCTCGAGCGACGCCAGGCGATGGGTCTCGAACGGACCTCGCCAACGCAGCTCGACCGGCTCGGAGCCCTGCACGAGGAGCGTGGCTGCCGGCCCGTCGGGCCGCTCCGCTCGCTGGACCTCGGCCCGCCCGGAGGTCACGGCGACGTCCTGCGCCAGCTCCGCCGCGAGTCCGGGCCGCGGTTGCGCGGCGCCGCGGTCGTCGACCGTGAGCTGCAGCGGGACGGTGCGCTGCTCGAGCGCCACGGTCGTCTCGGCGACGGCCGCGGTCGAGGCATCCCCGCCCACCTCGGGCTCCCGACCGCAGGCCACGGCGAGGACCGCGATCGCCAGCGCCCCGAACCACGACTTCGTCGCCTCCATCCCCCGGAGCTTAACCGGTGCGCTAGACTCGGCGAACAAGCGAGCTCGCCCTGCGCGACGAGGGTCGTCGCGAGTCGTGTCTCCGCCGCACCGAGCGATGATCCCCGGCGCGCCAGGCCCGCACGCGCGCCGTCCGATCTCCGCACGCGCGAGGAACCTGTCGATCCTCCTGATCGCCGGATCGGCGCTGCTCCTGCGTCTGTGGCATCTGGGCGCGCGCAGTCTCTGGATCGACGAGGTGCTGACCGTCGATCGGGCGCGGGCGCTGGACTCCATCGGCTTCCTGCACTGGACACCGACCCACCTGCTGGTCCGCGCCGCCGGCGAGGTCTTCGGCTTCACGGAGTGGAGCGCGCGCGTGGCGCCCGCACTGATCGGCGCGGCGACGATCCCGGTGCTCTACGTGCTCTTCCGCCGGTTCGTCGACGAGCTGGTCGCGCTGGTCGCCGCGGGCTTGCTCGCGGTCTGCCCCTGGCACGTCTACTGGTCGCAGTGCTCGCGGGGCTACGCCGCCCTGCTGCTGCGCTACGCGGCCGGACTCCTCCTGCTCTACGAGGGTCTCGAAACGCGTCGCCTGCGCCTGGTGCTGGGTGCCGGTGTGTTGATGACGGTCGCCACGCTTGAGCGACGATTCACCACGCTCAACGCGAGTCTGACGCTGGGCGCGCTGGTCGTGCTGCGGGGACCTTGGCGCTCCGGATTCCTGCGGGAACGCGGTCGTGACCTGGCGGCCGTCGTCGCGACCATGGGCGGGATCGTGCTCGCCTACGAGCTCGTCGCGGACCTCACGAACAGCGAGGGGATGTTCGAGGAGTTCATCGAGTTCCGCCGCATCGGTCCCGCCGTCGGCTCGCGGGGCATGCTCGGGACGCTCGTCGCCGAGGCCGGGCTGCCACTGCTGATCCTGGCGGCCGCGGGCACGCTCCGCCCCGGGGTATGGCGATCTCGCGACGGTCGGGCGGTGGCCGTTGCCGCGTGGATCCCGGTGATGACCCTGCTGCTGCTGACGCGGCACGTTCGCGTCTACGCCCGCTATGCCTTCGTCGCCCTGCCGTTCCTCTGTCTCCTGGCGGGTCTCTTCCTCACCCGTTCGCTGAGCAGCCGGCGGTTCTCGCTGAAGCTCCCGGGGATGCTCGCAGCGCTGTGGTTCGCCGTCGTCACCGCACCCCAGCTCCAGGCGCACTACGCCGGGCAGGGGCGTCGACTGGATTGGCGGCCACCGTTGAACGTGGTTCGCGCGCAGCACGTCGCCGGGGACGTCCTGTACTTCCCCGGCCACATCCTGGCGCGGCACTACCTGGGCCGCGACGTCGAGTTGCGGTGGCCCCTGCCGCGCGCCGGTCTCGCCGGCCGGCTGCCCCCCGGGCAGCGCATCTGGCTGCTCCTGCCGCGCGACCTCCCGGCGCGTTTCGAGGCCTGGCTCGCGAGCGGCGCACGGCGCGTGGAGGTCGGTCCCGCAGGAGCGGGGCAGCTCTGGCTCTACGTCGCCCCGGCCCGGGAGCGGTGAGCGGACGCCGGGCGGCAACGGGGCTCGCCGCTTCCCCGAGCAGCGGCCGGTCCGCTAAGCTCGCCGCTGTGCGGATCCCGCTCCTGCCCCTCCTCGTCGGACTCACCCTGGGCGGCGGCTGTGCGACGCCGCCCGCCGCCCGTCCCGCGCTGGTCGTCGCCTCCGATCTCGACAACCTGCCCTTCGCCGGGGTCGACGCGGACGGCCGGCCCATCGGCCGAGACGTGGAGCTGATGGAGCGGCTCGCCGCCGGCATCGGACGCCGGGTGGAGTGGCGGCGGATGCCCTTCGCGGAGTTGCTCGGCGCGGCCGAACGCGGCGAGGTGGACGTGGTCTGCGCCACGCTGGGGATCACCCCGGAGCGTGCCGAACGCGTGCTCTTCACGCGGCCCTACTTCGAGACCTCGATCGCGGTCGTGGTGCGCGCCGGGCCGCCCGACGGCGGCGAACCGACGACCCTGGCCGACCTCGCCGGACGCGCGGTCGCCGCCGGCGCGGGAACCACCTCCGAGCGGGCGGTGCGACTCCGGCTGCCGGAGGCCGTCGGCGTCTTCGAGAACGAACGCGAGACGCCCACCGAACAGCGCCTCGCCGCGCGGGAGATCGACGCCGCGGTGATGGACGGACCCGCGGCGGACGCGCTCGTCGCCGCGAGCGGCGGCCGCCTCGTCCGCCTGGCGCAGGACCTGGATCGCGAGCGCTACGCCCTCGCCCTGGCTCCGGGGCGCACGCGCCTGAAATCCCAGCTCGATCGGGAACTGGCGCGCCTCGGCCCGTGATCCTCGCGCCGCGGGCGCTATCGTGGCGGCCTTGAAGCTGCCCCGCCCGGAGCCGGAGACCCAGTTCCTCTTCCTCGCCGCCGCCGTCGGGGCCGCGGGCGCGCTGGGCAACCACGTCTTCCGCCGGGCGATCGCGATCACGCACCGGTTCTTCACCGGCGGCACGGCGAACCTGCTCGAGCCCCTCGGCTTCAACTCGCGGGCGCGGATCCTGGTGGTCCTGGCGCCGGTTCTCGGCGGGCTCGCCGTGGGGCTGCTGGCTAAGGTGTCCCGACGCGAGGTCGGCGGCTACTCGATGCCCGCCTTCCTCGAGGCGGTCAACCTGCGCGGCGCGGTGATCTCCATCCGCTCGGTGCTGCTGCGCACCCTGGCGGCGATCCTGACCCTGGGCTCGGGGGGCTCGGCCGGCGTCGAGGGGCCGATCGCCTCGCTCGGCGGCGGCATCGGCGCTGCGGCCGCGCGGGCCCGGCGCATCGTCGGCGAGCGCCTGCGGCTGACCGTGGCCTGCGGCGCCAGCGCGGCCATCGCCGCGGCCTACGGCGCGCCCATCGCCGGCGTGTTCTTCACCCAGGAGATCGTGCTCGCCGGCAACTACGACCTGCAGAACTTCGTCCGCGTGGTCGTCGCCTCGGGCACGGCCACCGTCGTCGCCCGCGGCCTGCGCGGGGACGAGCCGCTGTTCCAGGTGCAGGGCTTCGAACTCGCCTCCGCCCAGGAGGTCCTCTACTACCTGGTGCTGGGGCTGGCCTGCGGGGTGGTCGGTGCCGTCTTCGCTCGCGTCTTCCACTGGACGGAGAAGCGGTTCGAGCGAATGCACATCGCCAAGGTGTACCGGCCCGCGCTGGGCGGCTTGATCACCGGTGTGCTGGCGCTGATGTCGCCGTACGTGCTGGGCGACGGCGTGGAGACGATGCAGCAGCTGGTGGAGATCAAGTTATTCCCCGGCGGCACGGTGATCTTCATGCTGCTGCTGTTGCTGATCGCGAAGATCGTGGCCACCTCGGCGACCATCGGCTCGGGCGGCGCCGGCGGCGTGTTCGGCCCGTCGCTGTTCCTCGGCGCGGTGCTCGGCGCGGGCGTCGGCAGCCTGGCCAAGTACTGGGCGCCGGAGTCGACCGGCCTGCCCGGGCACTACGCGATGGTCGGCATGGGCGCGCTGCTCGCGGCCACCGCGCGCGCGCCGCTGACCTCGATCTTCCTGGTCTTCGAGATGACCGGGTCGTCCTCGACGGCGGTGCTGCCGACCCTGATCGCGGTGGCGGCCGCGCTGTTCGTCGCCAACCGCTTCGAGCGCCACTCGATCGACGAGATGGCGCTCTCCAAGCGCGGCATCCACCTCAAGGCCGGCCGCGAGATCGCCACCCTGACCTCGATCACCGTCGCCGAGGCGATGAGCCGCGCGTTCGAACAGGTGCGCGCCGGCACGACCGCGCCGGCGTTGTTGGCGTTGGTCAGCCGCTCGCGGGCGAACGCGTTCGTGGTGGTCGACGACGACGGCGCGATGATCGGGCTGTTGACGCTGCAGGACCTGCGCATCCTCGACCAGGAGACCGCCTCCGACCTCGGGCAGCTGACGATCGCCGCCGACCTGATGGCGCGCGACGTCGAGCGCGTGTTCGAAGACCAGACCCTGGGCGAGGCGCTCGCGCTGATGGACAAGCACGGCTTCCGCCAGCTCCCGGTGGTCGCGCGCCACGCCCCCGACCGGGTGACCGGGATGCTCGAGCGCCGGCACGTGATCACCTCCTACCGGCGCGCGCTGACCGGACAGCCCGCGGGGGACTGAGGGGCCCGGCCCGGGGCACCGGGGCCGCGGGCGAAATCCGCGCTCGCCCGGGCCCTGGGCCCGCTACACTCGCGGTTTCCGCGCGGGGTGGCACGCCCCGGCGCGCCCCCGAGGCCCGATCCGTGACCGAGACCATGCCGCGAGCCGACTTCCTGAGCCCTGCCGACACCTTCGTGCGCCGCCACCTGGGGCCCGACGAGGCCGAGATCGCGGCCATGCTCGAGGCGCTCGGCCTGTCCTCCACCGAGGAGCTGATCGCCCAGACCGTCCCCGCGGGGATCCGCATGCGCGGCGAGCTGGCGATCCCCGGCGGGCGCGGCGAGCACGAGCTGTTGGCCGAGTTGCACGCCACGGCGCGCGAGAACCGGGTCCTGCGCTCGTTCATCGGCGCCGGCTACCACGCCACGATCGTGCCCCCGGTGATCCAGCGCAACGTGCTGGAGAACCCCGGCTGGTACACCCAGTACACCCCCTACCAGCCGGAGATCTCGCAGGGTCGGCTGGAGGCGCTGCTGAACTTCCAGACGATGGTGGCGGACCTCACCGGGCTGCCGCTGGCGAACGCCTCGCTGCTCGACGAGGCGACCGCCGCCGCCGAGGCGATGAGCATGTGCCACGCCCGAGCGAACCGCAAACGCTCGGCGTTCTTCGTCTCCGCGCGCTGCCACCCGCAGACGCTGTCGGTGGTGCGCACGCGGGCGCGCGCGCTCGGCTGGGAGGTCGTCGTCGGCGACCACGCGGACTACGACCCGGCGGACACGCGCTACTTCGGCGCGCTGGTGCAGTACCCGACCAGCGACGGCGAGATCGTCGACTACGCGGGCTTCGCCGAGACCGTGCACGCGTCGGGCGCCCTGCTGGTCGTCGCCGCCGATCTGCTGGCGCTGACCCTGCTGCGCCCGCCGGGCGAGTTCGGTTGCGACATCGCCATCGGCTCGGCGCAGCGCTTCGGCGTACCGATGGGCTACGGCGGACCGCACGCCGCCTTCCTCGCCACGCGTTCCGAGTACAAGCGCGAGCTGCCGGGCCGGATCATCGGCGTGTCCAAGGACGCGGCCGGCAACCGCGCCCTGCGCATGGCGCTGCAGACACGCGAGCAGCACATCCGCCGCGACCGCGCCACCAGCAACATCTGCACCGCGCAGGTGCTGCTCGCGGTGATGGCCGGGATGTACGCCGTCTACCACGGCCCGCAGGGCCTGCGCGCGATCGCCGAGCGCGTCCACGCGGCCACCCGGGTGCTCGGCGCCGGCCTGCTGAAGCTCGGCTTCGGCATCGTGCACGCGAACTACTTCGACACCCTGCGGGTGGACACCGGCGCCGGGCGCGCGGCGGGCACCGTGGCCGCGGCGTTGGAGCGCGGGATCAACCTGCGGCCGATCGACGAGCGCTCGGTCGGCATCGCGCTCGACGAGACGGTCACCCGTGCGGACCTGGAGGCGCTGCTCGACGCGTTCGGCGGCGGCGAGCTGGACCTCGACGAGCTCGCGGCCGGCGTCGACACGGAGCTCGCAGGTCCCCACGCGAGGCGGACGCCGTACCTCGAGCACCCGGTGTTCAACTCCTACCACGCCGAGCACGAGATGCTGCGCTACCTGCGCCGGCTCGAGTCGCGCGACCTGTCGCTGTGCACGTCGATGATCCCGCTGGGGTCCTGCACGATGAAGCTCAACGCGACTTCCGAGATGCTGCCGCTGTCCTGGCCGGAGATCGCGAACCTGCACCCCTTCTGCCCCGCCGACCAGGCGGCCGGCTACCGCGAGCTGTTCCGCAGCCTGGAGGGCATGCTGGCCGAGATCACCGGCTTCGACGCCGTCTCGCTGCAGCCGAACGCCGGCTCCCAGGGCGAACTCGCGGGCCTGCTGGCGATCCGCGGTTGGCACGCCTCGCGGAACGACGAAGCGCGCAACGTCTGCTTGATCCCCGTCTCCGCCCACGGCACCAACCCCGCGAGCGCGGTGATGGCCGGGATGCGCGTCGTCGCCGTGGCCTGCGACGCGAAGGGGAACATCGACGTGGCGGACCTGCGCTCGAAGGCCGAGGCCCACGGCGAGCACCTCGGCGCGCTGATGGTCACCTATCCGTCGACGCACGGCGTGTTCGAGGAGTCGATCGCCCTGATCTGCGAGATCGTCCACGCCCACGGCGGCCAGATCTACATGGACGGCGCCAACATGAACGCACAGGTCGGGCTCTGCCGGCCGGGCGACTTCGGCGCCGACGTCTGCCACCTGAACCTGCATAAGACCTTCTGCATCCCCCACGGCGGCGGGGGCCCGGGCGTCGGGCCGATCGCGATGCGCTCGCACCTGGCACCGTTCATGCCCGCCCACCCGCTCGCCGCGGCCGGTGCGCAGGACACCGCGGGCAGCTTCGGCGGACCGGGCGCCTTCGGACCCGTCGCCGCCGCGCCCTGGGGCAGCGCGAGCATCCTGACCATCTCCTGGGTCTACATCGCGCTGATGGGCGGCGCGGGGCTCAAGCGCGCGAGCGAGGTGGCGATCCTCTCGGCCAACTACATGGCCGAGCGCCTCGCACCCTACGTCAACGTGCTCTACCGCGGCACGCAGGGACGCGTGGGCCACGAGTTCATCATCGACTTCCGGCCCTTCGAGAAGAGCGCCGGCATCGGCGTCGAGGACGTCGCCAAGCGCCTGATGGACTACGGCTTCCACGCGCCGACGATGTCCTTCCCGGTCGCCGGCACGCTGATGATCGAGCCCACCGAGTCCGAGTCCAAGGCCGAGATCGACCGCCTGTGCGACGCGCTGATCGCGATCCGCGGCGAGATCGCCGAGATCGAGGCCGGGCGCATGGACCGCGCGGACAACCCGCTCAAGAACGCGCCGCACACCGCGGAGACGATCGCCGGCGCGGACTGGCCGCACCCCTACTCGCGCGAGCAGGCCGCCTTCCCCGCGCCCTGGACGCACGAGCAGAAGTTCTGGCCGTCGGTCCGCCGTGTCGACAACGGCTACGGCGACAAGAACCTGTTCTGCACCTGCCCGCCCATGGAAGCGACGGCCACGGACGACGCAGCGGCGACGGCGCCCGCCCCGCAAGCGGTGGGGAACTGAGATGGGCCTGCTCGGCACATTCTTTGGTAGACTGTTCGCCAAGCGACCCGCGATGAAGCTCTCCCCCGGCGATCCCGCTCCCGCGTTCGACGTCTTCGACCACGAGGGCCGGCGCGTGCGTTCCGCGGACTTCGCGGGCGAGCGCGTGGTGCTGTGGTTCTACCCCAAGGCCGCCACGCCCGGCTGAACCCTGCAAGGGTGCGGATTCCGTGATCGAATCCGCGACTTCGAGGCCCGCGGCGTCCAGGTGCTCGGCGTCTCCTTCGACTCCGCCGCCGACAACGCGAAGTTCGCCCGGGACCAGGGCTACACGTACCCGTTGCTCTGCGACGTCGACCGCAAGGTCGGCCTGGCCTACGGCGCGTGCGAGTCGGCGGAGGACGCCTACCCGCGCCGCTACACCTTCGTGATCGGGCCCGACGGCAAGATCGAGCAGGCGATCGACACGCAGGATCCGGGCGGACAGGCGGCGGCGCTGCTGAAAGCGCTCTGAGCTAGGTCGCTCAGCCGGGCAGGGCCCAGGGATCGTCCTGCAGGTTGCGCCGCCGGCGGGCGGACTGCAGCCGCAGGGCCGACTCGACGGCGCCGCGGTTGAGGATCTTCAGCTCGACCAGGGCCTCGCCCAGCAGCATCCCGGTCTGCTTCTGCAAGGTCAGCGCGCGCTCGACGTCTTCCGGGCTGAGCATCGAGAGCGTCACCAGCAGCTCGCCGATGCGCTTGCCGTCGAGCAGCGCCAGGTGCGTGGACTGCGGGGTCCCCTTGCCCGGGACCTTCGCCGTCGCCGAGTCGTGCGCGGCCAGGCCGAGCCTCGAGCGCACGGCATCGATGGCCTGCTCGACCACCTCCAGCGTTTCGCGCGGTCCGACCAGCCCGTGATTGGCGAGGTCGTCGACCAGGCGCAGGGCCAGGCCCGCGATGTCGCTGAGGTGTTCGGTGTGCTCGTGCTCGAGTCCGGCGCGCAGCTCGCCCAGATCGTGGGTGATGCGGGTCATCGCCTCCGAGTTCTCGGGATCGCAGGTGGACAGGGAGTTCGACAGCCGGTCGAGCAACTTCGCGAGCGGGAGACTGATGTGTTCGGGAGTCTTCATCGATGGATACGGGGGGTCTCGGCGACGGGACGAGTCGCTGCCTTATCGGTTGCGCGGGCCGGCAACTTGGGACCTCTTGGCCCGGCCGGAGGCCCGACGGCGGGTGTCGGGCCCGTGCGGCGGCCCGGCGGCCCGATTCCGGGAGCCCGCGCCGTACCCCGGCGGCGGGGCCGGCGGGACCGGCGGGACCGGGACGTTCAGTCCCCGCGTTCGGGGAGCGGCTGCCCGGGCCGCCACCCGCAGCGGTCGAGCTCCTCCATCAACGCCAGCACGGCGGGGCGTTCGGCGTGGGCGAGCAGCAACAGCACGTCCCCGGGCCGCGCCCAGGCGAGCGCCTCGCGCACGGCTCCCAGTTCGTCGGACGCCGTGCGCACGCCGGTCGCGGGGAACCCTCCGCGCACCAGCTCGTCGGCGAGCAGACCGACGACTTCACCGGGCGCGCGTCCGCGCAGGTGCACGGCCATCTCCTTCAACACGACCAGGTCCGGGCGCGCCCGCGCGGTGACGCGCGCCAGGCCGCGGATCGCGTCGTCATCGCGGTCCCCCGCCTGACCGAGCACCACCGCCCAGCGCCGCTTGGGCAGCCGGGCCAGGGTGTCCAGCAGGGCGACCATCCCGTGGGGGTTGTGCGCGAAGTCGACCAAGCAGCGCACGCCGCCGAGGTCGAACTCGTTCATGCGGCCGGGGTTCTCGTCGGGCCGGTGGCCGAAGTTGCCGAGCCCCTCGGCGATCGCTTCCGCGCCGACGCCCAGCGCGGCGGCCAGGGCCGCGGCGGCCAGGGCGTTGGCGACGTTGTGCCGGGCCGCGCCGCCGAGCGCGATCGGCACCGCGGCGGCATCGATCACCGGCGTGCGCCGGTCGCCTTCGAGGAGCACCAGCGCGCCGTCCGCGAGCACCGCCGCCGACCCGCCGGCCTCGACGTGCCGGCGCACGAAGGGGTGCTCGGCATCGAGCGTGAACCAGACGACGCGGCCCTCGTGCCGCCGGCCGCGGCGCAGGACCTCGGGGTCGTCGGCGTTCAGCACCAGCGCGCCCCCGTCGGCGACGGCGCGGGCGACGACGAACTTGGTCTCCACCAGCGCGGCGAGGTCCTCCACGCCCCACTCGCCGAGGTGGTCCTCGCCGACGTTCAGCACCGCGGCGCCGTCGGCGCGCGCCAGACCCAGGCCGCGGCGCAGCAGCCCGCCGCGCGCGGTCTCGAGCACGGCGGTCTCGACGCCGGGATCGCGCAGCACGCGGCGCGCGCCGCTCGGCCCCGACCAGTCGCCGCGCTCGACCACCTCGTCACCGACGCGCACCCAGTCGGTCGAGCTGACGCCCGCGGTGCGGCCCGCGGCGGCGACCATCGCCCCCACCAGGCGCACGACGGTCGACTTGCCGTTGGTCCCGGTGACGATCGCCACCGGGACGTCGTGCACGCCCTCCCAGTCCAGGGTCTCGGGGTCGGGGATCGCGTCCGCGGCGAAGACCCGCGAGCCGCAGCCCATGCCGATCGAGGCGGCTTCGTCGTCGGTGATGCAGGCGACGCCCCGCTCGCGGGCGGCCGCGGCCAGGGCGGTCATGTTGCGACGGGCCGCCCGCTCCTCGGCGATCGCCGCGCGCAGCCGCGCGGCCGGCTCCTCGAGCGGCGGCTCCGCGCGCCCGGCGAGCACCTCGGCGGTCGCGGCGAAGGCCCACTCGTTGACCTCGGTCGCGGCGTACAGCGCGTCGATCGGCGCTTCGAGCGCCACGCTGACGCCGCCGGCGAAACGGCGCACGCCGAGGCGCGCGTCCTCCCAGCCCAGCGGCACGAGCATCCGGCGCAGCTGGGCCTCGAACGTCTCGAGGAACCGCTCCACCTCCTCGTCGGCGGCCAGCGACACGTCGAGCACCGCGGACGGCAGGTCCCACAGGAGGTTCGGTCCGGGCAGGCGCCGGGAGTCGCGGATCTCCAACGGACTGCTAGTCCTCGATCTCGCGGGCCAGGCGCACGCCGCGCTGGTCGCGCACGAGCAGCTGACCCTCGAGGGTGAAGCGGGCTTCCTCCGCGTCGTCACCGAGGTCCTCGACCAGGAGCTCGCCGAGGCCGTCGCCGAGGCTCGCGTCCAGCCCGTCGCCGTGGCCCGCTCCACCGCCGGACTCCGCCACCGGCGACCGCGTGCCGTCGAAGCCGGTGATCTGCTTCCAGGAGCGCGCGATCTGATCGCAGAACACGAGCAACAGGTCGTCCTTGGCCGACAGCGAGAGCGCCGTCTCGATCGCCTCGACCTCGCCCGGGATCACCTCGATGCGCGCCGGGTCCACGCCCCGGGCGACCAGCGTGTCCCGCAACATGCGCGGCACCTCGTCCGGGCCCCGGCCCCGCGGCGAGTCGTCGCGCCGGCAGATGTAGTGGTCGAAGTGGCCGGCGCAGATCTCGGCCACCTCGCGGATGTCCTCGTCCCGGCGGTCGCCCGGTGCGGCGAGCACGACGATGCGGCGGCCCTTGGGCTCGAGCTTGTCCACCAGCTCGCGCATCGCCGCCACCGCCGCCGGGTTGTGGCCGTAGTCGAGGATCACCTTGAAGGGGTGCTCGTCGTAGACGTTCATCCGGCCCGGAGCCTGGAAGAAGGTCGTGTCGAAGGTGCGCAGGCCGTGGCGGATGTCCTCCAGTTGCACGCCCATGCTGAAGGCCATGGCCGAGGCGAACATCGCGTTCTGCACGTTGTGGGTCGCGCGCCCGTCGAGCGTGGCGGGGATCAGCCGCGTCCACAACAGCGGGATGTGGGAGCCGCGGTCGTAGATGGTGATCATCTGGCCGCCGACGCCTTCCTCGAGCACCACCGCCCGCCCGCCGGAGCGGACGTGCTCGACCACCAGCGGGTGGCGCGGATTGGTGGTCACGTAGCAGACGTGCTCGGCGTCGGTGTAGTCCGCCATGCGCAGGCAGCGCTCGTCGTCGGCGTTGAGCACCGCCGTGTCCATCGCCACCTCGATCGGGATGCGCTTGACCTCGGCCAGCTCGTCGAGGCTGCCGATGCCGCGCAGCCCGAGGTGGTCGGCCTGCACGTTGAGCACGCAGGCCACCGAGCACTTGCGGTAGCCCATGCCGCTGCGCAGCAGACCGCCGCGCGCCGTCTCCAGCACCGCCACGTCGACCTTCGGATCGCGCAGCACCATGCGCGCGGCGATCGGACCGGTCATGTCGCCCTCGACGGTCCGGTTGCCGTCGATGTACACGCCGTCGGTGGTGGTCAGGCCCACGGTGTGCCCGCTGAGCTTGAACACGTGCGCCAGCATCCGCGCCGTCGTGGTCTTGCCGTTCGTGCCGGTGATCGCGGCGATCGGAATGCGGCTCGGCGAACCCGGCGGGAAGAGCATGTCCATCACCTTGCCGGCCACGTCGCGGGGCTCGCCCTCGGTCGGCGCGACGTGCATGCGGAAACCGGGCGCCGCGTTGACCTCACAGATCGCCCCGCGTGTCGAGCGGTAGGACTCGGAGATGTCCGTGCACAGGAAGTCGATGCCGGCGACGTCGAGCCCGACCGCCTGCGCCGCGCGCACGGCCATCTCGCGGTTGTCCGGGTGCACCATGTCGGTCACGTCGATCGCCGTTCCGCCGGTGGAGAGGTTGGCCGTCGAGCGCAGGTAGCAGAGCTCGCCGTCGGCCGGCACGGTCGTCGGCTCGTAGCCCTTCTGCGCCAGCAGTCGCAGGGCCTGGTGGTCGAACTCCAGCCGGGTCAGCACCTTCTCGTGGCCGATGCCCCGACGCGGGTCGCTGTTGACCGCCTCGAGCAGCTCCTCGATCGTGTGCTCGCCGTCGCCGACCACGTGGCCGGGCACGCGCTTGGCCGCGGCGACGAGCTCGCCGTCGACGACGAGCAGGCGGTGGTCGAAGCCCTGGATGTAGCTCTCGACCAGCACCGCGCGGCTGTGCTTGCGCGCCTGCTCGAAGGCGTTCTCGACCTGGCCGGAGGTCTCCAACCCGATCGAGACCCCGCGGCCGTGGTTGCCGTCCAGCGGCTTGACCACCACCGGGTAACCGATGCGCTCGGCGCGGCGCTGCGCCTCCTTGGCGGCGTGCACGATCTCCTGGCGCGGCACCGGCAGGCCGAGGTCGCCGAGGATGCGGTTCGTCTCCTCCTTGTCGGAGGCGATCTCCACGGCGATGTGCCGCGTCTCGCTGGTCACCGTGGCCTGGATGCGGC
>Ga0102952_1000205_pt1 | contig 26927 bp, 21 predicted proteins | sample SalPon2A_C_D1_MG_FD_78506 | JGI IMG/M metagenome (GOLD analysis project Ga0102952, IMG submission 78506) | Soil microbial communities from South San Francisco under conditions of wetland restoration - Salt Pond MetaG R2A_C_D1_MG | ecosystem: Environmental > Terrestrial > Soil > Wetlands | place... | reverse complement strand
TCCCAAAGTGTGCAGTCGTAAGTAAACATGGCGGCATCTTAGGCCGGGGTTGGCAAGCAATCCTTCAAAAACTCTCAAATTTTTCTCAAATTTGTTTGATAATGAATCGCTTATGGAATGGACCTTCGAAAAATACCGGCTCGATACCGACAATGCCGTGCTCTGGCGGGAGCAGGAACGGATCGTGCTGCGCCCCAAGACTTTCGACGTGCTGCGTTACCTGGTCGAGCATGCCGGCGAGCTGGTGCGCAAGGAGGCGCTGCTCGACGAGGTCTGGAAAAACAGTTACGTGGTCGAGGGCGTGCTGACCACCAGCATGAGCGAACTGCGCAAGATTTTCGGCGACACCGCGAGGAACCAGCGCTTCATCGCCACCGTTTACCGCCGCGGCTATCGCTTCATCGCGCCCGTGGTCCCGGCGAACGAGGCGCAGGCCGCAAGCGCTCCCGTGCCCGAAACACCGGCGGCGTGGAGCGAGCAGAGACTGGCCTCGGCTGCCAGCGCGAGCCAGGTGATCCGCAAATTTCCACGCCGGCGCGGATTCGTCGGCCGCGAACAGGAGCGCATCAAGCTGGTCGAATTGCTCGCCGGCGATCCGGATTGCCGTATCCTGACGCTGGTCGGGCCCGGCGGAATCGGCAAGACGCGGCTCGCGCTGGCGGTAGTAAAGACCCTGAGCGAACTCGAGGATCATCCCTTCGACGAAGGTTTTTTCGCGGTTGCGCTGCAAGCGCTCGATCGCGAGGACGATATTTTCTCGGCTATCGCGGACGCACTGGATTTGCAGTACTCGGGGACCGGCACCTTGCGGGAGCACGTCCAGGACTATCTCGAGAACAAGAGGATCCTGCTGCTGCTCGATAACTTCGAGCACCTGCTGGAGCATTCGTCGGCACTGCCCGAACTGATCACCATGGCGCCGCATTTGAAGATCCTTGTCACCTCGCGCGAATCGCTGCCGATATCCGAGGCCTGGTTCCATCCGGTCAACGGCCTCGATTACGACCAGTCGGCGGATGCCGACGCCGTGCGCATGTTCGCCAGGGTAGCGGAGCGCAATCAGCCGGAATTCGAACTGCGGCAAAAACTGCCCGCGGTGCTGCGCATCTGCCGCCTGGTCGAGGGTATGCCGCTGGCGCTCGAAATGGCCGCGGCCTGGCTGAAAATGTTGAGCATCGACGAGGTTGCCGATGAAATCGAGAAGAGTATCGACATACTCGCCGACCAGTACGGCGACGATCACGACCGGCACGCCAGTGTGCGCGCGATCTTCCTGGAATCCTGGCAGCGCCTGAGCAAGGACGAACGCAGGCTGATGAAGCAGCTGGCGGTATTTCGCGGCGGTGCCGACCGTAACGCGATCAACGAGGTCATCGGCGCCGGATTGCCGTTGCTGGCGCGATTGGTCAACAAGGCCCTGCTGCGCACCACTCACCAGCTACGTTATCGCATGCACGAACTGATCCGGCAGTATGCCGAGGAGCGGCTGGCCGACAATCCCCGGCGCGAGGCCGAGGCCCGTGAGCGTCATGCCCGTTATTACCTCGACTGGATGGGCGCTCAGATAGAGCGCCTGCGTAACGCCGAGCAGGGCGATGCCTGCCGCACGATTACCGCCAATATCGACAACATTCGAGCCGCCTGGCGCTGGGCGGTCGCGGAGCGGCGAATCGACATGCTGCGCGGCGCCATCCGCTCGGTTTCGCTGTTCAGCGACCTGCGCGGTTATTTCCAGGACGGGCTGCAGCTGTTCGACGCCGCGCGCGAGATGATTGCCGCCAGCGACCACCCGGATCGAAATATTTTGCTCGACCAGATCGACGTGCGCAGCGCGATCCTGAACTTTCGCCTGAGCCGCTACGATACTTCGCTGGCGCTGTTCAGGCCGGTGCTCGAATCCACCGACCAGGTCTACGAACGTTGCCTGATCCTGCGCTTTCTCGGCGATTTCCATTATTCCCATGCCGGGCACATCAGCGCCGAACAGGCGCGCGTTTTCCTGAACGAGTGCATCGAACTCGGCAGGCAGCAGGGAGACATCCACGTGCAGTCGGAATGCCTCTCCGAGCTCGCGATTCTCTACACCAATATGATCATCGATATCGACGAGAGCCGCCGCTGCGCGACCCGGGCGGTGGAGCTCGCGCGCGAGACCGGGCGGCCGGACCTGCTCGCCACGGCGCTCGACGTACTGGCCTGGACGACCAATCACCAGGGCGACTACGAAAGCGCCGAAGCGACCTGGCGCGAGGTCTTCGACATCGCCTATAACTCCGGTAACCGCAGCAACGAGGCACTGGCGATGAACTGGCTGGGCTGGTCCGCCTGGAGCTTCGGCGGCGCGCGACACGGCGAGGCGGTGCAGTACTTCAGCGATGCCCTGACCCGCTATCAGGAGCTCGGCGACCGCGCCAATGTCGCCATGACCAGCGCGGATCTCGCCACCGTGCTGCTCGAGCAGGGCGAGCTCGACGCCGCCCGCGAGCATTGCCGGCGAGGACTGGAACTCGCCTCTCTTATCGGCCGCAAGGACCACCGCGTCTACAACCGCTACGTGCTGGGCGCGGTCGAATGCGCCGCCGGCAACCTGGCCGGCGCGCGCGCTCATCTCGAAAAGTCGCTGATCATGGCCTGGGAGCAGGAAGAGCAGACCAACAAGCCGGTGGTGATGTATTACATCGCGCAATTGCTCTATGCCGAGCACCGGGCGGGCATCGCCGCCGAGGACAGGCTCGACGAAATCGTGCGCCTGCTATTGTTCCTGCAGTACTACCCGCCCAACTGGCAGGTCTTCAAAGACCGCGCGGCGCGCTTTCTCGAAACCCTGGAAGCGGAAAACGAAGGACGCGATTTCGCCGCGCTGCACGCCGAACCCGAGCACGCAGTCATCGAGACCGTGATCGCCGGCATCCCCGACCTCATGCGCCGCTAACCGACCTGGTGGGGGTCAGGTCTAACATTCCAACATAATCCGCGCTATTTACTTTCCCATTTTCGAACCGCTCGACTGACGGTCATGTAATGGACGCCGAAAAAATCCGCGATCTCTTGCATCGTATAGGCTCCGGAGCGATAAGCCTCTGCCATCGCCAGATCCCTCGAATTGGCGCGATCGCGATATTCCGCAAGCGTCGGCGCCAGCGCTCTGCGTTGCGATTTCGAATGTTCCCGCAGGTACTCGCTTTCCCGGGTGTTTTTGAACCGGTCTATGAAAGCCTCGTCACCGAGCAATAGCTGGCCGCGGGACGAATCCAGGGGGCTCGGCAAACCCGCTCCCTGCATGACAAACTCGGCGTATTTTTTACGCGCCCCCTTGCGGTGTTTACCAAACTGGCTCAGGAGCCAATCGGCATCCAGCCAGTCGGGAGCCACAGAATAGCCCATCACTGACGGGTAACTACTCCACTGCCAATGCTCCAGCCGATTCACCATGCGGGCGCGTAGCGGGTTCAAAACGACGTATCGGCTTAGTTCCAAAAGATAAGTATCCCTTTGTACCAGAATTGCCTGGTAGCGGCCCTGGAACAAATGACCGACTTGCTTGTGACGCTGGTTGAAATGTTGAGTATATACGCCATTGAGTTGGCGCATGCCTCGCGACAGATTACCGTCGACGGTTTCGATCAGCAGGTGATAATGGTTGGTCATTTGGCAATAAGCGTGGACCAGCCAGTTGAATCGATCGCAGGTTCGGGACAAAACGACCAGCCAGTCCTTGCGGTCTTCATCGCCAGGAAAAATGCTTTCCTGCCGATCGCCCCGCGACATCACGTGATAGAGCGCGCCGGCGAACTCGATTCTCAGGGGCCGGGCCATGACGCTGGGCTGTCAGGCCTTTGTTTGCGGGATAAATCCGAGCTTTGAAATCCTTTTCGTCATTGGCCACCTCCTTGTGGTTGCGTGAATCTGCCGAGAAATAAAATTCGGGCTGCGGACATGTTATCAAATCCTGCGGCGGGATCTCCAGTTTATCCTCCCGGGAAATGTTGGAATGTTATTGTGTCTCTTTATTTTGATCAGGCGAAAATTTCGAGCATTTTTGCGCGCACCTGCCAGGCCTGGCTGTCGGTCACGGGTTCGATGTCGTCGATGCTGATCACCTGCCCCTCGCTGACCCCGCTGGTCAGCTTGACGTCCTTGGCCAGCCCGATCGGCAGCACGCGCGCGGCGACGCTGTCCGCGGCCGGCATCAGCCGTCCCCAGACCGTGTAACCGCCTTCGCCGTCGAGCTTGTCGCCGACCTTGAGATCGCGCTTGGCTACCGCCGCGACGTCGGCGTTGAAACGGATCGGCGTGCCGGTGGGACGGCCGTCGAGCGCGGCGGCGAGAATCGAAATATTGAGTTCCATGCCGATCAGGTGAAACGGTTTGTACATCGCCGAGTAGCGGCCGCTGGAATCGGTGTTCATGCCGTACTGGCGGAAGCAGGCCGCGCTGTAATCGTTGGGTGCCTCGAACACGCAGTAAACTCCCCAACGCAGGTCGCGCGCCACCGGGCGGCCGTCGCGCTCGAGACTGGATACGACCTCGACCTGGCCGGCCGCCTCGAGCTGGCCGCCGGCCTGTTGCGGGCGCAATACGTGGGCCAGGTCGTCGACGCCGCAGGGCGGGAAGGCGAGTCCCCCGCTCGGTGCCTTGAGACTGGCCGCATTGGCGATCGCGGCCATTTCGATCGCCGACTTGGTGCCGTCGAGAAACGAGTTGAACATCTGGCTGCGCATGCCGGCGGCCTCGGCTTGCTCGGCGCTGAGCCCATAGTGGGACCAGACCGTGTCCGGCGTCGACGCGTGGTACTCGGGCAGGTAGCGGGTGCCCTTGCCGGCGGCGACCACGCGGAAGCCGCAGCAGCGCGCCCAGTCGACCATTTCCATCACCAGCGCCGGCTGGTCGCCGTAGGCCATCGAGTAGACGACGCCGGCGCGGCGCGCCTGCTGCGCGAGCCAGGGTCCGGCGAGTACGTCGGCCTCGACATTGACCATCACCACGTGCTTGCCGTGCTCGATGCACAGCAGTGCGTGGCGGATGCCGACGGCCGGATCGCCGGTGGCCTCGACCACGACGTCAACATCGTCGGCGCGGATCAGCGCCCCGGCGTCGTCGGTAAAACGGGTCGCGCCGGCGCGCGCGTCGTTCCAGCCGAGTTTCTTGAGGCCGGCGCGCACCCGCGCCGGGTGCAGGTCGGCGATTTCCGCGACCTCGATGCCGGGCGAGTTCGGCACCTGCGCGAGGAACATCGAGCCGAACTTGCCGGCGCCGATCAGGCCGACCCTGACAGGCTTGTCGTCGGTAGCGCGTTGCGCGATCTGCGTGTAGAGATACATCAGGCCCGGGCCGCATGCCGGGCCGGTTCGATCAGTTCGACGAGGGCGTCGTCGGCGAGCGGCTCGATGGGGGTGAAGTCGCGATGTGCGACCCACTCCGGGCGCTGGAAGCGGCGGATGTGGTTATCGACGTGACACAGCGACAGGTAGACGATGGTGCGGTCCATGGGGCTGATATTGGGCGGGCTCGCGTGCACCAGCAGGCTCGAAAACATCAGCACCGAGCCGGCGTCGCCGGTCGGCGCCACGCAGCCGCCCTGTTGGTATAAACGAGTCACCGTCTCGCGGTCCAGCGTCCACAGCGGGTAACTGGTGGTTTCGAGATCGTGCCCGGCCTCGACCACGCCCTGCTTGTGACTGCCGGGCAGAAACAGCAGCGGGCCGTTGGCGGCGGTGACGTCGTCGAGGAACACGGCGATATTCATCGCCCGCGGTTCGGGCATTTCATCGTCGCGCGCCCAGGTACCGTAATCCTGGTGCCATTGCCAGACGTCGCCGTCGAAAGCGGCCTTGGCGTTGACCTTGTACTGGTGCATGTAGACCGGACCGTCCAGCAGCTGCATCACCGGGCCGATCAGCCGAGGGTGCGCGCCGAGGCGCCGAAACGCCTCGTTGTAGGTATGGGCCGCGAACGCGGTGCGCGCCACGCCGGTTTTTTCGCGCCAGACTTCCTCGCGCTCGAGCGCATAAACCTCGCGTGCCGCCTGCCTGAGCAGGCCGGCTTCGGCGCTGCTGAAGGCATTGGGGAAAAACAGGTAACCCTGGCGATCGAATTCCTCGATCTGTGTCTGGCTCACTTGCATCGGCAATTTCCGGGCCGGAGGGAAGGCTTTATTCTACCCGCGGCCGGCGGAATTTCACAGTCCGCGGAAATTCCGCCTTGCGGCTGTTCCGCCGGCCGGGCCGAAGCCCCGCCGGCGGGGCTTCGAGAAGCGTAATTTGCCCCTCGGCGGTGAAATTGATTGCACCCGTTATTTCGGTTATCTTGCCTGACGGTCGCGAAATAATAACTCGATGAGCGCCGTATAACTGGAGGATAGAATGAACAATCAATCGCGTCGTAAATTCCTGAAACTGACCGCCGCGGGTGTGGCCGTATCCGCGCTGCCCGCGCCGCTATTCGGCGCCGGTTTTCCGCAACGCAATATCAGTGTCTACATACCCACTCGTGCCGGCGGCGGTGCCGATCGCAACTTTCGCAACTTCGGCGGCGTCTGGCAAAATTATCTCGGGGTCGAACTCGAGCCGGCCTTTTATCCCGGCGCGGCGGGCCGGGTCGGCTACGAAACCTACATGGGGAAGGCGGCCGACGACTGTCACGATCTGATCTTCGGCAACATGGGTCCCGAGGTGCTGAACTGGGTAGTCAAGCCACCGACTTTTTCGCTCGACGATTATTTTTATTTCCTGATGGTGGATGCCGACCCGGGCTGTATCTTCATCAGCGACAAAAGCGCGATGAAATCCGTAGACGACGTGATTGCCGAGGGCAAGAAACGCACGCTGACCGTGGCCACCAGCCGGCTCGCGCACCCGGCCTCGCTGGGCATGCTGGTGCTGGCCAGCAAGACCGGCATGAAGGTCAACCTGGTACCCGTGTCGGGGGGCAAGAATACCCGTAACGCGGTGCTCACCGGAGAACTGGATCTCGGCGTACTGCCGGTTTCCTCGGCGATGGGCCGCAAGGGCCTGGCGGTACTGGGACTGTTCGACGAACGCAACGTGGTGCCGGACAAGGCGCCGGGCGCGGTGTTGATCAATCCCGAGTACAAGCTCGGTATTCCACCGATCGCCGCCGGCGCGCGTGCCTTCGGCATCAAGACCTCGGCCACCGAAAAGTATCCGGATCGCTTCGAGAAACTGCAGGCGACCGGCGCCAGGGTTTTCGGCGATCCGGCCTACAAGGAAGCGGTTTCCAAGGGCAAGGGCTCCTGGGAGATCATCAATCCCGGCGGTATCGCCGAGTGCCGTACCTACGTCGATAATATCACTGCGCTCGGTCGCGAATACCGCGACCTGCTAACCGGCTAACGACGAGTTTTCGGCAGGGCTCGCCCGGCCAGGCGGCCGGCGAGCCCGTCTATCTACCGTGCCGGCCGCGATCGCCGGACGCCGCTTGGTACCGGCGCCCGGTCGCATTCCCGATAGCGAGACGTGTCCAATGAAACAGGATTCACCGAAACAGCCCCGCAATATCCTGCCCGAATTCATCATTCCGGCAATGGCGCTCGGTTTCACGATTTATTACATGACCACGATCACGGGGGTGCCGTGGATATCGCAGGCCAGCGCGATCGTGGTCGGCAGCCTGCTGACGCTGTCCATCCTGGCATTCGTCGTGCGCAGCGTGCTGCGTATTCGCCGCGGCGAAGAAACGCTCGAGCTTCGCGACAGTTGGCACATCCTGCTCGGTCGCGTGCCGGTCAGCGGCCGGCGCATCGGCTTGCTGGCGCTCGCGATCGGCTATGTCTGGGTCATCGACAGGCTCGGGTTCACGTTGACGACTTTCGTCTTCGTTTTTGCCGCGATCGTGTTGCTGTCCTCGCTGGCCAACTGGAAGCGAGCGCTCGCGGTCTCGGTCTCGAGCGCAGTCGTCGGCTACGTCGTGTTCGTTTATTTTTTCAACACGCGGTTTCCGAGCGGACCGATCGAAGACTGGCTCAAGGGGCTGCTGTAACCCATGGCGCCGGATCTGGGAGTCTTCTTCTCACTGTTCGTCGATACTCTCGGCTACTGGTGGATCATCATTCCGGGCACGCTGCTCGGCATCGTGGTCGGGGCCATTCCGGGATTCAGCGCGGCCAATACGATCATCGTGCTGTTGCCGATGACGCTGTCGATGAAGCCGGTCGACGGCATGATCTTCATGGTCGTGCTGTATACCGCGTCGCGCCTCGGCGCCGGCATTCCGGCGATTCTGGTGAATATTCCGGGTACCGCGGGTGCCGCGGCGACGCCGCTCGACGGCTATCCGATGGCGGTCGCCGGCCGCGGCCAGCAGGCGCTGGCGATTTCCTTTACCTCGTCGGTCGCCGCCGGCCTGATGACCACGATCGCGGCGCTGATCCTGATTCCGTGGCTGTCGCAGGTGGCGTTTCTGCTGCACAGTGTGGAAATGATCGTGGTGATGCTGTTCGGCATTTCGCTGATCGCGACCATCTCGGCGGAAGACCAGATCAAGGGCCTGATCGCGGGTTTCTTCGGCCTGATGATCGGCTATATCGGCGCCGACGTGGTCTACGAGGCACCGCGCGGCACCTTCGGTTTCCTGGAGCTTTACGACAAGGTGCCGCTGATTCCGGCGTTGGTCGGGCTGTTCGCGATCTCCGAGGCTTTCGTGGTCATCGAGCGCGATACGATTCTTTCCGAACAGGGTGCGATCAGGCAGCAGGGCACGGGCTGGGAGCCGACCTTCGAGGGCATTCGCGAGACCTTGCGCCACTGGAAAGAAGTGACCTGGACCGCCATGCTGGGGCTGGTGATCGGCGTCATCCCGGGCGCCGGCGCGGCGATCGCATCCTTCGTCGCCTATCAGCAATCGCGGCTGATGTCGAAGACGCCGGAGCTCTACGGTACCGGCCACGTGCCCGGGCTGATCGCGCCGGAATCGGCCAACAACGGCGTGACCTCGGGGACCCTGATTCCATTGCTGATCATCGGCGTGCCGGGCGGCGCCACGGCCGCGATCATGGCCGTCGTGCTCGAATACCACGGGATCAATTTCGGTCCCGACCTGTTCGGCTCGCAACCGATGATCGCCTACGGTTCGTTCACCGCGATGCTGATCACCTATCTGCTGCTGGGATTGATGATCCTGCCGTTGACGCGTTATTTTTCGCACGTCATGGTGGTGCCGACGATTTACATGGCGCCGATCCTGATCGCCTTCACGCTGGTCGGCTCGTTCGTGCCGCGCGACTACATCTTCGACATGGGGGTTGCCATCGTGTTCGGCGTCGTCGGCTATATCGCGCGGCGTACGGGCTATCATGTAGCGGCCATATTGATCGGCGTGATTCTCGGGCCGTTGCTGGAAAACTACTTTCTGCGCGCGCTGCGGATTTCCCAGGGCGACCTGATGGTCCTGTTTTCCTCCACCATCGGCAACACACTCTGGGTGCTGCTGCTGTTGTCGCTGCTGGCGCCGGCGACCAAAAGATGGCTGCAGCGCCGATCGATGGACAGGGGTGGCGCGCATTGAAGCCGCTTCGACGCGCCCGAAAAGCGCGAGGCATGGAGTATAATCGCGGCCGGGCAATCGCCGGACGCGGTAACAGTCAACTGTCATAACAGAGGGTATCGACAATGCAGACACGTCAACTTGGAACCAACGGCCCGCGGGTCGGGGCGCTGGGCCTGGGGTGCATGGGCATGACGCCGATCTACGACCCGCCGGATCCCGATGAAGCGATCGCGACGATCCATGCCGCGGTCGACGCCGGGGCGACGATGATCGATACCGCCGACATGTACGGCGGCGGCAAGAACGAGGAACTCGTCGGCCGCGCGCTCAAGGGTGTCCGCGAGCGGGTATTTCTGGCCAGCAAGTTCGGCAACATGCGCCTGCCCGACGGTACTCGCAAGGTCAACGGCAAACCCGATTACGTGTTCGAGGCCTGCGAAAAGTCATTGGTTCGGCTCGGCGTCGATCACATCGACCTGTATTACCTGCATCGCATGGATCCGACCGTGCCGATCGAGGACACGGTCGGTGCCATGGCGCAACTCGTGGAGCAGGGCAAGGTCGGCGCCATCGGCCTGTCGGAGGCCGGTGCGCAAACCATTCGCCGCGCCCAGGCGGTTCACCCGTTGGCCGCGATCCAGACCGAGTACTCGCTCGCCACACGCGACGTCGAGGCGGAGATACTGCCCACCTGCCGTGAGCTCGGCATCGGTTTCGTCGCTTACGCACCGCTTAGCCGCGGCCTGCTGAGCGGCCAGATCAAGTCGCTGGAGCAGCTCGGCGAAAACGACCGCCGGCGCGACATGCCGCGCTTCCAGGGCGTTAACCTCGACAACAACCTGGCGATGGTCGAGGCGGTGGGCGACATTGCCGCCGGCAAGAATGTGTCTACCGCCGCGCTGGCGATTGCCTGGGTGCTGTCGCGCGGCGACGACCTGGTGCCGATCCCGGGCTGCCGACGGCGTGCGACCCTCGAGGATTCCCTGAGCGCGCTCGACATTTCCCTGTCGAGCGACGAGCTGGCGCAAATCGAAGCCGCGCTGGCCGCGGATCGCATCGTCGGCAGCCGTTATCCCGAGAAGCAAATGTCGCGTCTCGGGCTTTGATTCGAACTCTTACACGACCGGAAACACCGATGAACGATAGCGCTGAAAACTACAATATCCTGAGCGAGGATCACTGGACCGAGAAAGGCGACGTGCGCCTGTTTCTGTACGAAAAATATGCCGATTCCCCGGCCGACAAGCGCGGCACGGTGCTGTTCGTGCACGGCTCGTCGATGGCTTCCCAGCCGACCTTCGACCTGCAGGTGCCCGGCCGCCCGTTCAGTTCGGTCATGGACTGGTTCGCCGCGCGCGGTTTCGATACCTGGTGCGTGGACATGGAGGGCTACGGCCGCTCCGACAAGCACCGTGACATCACCTGCGACATCGCCAACGGCGCCGACGACCTGGCGGCCGCGAGCGCATATATTCAGAAACTGCGCGGCAACGACGGCTTCCTGGTTTACGGGATTTCGTCGGGTGCGCTGCGGGCCGCGATGTTCGCCGCCAGCCACCCCGAGCGGATAGCGCGGCTGGCGCTGGATGCCTTCGTCTGGACCGGCGAGGGCAGCCCCACGCTCGCCGAGCGCAGGAAAAAACTGCCGCAGTTCCTGGACTCGAAACGGCGGCCCATCGATCGCGACTTCGTCTACTCGATCTTCAATCGCGACCATCCCGGCACCGCCGCCGACGACGTCATCGAAGTCTTCGCCGAGGCGATTACCGCGCTCGACGACTCGATGCCGAACGGCACCTACATCGACATGTGTTCGCGCCTGCCGCTGGTCGACCCGGCGCAAATCCTCTGCCCGACGATCATCATGCGCGGCGAGTACGACGGGATCGCGGGCTTCGACGACCTGGTCGCGTTTTTTACCGCGCTGCCCAATAACGACAAGCAGTTTTGCGTCATGCCCGGCATCTCACACGCGAGCTTTCAGCAAAAGAATTACCTGCTGGTTTACCACCTCCTGCACGGCTTCTTCACTCAGCCCGAACCGATCTACCGCGGAGAATAGTCCTGAAGATTGCAACCTTTCGGCATCAGGGCAGCCGCGCTGTCGGCCGGGTCGACGAGGCCGCCGGCACCGTCGCGGCCTTCGAGCTCTCCGCGGCGCAGGCGGGCGAGGGCATCCAGTGCCTGGTCGAGATGCAACTTGCCGGCGAGCCCCTGCCGGCAACCGGCGAGCCGCTCGGCCTCGACGAAGTCGTGCTGGAGGCCCCGTTGCCACGACCGCGGCGCAATATCTTTTGCGTCGGCAAGAATTACCATGATCACGCGCACGAATTTGCCGGCAGCGGCTTCGATTCGAGCGCGGCGAAGGGCGCGGTGCCGGAGTTTCCGATCGTATTTTCCAAGGTGCCCGAATCGGTCATCGGCAACGGCGCGGATATCGAGTTCGATCCCGCGGTATCGAGCGCGGTCGATTACGAGGTCGAGCTCGCGGTGATCATCGGCAAGCCCGGGCGCGGTATCGCTCGCGCGCAGGCGCTGGACCACGTCTGGGGTTACACCATCGTTAACGACGTTACCGCGCGCGATCTGCAGGGCCGCTACAGCCAGTGGCTGATCGGCAAGTCGCAGGATACCTTTTGCCCGATGGGGCCGCTGGCGGTAACCCGTGACGAAATCGATCTCGCCAACACCGCCGTGCGCACCTGGGTCAACGACGAAAAGCGCCAGGATTCCAACACCGGTCTGCTGATTTTCGATGTGCCGACGATCATCGAAACCATTGCCGCGGGCATCACGCTGCTGCCCGGTGACGTGATCGCCACCGGCACTCCTGCCGGTGTCGGCATCGGTTTCAAGCCGCCGCGCTACCTCGGCGACGGCGATCGGGTGCGCTGCGAGATCGATGGCATCGGTGCCCTCGAGAACCCGGTTCGACGGCGCGGCTGAAGGCGCCGGGCCGGTTTACCGTCGGGCCCGGCGAAGCCCGGCATCGGCGGCGACGCTCTCGCGGTCGGGAAAGAATACCGAGTAGACGACCGGGATCAGCAACAGCGTGATCACCGTGGAGGCCGCGAGGCCACCGAGTACGGCACGCGCCAGCGGCGCCTGGGCGTCGGCGCCCTCGCCGATGCCGAGCGCCAGCGGCAGCAGCGCGAGGATGGTGGTCAGCGTGGTCATCAGGATCGGGCGCAGGCGCAGGCGGCCCGCCTCGCCGAGGGCCTGGTGGGTGGACATGCCCTCGCTGCGCAGCCTTCCCGCCTGGTCGACCAGCAGGATCGCGTTGTTGACCGCGATTCCGCACAGCATGATGCAGCCGATCGCCGATTGCAGGTTGAGCGTGGTATCGGTCAGCAGCAGCGTGAGCAGCACGCCGACCGTCGACACCGGCACCGACAGCATGACCACCAGCGGCGCGCGCAGCGACTCGTACTGCGAAGCGAGCACCATGTAGACCAGTAACAGCGCCAGCAGCAGGGACAGCTTGAGTTCGCCGAAAGCCTTCTCCTGCTCCTCGAAGTTGCCGCCGATGACCAGATCGTAACCGACGGGCCTGGCGATGGTGTCGAGGCGGGCCTGAATATCGGCGGCCACCGATCCCTGGTCGCGGCCGGCGACATTCGCCTTCACCGATATCAATCGCTGCTGGTCCTTGCGCTCGATAACCACCGGACCGTGGCCCCCCGAGCTGTCCACCAGGTTGCGCAGGGCAACCTGCTCGCCGTCCGGGGTACGCAGCGTCAGGTCGAGAATCTCGTCGATCGAGCGGCGCTCGGCGTCGGCCAGCTGCACGAGGATCGCGTAGGCGTTGCCGGAGACGCGAAACTCGCCCGCGCGCGAACCGGCGACCGCGGTCTCGATCACCTCGGTGACGTCGCGCACGTCGAGCCCCAGATCGGCGATCTTGTCGCGCAGCATCCTGATTTTCTGCTGCGGGATGCCGCTCTCCCGGCTGATGTCGACGTCGGTGATGCCGGGCACGTCCTCGATCGCCGCGGCCACCCGCTGCGACAATAGCCCGAGCGTATCGAGATCGAAGCCGCGCACCTCGACCGTCACGCCTTCGGGGTTGGCGATCAGACGCTCCAGCAGGAACTGCCCCTGCGGCGCGCGGGTACGGATCTTCATGCCGGGAATCTTGCCGTCCAGCAGTTGGCGCAGCTGCTCGGCGATCTCCTCGTTGGAACGCGTGCGCTCGGCTGCGGGGGTCAGCGACAGACGAATTTCGCCCTGCGCCTTGGAGCGTCCCCAGGTTCCCGAGGGCGTGATCGATACCACCGAAGCCTGGGCCTCGGGCACGTTGTCGTAAACCACGGCTTCCATCAGCCGGGTCTGCCGGTCGAGCAGGTCGAGCCGCGTGCCGACCTCCATTTCGCCACTGACCCGTACCTCGCCCTCGTCGCTGGGCGGCAGGAACTCGGTGCCGATATAGGGCAGCAGCAACAGGCTGGCCGCGAATATCGCGATCGAGCATAGAATTACCGCGAGACGGTAGTTGAGCGCCCAGGCGAGCAGGTCGCGGTAACCGTTCTCGAGACCCGTAAAGGCGGCCTCGGCGCCGTGTTCGATGGCGCCCTCGTCCGCCGCGCCCGGCTGGTGCGACGAACTGCGCAGCAATTTCGATGCCAGCATCGGCACCAGCGACAGCGCCACCAGTAACGCGCAACCGAGAGAAAACATGATCACGTAAGCGAGTTCCCGGAACAGCACGCCGGTGACGCCCTGCAGGAAGATCAGCGGCAGGAAGATGGTCAGCGTGGTGACCGTGCCGGCGATCACCGCCGAGGCGACCTCGCGGGTGCCGGCGATCGCCGCCTGTGACGGTTTCTCGCCGCGTTCCTGGTAGCGGCGAAACACGTTTTCCAGCACCACCACCGAGCCGTCCAGCATCAATCCCGCGCCCAGCGCGAGGCCGCCGAGAGTCATCAGGTTGATCGTAAAGCCGCCGAAAAACAGCAGTGCGAAGGTGGCCAGCATCGAGATCGGGATCGCCAGGAAGATGACTACCGTACTGCGCAAATTCCTGAGAAAGAACAGCAGCACCAGCACCGCCAAAGCGCTGCCGTAGAGTACCGAGCGCGCGACGTTGGCGATCGACCGCTCGATAAAATTGCCCTGGTTGATCACCGGCGTGACGTGCAATTGCGGGAAGGCGCGGTTGATCGAATCGACCTCTTCGAGTACCCGGCGCGACACTTCGACCGTGTTGGCATCGGCCTGTTTGCGGATCGCGATGCGCACACCGCGTTCGCCGTTGATACGAATAATGCGCGACAGTTTTTCGTAGGTGTCCTTGACCACCGCGACCTGTCCCAGGGTAACCTGCGCGCCGTTGCGCTCGGCGATCACCGTGCCACGGATTTCGTCGAGGCTCTGGAATTCGGCCGGTGCGCGCAAGGTGACTTCGAAGCGGCCGCTTTCGAGTTTACCCGCGGGCAGGTCGAGGTTGGCGTTCTTGATCGCATCGAGCATGTCGTTGAGCGGCAGTCCGAGCGCATTGATCCGCGTCGGATCGAGCTCGACCCGCACCTGGCGGGTAAAACCGCCCCAGGGATCGACCTGGGCAACCCCGGGGATGCGCGCGAAGCGGTAGCGGATCTGGTCCTCGACCAGTTGCGTCAATTCGACCGGATCCAGCGGGCTCGAAATGCCCAGCAGCACGACCGGAAAACTGTCGATGTCGAACTTGGAAACCCGCGGGCCGACGATATCGTCGGGCAGTTCGCTGATTTCGTCGGCCAGCGTGGCCTGTACGTCGACCGCGACGGTATCGATGTCGGAACCCCAGCCGAAGCTGACCCGCACCCGGCTGTTACCCTCGTAGGATTGCGAGGTCATCTCCTCGACCCCCGGCACGGTGGCGATGATTTCCTCGACGATTTGCGTCACCAGGCGCTCCATGACTTCCGGATCGGCGCCCTCGTACTGGGTGCGCACGGTCAGCGTCGGCAGGTCGATGCTCGGCAGCAGGTCGATTTGCAGGCGGTTCAGCGCCATCGCGCCGAGCACCACCACGATCAGCGTGACCATCGACGTGAATACCGGGCGGCGGACCGAGGCGCGCGCCAGGTTCATGGCTTTTCCTCGACGACGCGCAGCTCGGATCCGTCGTCGAGCAATTGCTGGCCCAGTACTACGACTCGACCCGACAAGCCGCCGCCGACGACCTGCACCCGGCCGCTCTGACGAATCCCGGGTTCGATAACCTGCCAGCGCGCGGTCTTGCCGTCGGGGTCGACCATGAAAACGCCCAGTTTGTCCTCACGCTGGGTCAGCGCCAGCTCGGGCACGATGACCGCATCCTCGATGCGCTGCAGCATGACCGTGGCGCGAATGAACATGCCTGGCTTGAGCCGCTGCTCGGGGTTGTCGACCAGTAACTCGACCCGCGCCTGGCGGGTGGTCTCGCTGAACACCGGTGCGATACGCTGCACGTTGCCGGTAAATTCGACGCCGGGGAAGGCGTCGGTGCCGAGGCTTGCCTGCTGGCCGACCTCGAGCCTGGCGTAGTCGCGCTCGGTGACGAAGAATACCGCGGTGATCGGATCGAGCTCGACGATGCGCAGCAACGGCGCGTTGGCGGCCACGGTTTCGCCCGCGTCGATGTAACGCTCGGCGACCACGCGCCGCAGGCTGCCGCCGTGCCAGTCGGCCTTGACCTGGGTGTAACCGAGACGAATTCGGGCGGATTCGAGTTCGGCCTCGGCGCGTGCGATACGCGACCGGGTCACCTCGGTCAGGGCTTTCTTGGCGATCAACTGCGAGCGGGTTACGTCGAGCTGCGACGACGACAGCTCGCCGCGATCGTGAATCGGCTCCAGGCGCTTTAATTCGCGCTCGGTAATCTTCAACTGATCGAGCGCCTCGGCATGGCTGGCCTTTTCCAGCGCGAGATCGGCACGGGCGCGCGCCACTTCCTGTACGTACTCGGCGTCGTCGAGCACGGCGACGACCTGGCCGCGTTCGACCGTGTCGGCGAGATCGACCTGCAGCGACTCGATCCTGCCGTTGATCTTCGGTGCGGCGACGAATTCCGAGTGCGCCTCCAGGGTGCCAGTAAAGCTGCGCAATTGCTCGATCGGGCCGGTTTCCACGGCCGCTACCTCGACCGGCGCCGCGATCCGCTGGCGCTTGCCGCCGGTCTTGATTTCGCCGTTGCCGAGCTTCTGGTAAACGCCCCAGCCCAACAGTCCCGCGAGTACCAGCAGGGTTAACAGGACGTAAACGGATTTGCCGCGGGATTTCACCGTGATTTGACCTCGGTCGAAAAAAATTCGTTATGAGTGTATGCGTAATTTCCCCTCAGGGGAACTGCGCCCGGAAGACCCGCTGCTTACCGCCGCCGACGCCGGCTTACCCCGGCGGTGGCGAATGCGCTAAGATGATGCGCATCGATGAACAACCTGCAGCACTGGATCATGAGCGAGACAGAAAATTCCCCCATTCCCGCGGATGCCGCCGCGCGCCGCGCCGCGAAACCGCTGGTTTGCTACCAGGTCGAACAGCTGCCGCCGAACAACCTCGAATCATATCGGCAGGCGCGCGCCGACCTGTCCCCGGTCGCCGAGCTGGTCGTGCCGCCGCGCGACGGCGCCTGTTTCGAGGTCGCCGCGGGTTCCTTTTTTCGCATCCATAGCGTCGAAGGGCCGCAGGTCGGGGATCTCAACCTGTGGAACGCGGCGGATCTGTCGGAGCGTTTTTTCAGCGGCAAGACGCGGCAGTTGCACGCCACCCACGTGAGTACCGGCGACCGCCTGTGGAGCAGCCTGCCAGGGCTCAGGCCGCTGGCGACGATTACCCATGACACGCTCGACTGGTACGGCTGGGACGACGACGGCGGCGGCATCCACGACGTCATCGGCACGCGTTGCGATCCCTATACCAACTTCATGCTCAAGGGCGTCGATTACCACCATTGCTGCCATTCGAACCTGACCCGCGCGCTGGCCGCGGCGCGCGGACTGCCGCTAGCCGAGGCCGAACGGCACGTGCACGACGTGTTGAACGTGTTCATGTGCACCGGCTTCACGCGCGACAGCCACCAGTATTTCATGAAGGCGAGCCCGGTTCGGCCCGGCGATTACATCGAGTTTTTCGCCGAGATCGATCTGCTCGGTGCCCTGTCGACCTGTCCCGGCGGCGATTGCGGCAGCAGCCATTCCGACGACCGTACGCCCTGCTATCCGCTGCGGGTCGAAATCCTCGCACCCGCCGAGGGCAGCCTGGCGGGCTGGTCGCCGCCCGCGCCGAACGGTTATTCGCGCAGCCACGGCCTGTAACACCGGCCGCGCCGGTCGGCAAAGGCCGGCCCGGCACAAAGACTAGATGTTGATTTCGACGCGGCCCGGTCCGTCGGTCTCTTCGTGGTTCCCCGTGCAGGGGATCAGGCGCGTCGAAGCCACCTGTTTCGCGACCAGGTATTCCCTGACCTTGCTTTCGCGCGCCTCGCCGAGTTTGGTCAGTGCCGCCTGCTGTTCTTCGTTGAGCGACAGTTCGGCGGCCGGCGTGTCCGCGGTATCGGGAAACAGCGCCGCGCGGTCGGCGCTGGTGGTGTAGGGGCACAGCCTGAGCAGGATGCCCGGGCGTTCCTGCATCAGGCTCACGATCCGGTCGAGTTCGGCGTTGTCTGCCTGACCGATCGCGGTTTCGCCGGCCGCGAATACGACCGGTTCGAAATGCAGCGCGGTCGCCAGGTTCAACAGGGCATCGCCCGCGACGATCAACCCGTAGGGCGAGTAAAATGTCAATACCGCGCTGGTAATCGCTTTCGATATTTCCGCGGTAATAATTTTCCCGGTACCGAAATCGGGGTTTTCGAGATCGCCCGAGAGCGGCACTTCCAGCTCGATATTGCCCTCGCGATTTTTCAACAGCGACAGGCTGGTATTCAGCGGGAATCCCAGGCTTGCCTCCATCGCCTTGGCATCTTCCTCGCTGAGAGCTTCCAGATCCAGCTGGTACATGATCAGGTCGACCTTGCCGTTGACCACCGACTTTTGCGCCTCGAGTTTTATATCCGCATCGAGCTGCCCGCTCTTGATCGTGTAGCCGATCTCGGCGGCCGTGAACGGCGACAGCCGGCGTAAGTCCAGCGCCCTGATTTCACCCGCGAGATCGAAAGAGATCCTGGCCGCCAGCGGTCTCGCCGTACCCTCGATCTTGAACAGGCTATCGCCGTCCAGTTTGGTCTGGTAGTCGACCTTGCTGGCCTGCTCGGGTTGCCGGCTGTCCAGGCTTTCGACCACCAGCCGGGTGGTGCTCACCCCCACGACGAAAGGCTTGTCGAGGCTCAGGTCCCGGTATTGCAGCGTTTTTTCGGTTTCGAAAGTCAGTTTACCCAGGGCAAACGCGAAGGCCTGACTCGCCCCCGACGAGTCAGCGCTCTCGGTGGGGTTTGCGGCCGTCGCGTCGCTGCCGCCTTCGGTTTGCCCGGATTTTAACGATTCGATCCATTGGTCGAGTTCGTAGCCATTCTGCGCCGACTTGACGACGTTCGTCGCATTGCCCCGGACAGTGACGTCGGCGACGGTCAGGGTCGTGAGTTCCTCGAGCCTGTTGTCGGTCGCGCTTATGCTGTCGATATGCTCGATGTATTGCCCTTCCGGCGTACCGGCGCGCTCGAACAGGTCCAGGGTCCGCAGCGCGATTTCGCCGATGCCGATATGATCGCTGCTGTCGATCTCGATGTCGTTGAAGTCCAGGCTTTCGAGTACCAGTAATTTACGCTCGAGGATGTTGCTGCGTATTTCGAGACCGGCGAGGCCGAAGTTTCCGGAGACCTTCAACGGCAGGGCCGGGTTGTCGATTTCGGCGAGGTCGAAGGCCAGGTTGCCGTTCCAGTCGAGGCTTGCGAGCCGGTTGCAGTAATCGATGTCCGGCAGACGGCGGAAACAGGCGCCGGTGTTTTTCATCTCCAGGCGTCGCAATACAAGTGACCAATCGAGCGGTTGTTGCTGAGCGGGTGCGTCGGCGGCGGCCTGTTGGTCGGCTGGCGCCGACGACAGGTCGATGCCGGCGATCACCAGACCACCGTTTGCGGATTGCTCCGCGTCGAAATCGAGCCCTTCGATCGACACTGCATTCAGGATCAGCCGCCGGTCCGCCAGGTCCGCCCAGGACCAGGTGATCTCGACGCGATCGAACGCCAGCACCTGCTTGCCGTCTGATTCCGCGGTCAATCCCGTCAGTACGAAGCGCCCGTCGCCGATATCGAAACTGACATCGTCGATCCGCGATTCGACTCCCTGCCGGGCGAAGGCGTCGACGATTAACTTGCTGGTCAGCGGCGCGAGCCCGATTCTGGCGAGTACCAGCAACAGAACCAGTAGCGCGACGAACCATCCAATGTACTTGAAAACCCTTGCCCTGGTTTGCATATAAAAGCGATCCGCGATTAATTATTTTCGATTCATGGAGCTGACTATCATACTACTTACGTCGCCCCGAGTTGAATGGATTAGCGGCGGCATTGCGCACCGGTATTGCAAGTTGCCGGTCGAGTCTTAAACTGTAGCCCGGTGAATCCCGTCGAAAAAAATTCGTCCCTCGCGGACATGATGCGCCAGTTCATCCGTCTCGAAGCAGCCGGTGGAATCCTGCTGCTGGTCGCCGCGGTGGTCGCCATGCTGATCGCCAATTCCCCGCTATCGGCGCTATACGACGATCTGCTCGATACCACGGTCGCGGTCCAGGTCGGCGCGCTGGCGATCGATAAGCCGTTGCTGCTGTGGATCAACGACGGCCTGATGGCGGTTTTCTTTTTTCTCGTCGGGCTCGAAATCAAGCGCGAGGTTCTCGAGGGCGAACTGTCGTCTTTGTCGCAAATCGTCATGCCCGGTATGGGCGCACTCGGCGGTATGCTGGTGCCGGCCGCAATCTACGCCTGGCTCAACTGGCAGGATGCGGTCGCGCTCGACGGCTGGGCGATTCCCGTGGCTACCGACATCGCCTTCGCGCTCGCGCTGCTCGGCGTATTCGGTGCGCGGGTCCCGACCGCCCTCAAGGTGTTCCTGCTGACGCTGGCGATATTCGACGACCTCGCCGCGATCGTCATCATCGCGTTGTTCTATTCGGCCGACCTGTCGCTCGCCGCGCTTGCGATCGGCGCCGCCGCGCTCGCCACCGGTGTGGTCATGAATCGCATGGGGGTGGCGCGGGTGTCAGCCTATATTCTGCTCGGCCTCGTGCTGTGGATCGCGGTGCTCAAGTCGGGCGTGCACGCGACGCTCGCCGGCGTGCTGATCGCTTTTTGCGTTCCGATGCGCGACCGCGACGGCAATTCACCACTACGCTCGCTGGAGCATGACCTGCACGGCCCGGTCGCCTTCGTGATCCTGCCGATTTTCGCGTTCGCCAACGCCGGGCTGTCGCTGGGCGGCATGTCGCCGCAGGATATCGTCCATCCGGTCACTCTCGGCGTGATGCTCGGTCTGCTCATCGGCAAGCCGACCGGAATCCTGCTGTTCGTCGCCATCGCGGTTCTGTTGCGCTGGGTGAGCCTGCCGTCCAGCATTACCTGGAAACAGGTGGCCGGGGTCGCGTTTGCCTGCGGCATCGGTTTTACGATGAGCCTGTTCATTGCCGGCCTCGCCTTCCAGCACGGCGGCGGCGACTACTTCAGCGGCGATCGGCTCGGCATCCTGCTGGGCTCGATCCTGTCGGCCGCGATGGGTTATCTTATTTTGCAGTTCAGCCTGCCCAGGTCGGCCGCCGTCGAACCCGGCGGTCCCGGTTGAGCGGCTCCGAGTTCGCATACCCCGTCATCTCAACGATCATCGCAAGGTAAACAATTATGAGTGATCAAACCGCGAATCAGCCGACCTGCACTCGTGCCGAGGGCAGCGTGGAACTGTTAATCGAGCCCAACGCAAAAGACCTCGGCGGCTTCAGCGTGCGCCGTGTTCTGCCATCGCCGAAAAGGCGCATGGTCGGGCCGTTCATATTTTTCGACCACGTGGGCCCGGCCGAATTTCCGCCCGGGGAAGGCATACAGGTGCGTCCGCACCCGCACATCGGGCTGGCCACGGTAACCTACCTGTTCGAAGGCGAGATCATTCACCGCGATAACCTGGGCTATGAGCAGCCGATCCGTGCCGGCGCGGTCAACCTGATGACCGCCGGGCGCGGTATCGTCCACTCGGAGCGCGCCGGGGAAGACTTGAACGACAGCTCCCGCCTGCACGGTATCCAGTCGTGGATGGCTTTGCCGCTCGAGGACGAGGAATGTGCACCGGAATTTACCCATTACCCGGCCGACTCGCTGCCGGAATTCGAGCAGCAGGGCGTATCGGTACGGGTGATCATGGGCAGCGCCTTCGGCCGCGAGTCGCCGGTGAAGCAATACGCGCCGACGCTGTATCTCGAGTGCCGAATGCCCGCCGGCACCTCCCTCGACCTGCCGGCCGACTATGACGAGCTCGGCGCTTACCTGGTCTCGGGCGAACTTCGCGTCGACGACCGAAGCCTCGACGGCGGATTGATGGCGGTCGCCTGCAGCGGGGCGGGACTGCGCCTCGAAGCGGTGAAAGACAGCCACGTGATGGTTGTCGGCGGCGCCCGTCTCGGCGAGCGTCACATCTGGTGGAATTTCGTATCCAGCTCGACGCAGCGCATCGAGCAGGCGAAGGACGACTGGCGCGAGGGCCGCTTCGACGGCGTGCCCGGCGACGATGAGTTCATCCCGCTGCCCTGAGCGAAGAATTCGATCAGCTGCGGATATAGTTACAGCCCCAGGTAAAATCAGGCGTGTCGCCGATTCCGGCAATGCGCTGCCCCGCGGCTTGATAATACGCCGGCTCGCTTTAAGATAGTCGTTCTCAATCAACGAACCCGACGGATTATTCGATGAGCAGCTTAAGTCAACAGGAATGCGAGGCTTGCCGCGCAGACGCACCGCAAGTCAGCGACGAAGAACTCAGGGAGCTGATGCCTAAAATTCCTGACTGGAGCCCGAACGTCGTCGACGGCGTGATGCAATTGCAGCGCGAATTCGAGTTCAGGAATTTCGAGCAGGCGATGGCGTTTTCCAAGCGCGTCGGCGAGATCGCCGAGCAGGCCGGCCACCATCCCGCGATCCTGACCGAGTGGGGCAAGGTGACCGTCTCCTGGTGGACGCACAAGATCGGGGGCCTGCACAGGAACGACCTGATCATGGCGGCGCGCACGGACGAACTCTATGAGAGCTAGCTTAAAGACGCTGATCGCGATCTTCATCGTCGTCGCGGTCGCCTTGTCGAGCACGCGCGTGCTCGACGACTATGTCGACGACTATACCGACGAGGCACTGAAAAACGCGGCCCTGACCTATGCCACCGCGCGCGGCATCAACGCGCTGGTGTCGATGATGCAAAGCAGCCAGGTCGCGGCCGGGGTCGGTGTGGTATCGGGCTCGATCACGGTCGGCGAATTGCTCGATCCCCTGAACGACATGATCGAGCGTTTCTCGACCGTGATGACCTGGGTACTGGCGTCGCTGGCGGCACAGAAGGTGCTGCTGCTGATCGCCTCGCACCAGTTGTTTCTTTACCTGGTCGCGGTGCTCGGCGCGATCGCGCTGCTATTGCTGTTTTACGGTTCCCCGGGAGTCTTGAACCTGGTCTTCAGGGTTTTTCTGGTCGTGGTTTTCATACGTTTCGCGCTGGGTCTCGCGGTAGCGCTCAACAGCGGCGCCGATTACCTGTTCCTCGAACGGCAACTGCAGGCCAACGACGCCGAGATCGAAAAGTTCCAGGGTAATATCATCGGCATCGACGGCAGCGAAAAGTTCGACACCGACAGCATCCGCGATTCGGCGATTCGTTTCTGGCAGGGGCTGAGCTTCGACGAGCTGGAAAGCAAGATCAGCGCCGGGATCGAGAACTTCATCAACCTGGTCGCGATCTACCTGTTGAAAACCATCATCTTTCCGCTCGGATTCTTCTACCTGGTCTATTACATCATCCGCTGGCTGTGGCGGGTCGAGCTGAATCCCGCGACGCCGAAGCTCACGGCCGGCTGATTTTTTCTCTCTCCGGACCGGGATATTCGGCCTTGTACAGACGCAGCCGGCGGCCGGGCGCGGGCGCGCCCGGCCGGTTTCAGGTTCCGAGGCCGATGACTTCCGAGGTTAACGGCAGACCGCAGGCGTCGTCGAATTCGGCTGCTGCCCTGACACCGGCTTCGGCAATCGCACGCGCGGATTTTTTCGCCGTGTAGCTCGCGTGCATGGCACCGAGCGCCAGCCGACGGCCGGAGCCGATAGCCCAGAAGGTTTTGTACTCGCTGACGCTGCGGTAGCTGCAGGCCTCGAACAACCCGTGGGCGTTGACGATAAGCGCATGTAACTGGGTCGATTCGACGGGTTGATCCCGGTCCTCGCGGGATTCCAGGAAGTAGTCCCGTTTCATTTTCTGGTGCAGTTTCAGTAGCGAAGCCAGGATCTCCATGCGGTTGTCGAAGCGGAACAGCTTCCCGTCTTGCTGGATCAGGTGTTCGAGTACGGTCGAGATTGCGCACCAGCCGACCAGCCCGATGACACTGCCGTTGACCGGGTACAGCTTGCTCGAGTTTTCCCTGTGGGTTGAAGAGGCCGTCAGCGCACCGCAGGACATCAGTGTGTCCGCCGAGATCGAGACCTCGCCGTGTTTGATTGCTGCGCATACGATAGACATGACTATCTCTCCCAGGTATCGGGGGCGACGCCCTTCGGGGCGTTGCCCGGTTAAGGATCATTACTTTCGAACGATCCGGTTGCTTTGCCGCGTTTCAGCGGTCCGTGTTCAGCGACGCCGCAGCCGTGCCTGCAGAAAATCCATCTGCTCGGCAAGAATGATCTTGCCGCAGAGGATCAGGTGTTCCGCGTAGCAGGGTGCGTACGGCACCGCGATCAGTTCCACGCCCCACTCGGCGGGCGTGCGGTTGTTCTTGCGGTGGTTGCAGGCCTTGCAGGCGCTGGCCACGTTGGCCCAGACGTTTTCACCGCCGCGGCTTACCGGGATCACGTGATCGCGGGTCAGGCTGCGCGCTGCAAACGGCTCGCCGCAGTACAGGCACAGGTAACCGTCGCGCGCGAACAACGCCCGGTTGCTCAGCGGCGGCGCGTAATCCTCTATCCAACGGCCTGCGCGCACGCTCGCGCTGGTCAGCAGAATGCTCGAAATCTCGATACTCGAGCGCTCGCCGCTCGCCGCATTGATGCCGCCGTAAACCCGGCGCGAATGCTCGCCCAGCGGCGCCAGCACGCGATCGGTTGCGATCAGGTGCACGGCCGCTTCGGCGTTCAGCCACGCGCTCGGGTTACCGGCGCGATCCAGCCCCAGCACCGGGTCGCCCACAGTCATTGCTTTCATCATCGCTTCCTCCACGTTAATTTGGGTCAGATCCAAATTTGAAATTTAGATCTGACCCAAATTAATCGGGCTGGTTTAACAATCGGGAATACTGAATTGTGTGAGAGAGGCCGGGCAGGGAAGCCTGCCCGGCATCGAACGGCGTTATCCCTTAACGCACAGTACCTGCTTCAGGGTGTGCACGGTTTCCACGAGGTCGGCCTGGTTTTCCATCACCTGGTCGATGTCCTTGTAGGCTCCGGGGATTTCGTCGATGACGCCGCGGTCCTTGCGGCATTCCACGCCCCTGGTCTGTTCGACCAGGTCTTCGCGGTTGAAGTGACGCCTCGCGGCGCCGCGCGACATGCGCCGCCCGGCACCGTGCGCGCAGGACGAAAACGATTTTTCGTTGCCCTTGCCGCGAACGATGTAGGAGCGAGCGCCCATCGAGCCCGGGATGATACCGAGTTCGCCGACGCCGGCGCGAATCGCACCTTTGCGGGTGACGTAAACCTCGGTACCGCCGTGCTCTTCCCTGGCGGTGTAGTTGTGGTGGCAGTTGATCGCCGCGGCATCGAGTTCGAACGGCGGCAAATGTCTCGCCAGCGCGCCGAGCACGAGGTCCAGCATCTCCTGCCGGTTGCGGGCCGCGTAGTCCTGGGCCCAGGACAGCGCGTACCAGTAATCGGCAAACAAACCCGTTCCCTCGGTGAGGTAGGAGAGGTCGCGGTCCGCCAGTCGAATATCGACTTTGGCAATTTCGTCCCTGGCCTTGCCGATGAAGTATTGACCGATCTTGTTGCCGATACCGCGGCTGCCGGAATGCAGCATGACCCAGACGCGGTCGGCTTCGTCGAGGCAGAGCTCGATGAAGTGGTTACCGCCGCCGAGGGTGCCGATCTGGCGCGCCCACGAGTCCCGGTTGCGCGACTTGCCGGTAATCCCGGGATGGCGCTCGAGGATTTCCCTGAGCCCCGGTTCGACCGCGCTCGCGGCTTTGGCACGCAGGTTGCGGTTGCTGTGCATGTCGAATCCGACCGGCACGTCGCGTTCGATCTGGTTACGCAGCTCCCGCAGCGATTCCGGCAGCCGGTCCGCGGTCAGCGAGGTGCGTACCGCGCACATGCCGCAGCCGATGTCGACTCCGACCGCTGCCGGGATGATCGCGCCGCGGGTCGGAATCACCGAGCCGACGGTCGCGCCCTTGCCCAGGTGGACATCGGGCATGACCGCGATGTGACCGTGGACCACCGGCAGGTCCGCCATCCGCTTGAGTTGATCGAGCGCTGACGATTCGACCTCGTCGGTCCAGACGTAGACGGGCGTCTTGCCCTTGGTGAGTTTCATCTTGATCATGATCGATCTCCTCGAATGTTTTAGTTTAAAGAAATCGGGCTGGAAGCGTTTACACAATTCCGACCCGGCGAAAGTGGAGCCCGGCGTGCACCCGATCACCAGTGGGCAATCGGGGTGAACCCGCAAAACCGGGGATTTAAGTCTTGTACCTATGCCTGTTCCGTCACTTCGGCGAGATAGTGGTAGCTCCGGCCGGGATCGAACCAGCGGCTTCTCCGTTATGAGGGTGCCGCTCCCGCACATCCCTGTGCTACGCGGCACTTGCACGTCCGTGTGCAATGAGCGCTTTACCAATTAAGCGACAGAGCTGAAAACTGGAAGGCCCGGGAGGCGCCGCCCCTCCGGCTCGAGATTCAGGGTCTCGCGTGTTGCTGGTTACACCACGGGCCTGGAATGGCGCCCCGGGAAGGATTTGAACCCTCAATCTGCGGAGTAGAAATCCGCTGCCTTGATCCGGTTTGGCTACCGGGGCATGCATTGGAGCCCCCAGGAAGATTCGAACTTCCAGTCTCCTGGTTCGAAGCCAGGTGCCTTATCCAGTTTGGCCATGGGGGCAAATGCATGGTCGCTTCGGATGGACTTGAACCACCGACCGCGCGGTTATCGGCCGCGTGCTCTACCAGGTTGAGCTACGAAGCGTAGAGATCCTCCAAATCAGAATCGTACCGGACTATGCAAGATCCCCGCTTGCGCAGAGACGGCGCCTGACGGCGCCGACCACGAAACGGTTGGAATGAGCGGGGAGAGTCGAACTCCCATGATACC
>Ga0102952_1000204_pt1 | contig 26956 bp, 28 predicted proteins | sample SalPon2A_C_D1_MG_FD_78506 | JGI IMG/M metagenome (GOLD analysis project Ga0102952, IMG submission 78506) | Soil microbial communities from South San Francisco under conditions of wetland restoration - Salt Pond MetaG R2A_C_D1_MG | ecosystem: Environmental > Terrestrial > Soil > Wetlands | place... | reverse complement strand
TGAACCAGCTTTCCGTAAACGACTTTTTATTGAGGCTGGAACAGGAATATACGGTAACGGACAAAGGGAAAAGGCCCTGGCGGATCGGGAAACCACATCAGTTTGCCATGTATTTGGGCCATCACTTTTATGCTTTGGAACGAAAAGAGGGCGGTAAGGTTTTCCCGGGACCCCTCGGACAACTGGACAGCCACGTCCTGTTTGAAACAATCCTGAAGCCTGTCCTGGGGATATCCAACCTCCGGAGGAACCGGCGCATGGGCTATTGCCATGACAGCGGGAAGCAGGAGCTTATGAAGGAACAAATAGATGCCGGGAAATATGCCGTTGGTTTCGGGATGGCCCCGGTAACAGCCGGTATAATAAAGGCCATTGCCGATTCTGGCCTGGTGATGCCCCCGAAAAGTACGTATATTGAACCCAAGCTCCGAAGCGGGCTGTGCATGTACGAATTTTAAAGGAATCGGCAGTATAACGATTTGAATTCAGAAAACATCTTACCATGTCCATACGACAAAACCTTGATGCCATAAGAAAAACCCTGCCGGGAGATGTCAGCCTGGTCGCCGTATCCAAAACCAAAGGGAAACAGCAGATCCTGGAAGCATATGAAGCAGGGCAGCGCGATTTCGGCGAAAATAAAATCCAGGAGATGCAGGAAAAATACGAGGCGCTCCCCAAAGATATCCGCTGGCATATGATCGGCCACGTTCAAAGGAATAAGGTAAAATACATGGCGCCTTACGTGGCCCTTATCCATGGGGTGGACAGCCTGAAGCTCCTGCGGGAAATCGACAAGAAGGCCCGGCAATGCAAAAGGGTAATCCCCTGCCTCCTGCAGGTACATATTGCGCGGGAAGAGACTAAGTTTGGCTTCGATGAAACCGAGTTGCAGGACCTGATCGCTTCCGAAGTAATCCGCAACCTGTCGCACATACGGATTGAGGGCCTGATGGGCATGGCCACCTTTACAGAGGACACCCAGGTGATCCGGGCGGAATTCCGGTATTTGAAGACCCTTTTTGACCAGCTGCAGGGGCAATTGCCTGACCTGAGGGTCCTTTCCATGGGGATGAGTGGGGATTACCGCATCGCGATTGAAGAAGGCAGCACCATGGTACGTATAGGAAGTAGTATCTTTGGGGCCAGAACACAGGAATGAAGGATGTACTCCGGCATTGCCGGACCAGGAAATGAAGAAATATGTACTCAGTATTAGATATTGAAACCACCGGGGGTAAATTCAACGAAGAAGGGATTACAGAAATTGCCATTCTCCGTTTTGACGGTACCAGCGTGGTGGACCAATTTATCAGCCTGGTAAACCCGGAGCGGGAGATCCAGCCGTTTGTGGTGAACCTCACAGGGATCACGGACCAGATGTTGCGCACGGCTCCAAAGTTTCACGAGGTGGCCAAACGGATCGTGGAGATTACGGAAAATACGGTTCTGGTAGCCCACAATGCGCAATTTGACTACCGCATCCTGCGTACGGAGTTCAGGCGGCTGGGCTTTAACTTTGAACGTAAAACCCTCTGCACGGTTGACCTCTCCAAAAGACTGATCCCGGAAGCGGAATCTCACAGCCTGGGCAAGCTGGTCCGTTCTCTTGGAATAGCGGTAAGCAACCGCCACCGGGCGAACGGGGATGCCATGGCTACCCTGAAGCTCTTCAAACTCCTCCTTAACAAGGACACGGACAAAACGATCATCCAACAAATCGTGAGGCATGAGACTCAGGGGGAATTGTCGCCAAACCAATTGGATATGGTGGAACAAATGCCCTCGGAAACCGGGTTGTACTATATGCACAACAAGGAAGGCGAGATCATTTTTCTGGGCAAGAGCCGGAATATCAAGAAAAGGGTAAACCAGCATTTTACGAATAATGAGGAAAAGGCCAGGGCCCTGCAAAAAGAAACCAAAAAGGTAACTTTTGAAAAAACTGGCAGCGAACTGATTGCCCTCCTGAAAGAGCAGGAAGAACTGGCCAGGAACAGGCCTAAATATAACCCGCCCCAGCCTTCCCGGAAGCCCGGCAACGGCCACCGGAATTCGGATAAAGGCCGGGTGACCCCTCCCAATGGAGGCGGGAGCGATCTGTTGATAGTCGATAAAGGCCGGGAAACCGGGGAATACAGTGCAGTTTTAATTGAAGACGGTATTTTCAAAGGCCTGGGGTATTATGACCTGAACTACCAGATTAACAACAGGCATATCCTGCAATCTATCATCACCCCAATGGAAGGTACTGGAAAATCACACGAAATAATTAACCTGTACCTGCGTATAAAACGGGTTGTTAAGATCATCGAACTCAAATAGTCATTTTGAATAACGCGACTCCCGATAGCGGATGGAGGTATCGGCTCCACGAGGTAATATATGGCACGGATACCCGGGAAGGCAAGCTTTTTGACCTTATATTGCTCGGAGTGATCCTCTATAGCATCATCATTGTGATGCTTGAAAGCATCCCTTCCATAAATGCCTCCCACCACCGCTTCCTGAATCGTTCGGAATGGGTGGTCACCGTCCTCTTCACGATAGAATACTTTCTCCGAATAATTTGTATCAAAAGACCCGGGAAATACATTTTTAGCTTTTTTGGCCTTATCGACCTGTTGTCCACGATTCCCAAATACCTTTCCTATTTTGTGGTGGGCTCCCAATATATTACCGCCTTCAGGGCCCTTCGACTGCTCCGGGTATTCCGTATCCTGAAACTGGTGCGCTTCATGGGGGAATCCAACAACCTGCTTCGCGCGTTGCGCGCCAGCCGAACCAAGATCTTTGTATTTGTTTTTTTTGTAATGATCATTTCCGTGCTGTTGGGGACCGTCATGTATTTGGTGGAAGGGCCTCAAAACGGGTTTATAAGTATCCCGCACAGCGTATACTGGACAATCGTTACCCTCACCACCGTGGGTTACGGGGACATATCGCCCCAGACCGGCCTGGGCCAGATGATTGCCACCCTTATCATGATCATCGGATACGGCATCATCGCCGTCCCTACCGGGATAGTGTCTGCAGAATATACGGTGGCGCGCACAGACCGGGCGGATATTGATGATGGCAGGTCGTGCTCCCACTGCGGGACGGATATCCACCGAAAAGATGCCGAATATTGCAGGAAGTGCGGCCAGAAACTCAAAGAGACCTGATGCCCGGCAACCACCTCATTGCGGTTGTGGGCCCAACGGCCCTTGGTAAAACACGATTGGCCATTTCGCTGGCCCGGCATTTTGGTGCGGAAATTATTTCCGCCGATTCCCGGCAGTTTTACAAGGAAATGGCCATCGGAACCGCGGTTCCGGGCCCGGAGGAGTTGCAGGCTGTTCGCCATCACTTCATACAGCATATCAGCATTACACAGCCGTATTCCGTAGGTGATTTTGAAAGGGAGGCCCTGGTTCGTCTTAATCAGCTGTTCCCGAAGCACCCTGTAATGGTCCTCGCCGGCGGGAGTGGCCTGTATATCGATGCCGTGACCAGGGGCCTGGACGACTTCCCCAGGGTACCGCCCGAAATCCGCAAAGGTCTGAACACCCGCCTGGAAGCAGACGGCCTGCAAAGCCTGCAGGAAGAACTGGGCAAACGGGATCCGGAATATGCGGCCACTGTGGATCTGCAAAACCCCCACCGCGTGATCAGGGCCCTGGAAATATGTATCGGGACCGGACGGCCATATTCGGCATACCGCGAGGGAAAACGGCAAGCCAGGCCATTCAGGGTAGTTACCCTAGGGCTTGAAGCACCCAGGGAGCTCCTTTATAAGCGAATTGAGGCACGTGTAGACCTGATGATGCAGGAGGGCCTGCTCGATGAAGCCAGGAAGGTATATGAATTCAGGCACCTCAATGCCCTGAATACCGTTGGCTATAAGGAATTGTTCGGCTATCTTGAAGGCCGGACCGACCTGGAAACAGCCCTTTCGGAAATCAAGAAAAATACACGGAGGTTTGCCAAAAGACAGCTGACCTGGTTCCGGAAACAGCCTGATATTCATTGGGTTGACTTCCGGATGCCAGAGGAGGAAATCATTAAAAGTTTGGAATCACGCATTCATGGTACAGAATAAACCAGCGGGAAAGGGCATGATCTACGTGGTAATGGGTGTATCCGGAAGCGGAAAGTCTACCGTGGCGCCGTTGCTGGCTGAGCGACTGTCACTCCCTTTTTTCGATGGGGATAATTTTCATCCGGCAGCCAACGTCGCTAAAATGTCGGCCAAAATTCCCTTAACGGATGAGGACCGGCATGAGTGGCTCGTTCGATTGAATCAACTGGCGCGGGAACATACTGCCAAAGGGGCAGTCCTGGTTTGTTCAGCCCTGAAGAAAAGCCACCGGGAGAAGCTCTCCACAGGGGTGGAAGACCAGGTAGTATGGGTATACCTGAAGGGGAGCCACGACCTGATCCTGAGGCGGCTTCAGGAGCGCAAGGGCCATTTTATGCCCCCTTCCCTACTGGATTCACAATTCGAAACGCTCGAAGAACCCGAAAATGCGATAGAAGTATCTATTGAGCCGGGGCCCGAACAGATTGTGAAGCAGATCCTCCGAAAAATCCGGGAACGCAACTAGCACGGCCGCAACTGCAAGTTGGCCCTGAGTATTAATCCTCATCCTTTACCACCAGGCGAAATCCTTCGCCGTGGATATTCAGGATTTCGACGCTGTCGTCGCGTTTAAGGTACTTCCGGAGCTTGGCGATATACACATCCATACTCCGTGAAGTAAAGTAGTTGTCATCCCTCCAAATCTTGGTCAGGGCCAATTCCCGCGGCATCAGGTCGTTCTCGTGAAGGGCCAGCAGGCGCAACAGTTCATTTTCCTTGGGCGACAATTTAATCGGTTCTTCCTCCTTGTATTTCAGGAAGCGGAGCTTCGAATTCAGGTGGAAATTACCAATCTTAAATTCGTACTGATTGCTATCTGCCAGCGAATTGGAGGCCTTCCTTTGGATAATGGCCTTCAATTTCATGAGAAGGACTTCCGAGTCGAACGGCTTGTTCAGGTAGTCGTCGGCTCCTGCCTTGTAGCCTTTCAACACATCTTCCTTCATGGTTTTGGCGGTAAGGAAGATGATCGGCACATTTTCATTTTTTTCGCGGATTTCCTTTGCCAGGGTAAACCCGTCCTTATAGGGCATCATGACATCCAGTATACAAACATCGTAATTGTCTTTCTTGAACTTCTCAAATCCCTCCATTCCATTTTTCGCCAATGTGACATCGAATTCGTTCATAGACAAATAATCTTTGAGAACGATTCCAAAATTGGGATCATCTTCAACTAAGAGAATTTTCTTTTCTGCTATTTCCATAAAAATTAAATTAATGGGAGTTTAATGATGAAAGTGCTGCCTTTGCCTTTTTCACTTTCCGCATAGACCTCCCCTTGGTGATCATCTACTATTTTTTTTACGTACGAAAGGCCCAGGCCATGTCCTTTGACATTATGGATATCCCCTGTGTGCTCCCGGTAGAACTTTTCAAATACCTTTTTTAGCACTGCCTTGCTCATTCCTGCTCCCTGGTCCTGAATCCTGATTATGATATAATTCTTTGCCACTTCCGTATACACGTCGATCTTGGGTGCTTCCGGGGAATACTTGATGGCATTATCCAGGATATTGACAAATACATTTTCAAAATGCATATCGTTGGCCAGCACTTCAGATCGCCCGGCATTTAAATGGGTATGGATATACCCCCCGCGATCCAGGACTATAAGTTCCACATGGGCCAGTGCAGCGCCGATTATATCATGGATATCCACACGGTCCTTGGTGATATCGAGCTGGTTCTTTTCCAGTTTGGAAATCCTGAGTACATTTTCCACTTGAGCGTGCATGCGTTTATTTTCATCCCGGATCATCTGCAGATATCGCTGAACCTTTTCCTCGTCTTTGATAATCTTAGGATTCCGGATGGCTTCAATAGCCAGGTTGATCGTGGCGATTGGTGTTTTGAATTCGTGGGTCATATTGTTGATAAAATCCGATTTTATCTCGGAGATCTGCTTTTGTCGGATGAGTTGGTATATAGCGCCTGCATAGGCGAGGATGATGATGAGTGTAAAGAGCAGGGAGAGAACCGCCATGCTCATCACGGATTGCAGGAGAAATCTTTTCTTTTTCGGAAAAGACAGCAGCAGGGAAAAGTTGCTTTCCCCTTCGCTATTCTTAAAGATCGGTGCCTTGTATAGCGTATTGTTACTGAACTTGAACCCGTGTGAGCGCACCTTGGTGGGCAGGCCTTTGCTATAGATACCGTATTCGTAGTCGATATTCACTCCCCGGTTCCTGAGTTCGTTATCCAGAAGAAGTTCTATTTCCTGTTTGGATACCCGTTTGTGTATTGGCACCTTTTCCGCATATTCCCTGTAGACGTCATCGAAAATCGCTTTGTCTATGGAAGACAGGCCCCCAATTTTTTCCAGTTTCTGTATTGGATTGAGTTTATATCCCTTGCCGTCCAGGCCGTATTCTTCTTTGAATATGGTTTTGGTTCGTTTGCTTGTGTAGTTCTTGATAGTGGTGGTATCAGAACTGGTGCCATTGTCAAAGAACGTCGAGGATATGTTGTAATCTTCCTCCAGGATTCCATGTGAATAAAAGAGTATTTCGTTGGAATTCAGGTCCCTGTCAATAAAGAAAATATTGCTCAGATGGGAATCTTTCAACTCTCCAATACTATCCTTTAGTTTCAGAAATCGGTCCGAGTACTCCTTCATCTCACGGTTCTCAATCTTATCGGTTACTTTGTTGAGAACCTCGGATATCGTATTGGAAAATTGTTCTTCCTTATCTTCAACCGAGCTCTTAATCCAATAAAGTTGTACCGAAATAATCCCGATAAGAGAAAGGCTCATGAGAATCACAAGAAGAACAAATAATCTCTTATTCATCTATCGTAAAATTAAAAATTTAACAACTAGTGGATTGTGTGTTTAACCTAACCTTAACAAAAATGTTAAAATGCGCTCAGGCCGATATTTGTGTCAGTTCGCGGTGGATTCGGTTCACTTCCTCCCGGGTATGCACCAGGTCGAGGTTCTGAATGATAAAGTCAGCCAGGGGTGCCTTCCGGCTGTCTTCCCATTGGTTTGCCATCCGGGCTTCAATAGCCTGCCGGCTGAGGCCATCCCTTTCCCTGATCCTCCGTATACGTTCTTCCCTGGGTGCTGATACCAGGATGATGCGGTCGAACTTTTGGTAGCTTCCGTTCTCAAACAATACGGCGGCCTCCTGTATAAGATACGGGGCCCTTTGCCTTTTGGCCCAGGATTTGAAATCCTTCCGGACCTCCGGATGGATGATGGCATTGAGCTTCTTCAACAGCCCCGGGGCGCCAAACACTATCCCGGCTATAAATTCCCTGTCGGGTATACTGCCATGATATGCTTCCTCTCCCAGCAGCCCTGTGATGCGCTCCCGGATAGCGGCCGATTGTTCCATCAGCCGCCGGGCTTCACGGTCCGAATTGTATACAGGCACCCCCAGTTCGGAAAACATTCCTGCCACAGTGGTTTTCCCACTCCCCATCCCACCGGTAAGTCCAACCAGGAGGCTCATTCCCTTTTGATTATAAATTCAACCCGGTCCTGCAGGAGTTGCGCCGTATGTACGGCATCGGGCTTTTCTTCGAGTTGCACGTCCAGGTAGGAGCGTGTTTTGCGGAGGCTGTCATAATCTGCAGTGATCCGGAAATCATCGGCATCGAGGTCTTTGATCTGTTCAATCCTGGCCTTGCAGAGCACCGGGATGGTTGCGGGAAAAGTCATGATACTGCTGCCCTCCGGAACGTGCAGCACAGAGACGGGTACTTCGATGATCTTTTCGGAGAAACGGAATACTTTCCCCGTAACGTGCACCAGGCTGTCCGAAAAAGAGGCATGGGTAAGGGAATCCGGAACGCTGATCGGCAACTCTATATCAAAATCCTGCGTCACATCCGTCAGATTGGCCTGCCGGGTCTGTACCCGGCTAATAGTATCGATCTCTCCTTCCGGACCCCGGATAGTGATACTGTCTGGTTGCAATTTTATCGCGCCATCCAAAAGGTGGTTATGGCCAAGTTCCACGGAGACCTGGCCAACTACCGGGACTTTCTTGGAATGGACTTTTAAGAATTCCAGAAAAATGGTGTCTCCTTCCATTTCCAGGAGATCCACCGAATTAGGCAGCTGGTGTTCAATCTGGGAGAGGAAGAGTTGCCTGGGCAGGTAAAAGCCGGAAGGCCCTTTGCGTACCCCATCCAGGTGTATAACCAGCTTATGGGAACCCAGTTCCAGACCCAGAAACCGAAAGCCACTTGCCCGTATCCTCAGGCTCACATCTGTTTTGGATGCCTTGTTCAGGATGAGGCTGTCCGGCACTTCGGTAAAATCCAGGGAAAACGACGCCAAATCTGTATGCGACTCCGACAGTTTGCTCACAGACCAGGCCATAAAAGAGCATATCAGGCATATCAGAAAAACATTCAGCTTACGCTTGGGAAGCCGGTTTGAGAACTTTTCAATCACAATACGCTGACTTAAAAAAACAGTTCAGGAAATACCTCCCGGGGTTTTTTATTACTAAAAGTAACCAAGATAGTTGATTCGAGAAAACCAAGGCCATAGGCGGTGAACTGCAGGATAACAGCCCAGACAGACAGGCAGGCTACCCCGAAACTATGGCTTCGCCTCCAGGCATCTCCCAGCAAAACAAGAAAATATCCCCCGTATAGCCCCAGGGGGATGTATCCCAATGGCCCAGCCAGCAGCAGGGGCAGGAGGATGGCGGCCAACAACCCGAGCACAAAGGCCGTCGGGAACCAATAGGTGATCCGCGCGCTCTGCGGGTGCCAGTGATTCAGGATGGGCCGGACCTTCCCGAACTTGTGTACCTGCCTATAGAAAGCCCCGAAGGAAATTCGGCGCTTATGGTATACAAAGGCTTCGGGGATCAGTCCCAGGGCATACCCCTTATCCTTCAGGCGGATGCTAAGGTCAGGGTCCTCTCCCGGATGGATATTCCCAAATCCGCCTGTATCCAGAAATGCCTTTTTAGAAAGCCCCATATTGAAACTCCTCGGTTCGAACCCCCTGCCCTTTTTTCCGCCACCACGGATGCCCCCGGTAGTCAGCAGGGCCGTCATGGCATAATCTACCGCCTTTTGCACGGTGCTAAAGCTCGCATGTGCCCGGTCTGGCCCCCCGAAACAGTCTACATATTGCTCAGATAACGAATCCTTTACGGCTTTCAGATAACCGGCAGGAAGGAGGCAGTCCGAATCCAGAATAATAAAATAATTGCCTTTGGCCCGTTTCATACCGTAGTTCCGGGAATCGCCAGGGCCGGAATTGGGTTTAACCAGGTAGGTGATAGGTAGGAATTTACGGAATTCTTCTACAACCTGCGAGGCATCCCGGGTGGAACCATCTTCCACCAGGACGACTTCATAGGGATATTCGCCTTCCAGATCCCGCATACTGTTGAACAACTCCCGGATTTCCTGGGGCCGATTATACACGGGGATCACAAATGAAAAATGGAGTTCCATAGGCAGGGTTCACCAACACAGGGGCCTTCACCAACCCGGACTGGCTCGGGAGCTGTGAATTCTATATTAATCCGTAAATCGCTCGATCACTTCCTGGCTAACACCAGTGCTTGAAAAACCACCGTCGTGAAAGAGGTTCTGCATCGTCACCTTTCTTGTCAGGTCTGAAAACAGGGTAACAGTATAATCCGCGCAATCCTGTGCGGTGGCGTTCCCGAGAGGGGACATTTTTTCGGCATAGCGTATGAACCCGTCGAATCCCTTAACCCCCTGCCCGGCAGTAGTTGGGGTGGGCGACTGGGAAATTGTATTCACGCGCACCTGTTTCTCCTTTCCGAAAAAATACCCGAAACTTCGGGCCACCGATTCGAGGTAGGCCTTATTATCGGCCATGTCGTTATAATCCGGGAAGGTCCTCTGGGCTGCCATATAGGTAAGGGCAACAATGCTGCCCCAGGCATTCATGGCATCGGCCTTATAGAGCGCCTGCATGACTTTATGGAACGATAGGGCCGAGACATCCCACCCTTTAGTCGTAAAGTCGTATTTTTCATCCGTATAACGCCTGCCTTTCCTAACATTGACAGACATGCCGATAGAATGCAATACGAAATCGAGCTTCCCTCCCAGGATCTCCTGGGATTTGGCTACCAGTTGGTCCAGGTCTTCCTCGCTGGTGGCATCGGCGGGTACAATTTCAGAGCCTGTGGCACTGGCCAGTTGATTGATCTGTCCCATGCGCATGGCTATGGGGGCATTGGTCAGCACAAAACTCCCTCCCTCTTGGTGCACGCGTTCGGCCGTTTTCCACGCAATGGAATTTTCATCCAGGGCCCCAAAAATAATCCCTTTTTTACCTTTCAATAAGTTATATGCCATAATGGTCTTGCTTAGTTTATTTCCTCAGGTTCAAAGATATCTAAAAAAATAGAAAGGGAAGTCCTCCGTAGCGGTCCGATCCCCGGCATCCCGGGGGATTCAATTCAGCAATTCCCTGGCATGGGCGAGGGCCGAATCGGAGAGGGCCTTGCCGCCGAGCATCTCGGCCAGTTCCACAATGCGTTCATCCGCTGAAAGCTCCCGCATTCTGGTATGGGTAACCTTGCCGTCATCCTCTTTATACACTTTAAACTGCTGGTCGCCCTTGGAGGCTACCTGGGGAAGGTGGGTGATCGAAAAGATCTGCATCCGCCTGCTCATCTGCTGCATGAGTTCTCCCATGCGGTAGGATATCTCCCCTGAAACGCCGGTGTCAATCTCATCGAACATCATGGTGGGAAGGGGTTCGTAACGGACCAGGATGGATTTTATGGCCAGCATGATACGGGATAATTCCCCCCCCGAAGCAACTTTCTTCAGTTCGCCGAAAGCCCCGCCTTTGTTTGCCGAAAACAGGAATAGCAGGGTGTCCTTCCCGCCGGCTTTATAGTCGCTGGTGGGTTGCAATACCAGGTCGAAAGCCGCGTTGGGCATACCCAGGAGTTGTAAGAGGGACTCCAGTTGGCTTTTTAAGTCGGGCACCACGGCCTGCCTCCTGCTGCTGAGCAGGGCCGCCTGCTCTTCCATGGCCGTTCTGGCCCGCTCCAGCTCCCGTTGGGTCTCTTCTATATCCCGGTCGAGCCGCAGCGTGCCTTCCACCTTTTCGGCCAGGCTATCCCTAATGGCGATCAGTTCCTGAATATCCGCCGCCTGATGTTTCTTCTGTAGGTCGTACAGCATTTGGAGCTTGGTGTTCACCTTTTCCAGGAGGTCCGGGTCTGCTTCCACCCCTTCCTGCATGGACGCCAATCCGTCAGCTATATCATCGAGTTCGATGAGCGCAGACTGAACCCGCTCGTTCAGGCCCTGGTATTCCTTTCCAAAGGGGGCGAGCCTGGCGGTTACCTGCCTCAATTGCCTGAGAAGGCTGAGCATCCCCATTTGCTCATCGTTCAACAGATGGTAGCCCGTTTCCAGCTGTTCCATAATGTTTTCCACATTGCTCAGCTGTTCGAGTTGTTCTTCCAGTTCTTCCTGAATGCCCTCCTTCAATGGAGCTGCCTGCAATTCCTCAAGAAGGAAGCTGTTATAGTCTTTTTCCTTCAAGGCATTCTTTTGGGTCTCAATAAGCAGGTCGAGCGCTTTCCGGGCATCCCGAAACTTTTTCCGGCAAGACCTGTAGGTTCGCAGTACCTCTGCGTTGCCGGCCAGGGCGTCTATCACTTTCATCTGGAAATCCTGTTCGGTCAGCTGCAGGTTGTGGTGCTGGGAATGCACATCGATCAGCCTGTTACCCAGATCGGAGAGGATGTCCAGGGTCACCGGGCTGTCGTTCACAAAGGCCCTGGATTTCCCGTTCGGGTGGATCTCCCGCCTGAGGATGGTATGCGCGTCATAATCCAGGTCATTGGTATCAAAAAAGGGTTGCAGCCCGTATTTGCCAATTTCGAACTGGGCTTCGATAATGCACTTCCGATCCGAATCCCGAAGGGATGACCGATCGGCCCGGTGTCCCAGGACCAGCGCCAGCCCTTCCAGCAGGATGGATTTACCCGCTCCCGTTTCGCCTGTGATCGTAGTGAATCCCTCTGAAAAAGTTACTTTCAGGTCATCGATCAGGGCGTAATTTTGTATGGCTAAATGGGTAAGCAATCGTTTCTTTTCAATTTGAATCCTAAAGGTAATGGATTCGGCAAACTAAAAAAAAGCGGTTAATAATTTATTTCATTCCAGGTACCGGAATAGAAAGGGGCCACCCGGTTGAGCGTCTCTTTGAGTTGTACGACATCTACCTTGGGCCCGTCTGAGAAAATGTTCTGGATTTCTTCGGATTTGGCGTCGAAGAAAGTCTGGATCAGCAGGGCATTCGGCCGCCTGCTGATCAGGGTCTCGAAAAGCCTCATGGTCCCGGCGATAACTTGTTTTCCTGTGCTGTTGTTATCCCCCAGGATGTCCAGCCCTTTGCGGTGGTAGTTATACAAGGCGATACGGTATTCCCTGAAGGTATTGGACAGCAGGTTATCTACCAGCTGGAATCGCGTGCGGTTATCCGAGGCCGTTTGGCTCCATCCGGGAAAATTGCTTCCCTGGGCCCGGGTGACGATCTGCTGGGCCTGCCGGTAATATTCTGTTCCCCCTTCCAGCGAAAAAGTATCGGCATCCATGCCAAGGATAATATATACGTAGTAGGAGATCACCCCTACCAGGTTGGAATCGAAGCTGTTGGGGTTGTATACCAGTGGCTGAAACTCGATGTACTCGAAATTGAAGGCATCGTCCTTGTAGTTAAAGACAGGCGATTCGTAAGAAGTGTTGTAGACAGGCCGGGAAGACTGTATCTGTATATTGGCCTGGAAGCGGTTGGATTCGTATGCTTCCACGGTGATGAACATGCGGGCATTTACCCGCTCATTCTCCCGGTAGACCCGATTGGTCCATTTGGTTTTGTTGACAAAGTCGTTAAGGGAGCGCTCCAGGGTACGGAAAACCTGCTGGTTAGTTTGCCCCACCTGATCCGAATTCACGGTGATGCTGCAATTGAGCTCCTGCCCGCTCAGGCCAAGGCACAGCAACATCGCGGTACAGAGGAGAATAAACTTATTCATGGAGCCTTTCACTGATTTCATGGAGGATATCCCGGGCCACTTCGGCCTTCGTTTTTACCTCAAACGGCTTAATTACCAAATTCTTGTCTATAAAAGTGATTTTATTCGTGTTTTTCCCGAATCCCGCACCGGCATCCCTCAGTGAATTCAGGACGATGGCGTCCAGGTTTTTTTTTCGGAGCTTGGCGGTGGCGTTTTCCTGTTCCTTTTCAGTTTCCAGGGCAAATCCCACCAGGAATTGATTTTTCTTGGCTTTCCCCATACTCTCCAGGATGTCCGGGTTCCGTACCAGGGTGAGGCTCATTTCAGACGCGTCTTTTTTGATTTTCTGGCTGGCGGTGGTTTTTGGACGGAAATCGGCCACTGCTGCTGCGCAAATAACCACGTCCTTGTCTTCATATACCTCCATGGATGCCCGGTACATTTCCCTGGCCGAGACAACTGGGATAACCTGTACCCCTTCCCGGTCGGTCCCGAGAACGGATGGCCCGGAGACCAGGGTCACCTCAGCCCCAAGCTGCGCCGCGGCATCGGCCAGTTCGTAGCCCATCTGTCCGGTGGAATGGTTTCCGATATACCGAACAGGGTCTATAGCTTCCTGGGTGGGGCCGGCAGTGATGAGGAATTTCTTGCCCGCGAATGGCATGGACCTTCGCAGGAACTCCCGGAGGATTTCTACGATTTCAGCGGGCTCAGACATACGTCCCTCCCCTTCCAGCCCGCTGGCCAGTTCCCCCGAATTGGGTGGGATCAGATGGTTGCCTGTGGCCTGCAATTTCCGGATTGACTCCCGGGTGGCGGGGTGCCGGTACATGTCTAGATCCATGGCAGGGGCAAAGAACACCGGGCATTTGGCCGAAAGGTAGGCAGCGAGGAGGAGGTTGTCACAGGTCCCTGAAGCCATTTTGGAAAGCGTGTTGGCGGTGGCCGGGGCCACGACCATCAGATCGGCCCAAAGGGCCAGTTCTACATGGTTATTCCAGGCGAGGCTACCATCCTCTTCTTTTACGAAATCAAAATAAGCCGGGTTTTTTGAAAGGGTTGCCAGTGTAAGGGGCGTAACGAAAGAAAGGGCTCCCCTGGTAAGAATTACTTTTACCCGGGCTCCCTCCCTGATCAATAAACGGACAAGAAATGCAGTTTTATACGCGGCAATACCCCCGGTGATCCCCAAAAGGATATTTTTGCCACGTAACATGTTACTGCTCGTCTTTCTCGGTATTTCTGTAGTAAATCTTATCTTCCAGCCACTCCTGTATTGCCAGGGCGTGAGGTTTGGGAAGCTTCTCGTAAAACTTGGAGACTTCTATCTGCTCCTTGTTTTCAAAAACTTCCTCCAGACTGTCGCTGTAAGTGGCGAATTCTTCTAGTTTCTCCAACAACTCTTTCTTGATCTCCGCATTGATCTGCACAGCCCGTTTGGCCGTAATGGAGATGGCTTCGTAAATGTTGTTGGTCTTTTCGTCGTACTCGTTACGGTTAATGGTAACAGTGGTTACGGGTGCTTTGGAATTTTTCAGATCGTTCATATTCATTTTGAAAGGTTTGCTTGTGCCGTAAAGGCTTCCATTTCCTTATCGACCTTTTCCACCAGATCCTTGGCATCGTCGGCGTATTTGGTCTCAGGATAGAATTTCAGCAAGGTGTTATAGGCCGCCCTGGCGTCCTGAAGGCGTTCTTTTTTCTTGTTAAGGGTACTGTTTAATGCCAGGTTGGTGGCCGCCTGTACCTTAAGGTAATACGCGTCTTCCCGGAAGACAGAACCGGGATGGTCAGACACGAAGTTGTCCAGGGCCGCAATGGCCGAAATGCTGTAATCCAGGATATAGGATTTCCCCAGACGGGTAAACTGCCTGGCAATCTCGAAGGCCTTGCGTTCCTTTTTAGTGGTCAATTCCTTGGCCATGGCGTTGGCCTCCTCCAGGTACTCCGAATCAGGGTAGGAATTGATGAAAATCTGCAACTTATCCAGCGCCTTGTCGGTATCGGTCTGATCCAGAGAATACCGCGGCGACAGCATATAATAACTCTTGGCCCCCAGAAAGGCTGCTTCTGTGGCTTTATCGCTCTTTGGATACGATTTAAGGAAGCGTTCAAACTGGTAGCCGGCAAAATTATAGTCCTCGATTTTATAGTATGTATCCGCGAGGAAGAACATAATCCGTTCCCCCTGGGGCTTCCCTATATATTGCGGGGCAATCTGCGCAAAAAGCCGGTTAGCTTTTTTATATTCCTTGTTGTTGTACAACCGTTCCCCCAGTTCGTACTTGGCGTTGACATCCTCATTCTTCAGCGCTTTCTGGTACTCGCTGCAGGAAACCAGGAGTATCAGGGAAGCCGAAATACATATTAAACGCCTCATTTTTAAAAACATTTGGCAAAATTATGGAATATTGCCGGAATAAAAAATTTCTTTATTACCCTTTATATGGTAACTCAGGATGCCAAGATAGCATGGCATACAGGAACCCGTTTGCGTTTTGGGATAGATTTAACGAATGTAATAGCCTTGCGGTAAGTGGTTTCATATAAGGGGACACAGGGAACCGCAACAGAGGTGCTTATGGTTGGGGGTCCGTTCAGGACCGTGCATGAACTTCAGACAGGCTTTTGATAAAGGTACCAATGCGGGATTTTAGTTCGGGGGATGCCTCCACGAGCGGCAACCGCACCTGCCTGGTACAGAGCCCCTGGTTTTCTAATACCGCTTTAATCCCGGCCGGGTTTCCCTCCTTGAAAATTAGGTCCATTCCGGGCAACAGGGCTTTTTGAAGCTTCATGGCTTCTGCTTCCTGTCCCCCGCCCCCAAGCCTGATCATCCTGCAGAATTCTGCGGGGATCCCCTGACCCAGCACGGATATTACCCCTACCCCTCCGGCCAGCACGGTAGGCAAGGCAGTGAAATCATCCCCTGAGATGACCATGAAATCGTCGGGCTTGTCCTTGAGGATGCTTTCCACCTGCCCCATATCGCCGGAGGCTTCCTTGATCCCCACCAGATTCATGCAATCGTTCGCCAGGCGGAGCACGGTTTCCGGCAGGACGTTGCTGCCCGTGCGGCCGGGGACATTATAGGCGATTAACGGGATGGGGGCAGCTTCCGAGAGAATTTTGTAATGCCTGTAAATCCCTTCCTGGGTGGGCTTGTTGTAATAAGGCGATACCGAAAGGATGGCGTCGAACTGCTCCAGGCCGCTCTGGCTGAAGGCATCCACCAACTGCATGGTGTTGTTGCCCCCCATTCCGATCACCAGCGGCAGCCTTCCGGCGTTCTGTTCGAGAACGGTCTGTGTGACCAATTGTTTTTCCTTCTCCGAAAGGGTCACGGGCTCCCCTGTAGTACCCAGCACCACGAGGTAGTCCACCCCCCCTTCGATACAGTGGTCCACAATGGCGCGCAGAGCCTGCACATCTACAGAAAGGTCCTCCCTGAAAGGGGTTACCAGCGCCACTCCTGTACCGTATAATTGTTTCATCACACCAATTCTTTCAATACCGTGAGATACTTTTGCAACTCATCCCTGAAGGTGTCAAATTCGCCTGTAGGAATTTGCATGATCAGGTCGTTTAATTCCCTTTCAGTTCCTGCCAACCCAACACGAAGCCGGGCCCTTGCCTTTATAGACATCAGCTGGAGCATCAGGTTCGCCTGGGTGTAATAATTGACCAACAGGTCGTACTCCCGGCTCAGGAATTCGTTCGCGTAGCTATTGTTTATTTCCCCGTTCCACCCGAGGTCCTTTTCGGAAAATACCGGGGTGGCGTATGGCGAATTTTCATTGTAGAAACTCCTGTAGCCGATCACCTTCACCGCATTGGGCCTCAGTTTAAAATATTCTGTAAACTCCTGGAACCGTTCTACCCTCTCAAAAGCATCGAGATCCACGATGACCCCGACCGAAGATATTCCTTTGGGACGTTGCGGTACAGAAACGGGGCTCCCCAGCTCTTTCTTCAGGAATTTAAGGCCGGATTTGTATTTAAATTTCTCTTTGAGTCCCCTTAAAAACATGTACCTTTACATTTTCCCAAAGGTAACCAATCTCCATAAAATTCTGACACAAAGATAAGGATCTGATGCTTTTAAAAATACAACATATTGTTATTTTTATAACAATATGTGCTTTTACAGGCTGCAGGGAGCAGCCCGTTCTCATTTCGAGGGAGCAGGGCCGGCAGCTGCCCATCACCGATTCCCTCAACGGCATGGATAGCCTGGAGGCCTTCATTGCTCCGTACCGGAATCGGTTGAACCAGGTCCTGGACAGCACCCTGGCATATGCCCCTTATACTATTTCCAAAACGGATGGTACTTACAATACCACAGCCGGCAATTTATTGGCAGATATCGTACTACAGGAAGCGAATCCCATCTTCAAGGTGCGCACCGGGAAGGATATTGATTTTGTTTTGCTGAACCATGGGGGGATCCGAAGCGTTATCTCCGCTGGCCCTGTGTCTGCAAGGACCGCCTATGAGGTCATGCCTTTTGACAATACCATCGTGGTGGCCGAACTCAATGGAAAAACCGTACGCGATCTGGTGGCTTTCCTGATCCAGGCCAATGTGCCGCATGCCATTTCGGGAATCCAGGTCGTGCTCAACCGGGATGGAACCCTTAAGGAAGTAAATATACAGGGGGTCCCATTTGATGAAAACCGACATTATTACGTGGCTACCTCCAGCTACCTTACCCAGGGAGGGGATGATATGGACTTTTTCAAAGATGCCCTGGGCATCACCGAAACCGATTACTACATCCGCAACGCCATGATCGATTACTTTAAAAAAGTGGATACCTTGCGGCCAAAATTGGATAACCGCTTTATGAAAACCGGGAGCTTATGAAGAGAAGGTCATTCATACAAAGGCTTGGAAGCGGATCCGCCTTTGTTGGTCTGGGCGGACCCACCCTGCAAGCCTGCATCCCCTCACACCAGAAGCACCTCACCATCCTGCACACAAACGATGTACACAGCCACATCGATCCCTTTCCACCTGATCATGCCCTTTATCCTGACATGGGCGGGGTCGCCAGGCGGGCTACCCTGATTGAAGCCATCCGAAAGGAGAATCCGAATACCCTGCTGCTGGACGCAGGGGATATCTTCCAGGGGACTCCTTATTTTAATTTTTACGGCGGGGAACTGGAATTCCGGCTCATGAGCAAACTGGGATATGATGCGGCCACTATTGGGAACCACGATTTCGATAATGGCCTCGATGGCTTGCTGGCTCAGATTCCCAATGCGGATTTTCCCTTTGTCTCGGCCAATTACGATTTCAGTCGGACCGTAATGGAGGGCCAGGTAAAGCCGTACACCATCTTTGAACCAGACGGGATACGCACGGGGGTTTTCGGGCTGGGAATCCAGTTGGAAGGGCTTGTGACCCCTTCCCTGTACAAGGAAACCAGGTATCTGGACCCTATCGGGGTGGCCCAGGACGCAGTCCTTAAACTCCGCCAGGAAGAAAAATGCGACCTGGTTATCTGCCTTTCCCACCTGGGCTATAAATACCCGGACAACCCGGACCGCGTAAGCGATGTCTCCCTGGCTGCCGCCACCGAGGGCATAGACCTGATTATCGGCGGGCATACCCATACCTTTTTGGATCATCCGGTCATTTGCCGAAACCGACAGGACGAACAAATGCTGGTGAATCAGGTAGGTTGCTATGGCCTGAACCTGGGAAGGATCGATTTTTATTTTGATTCACGGAAGAAGGTCCAGGCCCGGGGGAGGATTATCCGGGTCTGAGCAGTTTATCCCCGGAACCAGGCAAAAGGTCCTGCGAGCGTTTCATTTTTTTTAGTTCGACCTGGCATCATTTACAAAATGTTTCCTTCGATGCCCGATAATACCCCTGTCAGGTTGCTTCCGGCCACCGGCAACCTGTTATCACTATTTACCACTGTTTTTGTAACTTAAATGAGTACCCGAAAGAATGATATATAAATGGTAAAATACAAGCAACATCATGATAACCGTACACGCATATGCAGCTTCCGAAGCCGGAGCCGCTCTTAAAGAATTCACATACGAACTGGGTCCCCTTGGGAGCCAGGAGGTGGACATTAAAGTCCATTATTGCGGGATCTGCCATTCAGACCTTAGCATGCTCAACAACGATTGGGGAATGACCCAATATCCCTTTGTTCCCGGCCATGAGGTGGTGGGAGAAGTCGTCGCCGCAGGGGGTGAGGTAGAAACCGTTAAGGTGGGAGATCTGGTGGGGCTCGGCTGGAATTCGGCTTCCTGTATGCACTGCCACCAATGCATGCAGGGCGACCACCATCTGTGTGAAACCGTTGAAGGGACAATTGTAGGGAGGCACGGAGGCATTGCAGATCTGGTCCGCGCCCACTGGTCCTGGACCATTCCCCTCCCCAAGGGGACCGATCTAAAAAAGGCGGGGCCGCTATTTTGCGGAGGCATAACCGTTTTTAACCCGATTATCCTGGCCGGGGTGCAACCAACAGACCGGGTAGGGGTTATAGGGATTGGCGGCCTGGGCCATATGGCCCTCAAGTTTTTAAATAAATGGGGGTGTGAGGTGATCGCATCCAGTTCAAGCAAGGATAAGGAAAGCCAGATCCTTGAAATGGGCGCTACCCGCGTAGTGAACTCAAAGGATCCAAAGGCACTGGAATCCATAAAAGGCCAGTTGGCGTTTATCCTGAATACGACGAATGTCACCCTCGATTGGGATGCTTTTCTCTCCACCCTGGCCCCCAAGGGCCGTTTTCATAATGTTGGTGCCGTCCTGGAGCCCATGGCCATCCCGGCTTTCAGCCTGATCATGGGAGAAAAGTCTGTGGCCGGGAGTCCCCTGGGCAGTCCGGCGCTGACGGCCACCATGCTGGACTTCTGCGTGCGCCATGATATATACCCCATTGTGGAAGAATTTCCCCTGAAGGAGGTGAACCAGGCCATGGCCCACCTTGAGAAGGGCAAGGCCCGGTACCGCATTGTTTTGAAGATGCCCTAGGGGGTTATTCGTTACTGAGGATGTGGCGTACCAGCCCTTCCCGCTCTTCATCCAGGGGTGTATCCGGAAAAGTCTTCCCGGCCCGGCCATACCAGTAGCCGGCATTCCATTTATCCCCTTCTTTGCGGTGCAGGTAGGCATGGATCCAGCTTCCCATAGCGGAAGGGATATCCTGCGCAATTTGGTGTGATTGTTCCCAGTCGCCCTTGGCATCCCACCAGAGGGCTTGCAAGGTCTCCGGCCATAATGCCGGAGGGGTCGATCCCTTCAGGCATGCCAGGAATTCATCGTAATTCGTTGGAAGACTCATATTTTCTTCTGATCAATTTTCCTGTGGTTTTGGACAAAATAGCACCCCTTTCGTCCCTTACAAATTGATTCTTTCACCAATCTGGCCTTTTTTCATGTCCTTAAAACTAAAAATTCACTAACGAATATTAAAATGAACATGAAGAAAATCACACTCCTTGCATTTGCAATCCTTTTAACCCTTGGGTCGAACCAGTTTATCCGCGCCCAGGACGGAGATGAAAAGGAACCCATGTGGGAAACCATCATCCTGACCCCGGACCTGACCAAACTGAAAATCCTGGGGGATAATATGCGAAAACACAACCAGAAATACCACAAGACAGCGCCTTTCAACGCTTCCGTATACAATATCAGTTCCGGGCCTAATACCGGGAAACTGATTTGGATGATGGGCCCGGTACAATTTCCACAGCTCGATTCCCGGCCTGCCGCCGGTGGGCATGACGAAGACTGGCGGGACAATGTAATGCCCTATCTGAAAAATGTAGAACAGGGGGAATATTGGCAGGGGGATATCAAGCTTTCCAATACCTCGATGATGTCTACCAACCCGGCTGATTACCCAATCCTTTTCACCAGGTACTGGGAGGTAAATATCGCGCATCAGCACCAGGTGGAATCCCGGCTGAAACTAATAAGCCAAACGGTAAAGGCCATGGAAGGTGAAAATCCATGGGGGGTCTACTACAACCTCTTCCGGCAGGGAAAACTGGGCCGCCATATTGCCACGGTAGGATTTTACAAGAACTGGACAGATTTTGACAGGGATCCGAAATTCAAGGAGACCTTCCTAAAAACGCATGATGATAACGAATGGGATGCGTTTATACGGGATGCCGACCTCATCCTGGATGATTCCTGGGATGAAATCTGGGAGTACGATAAGTACCTGAGTGGGGACTAACCACCCCTAATAGCCAACCAGGAACGAACCCCTCCCCCGGAGGGGTTTTGTGTGTTGGCACCTGTCCCCTAACCCACCGCTCCCGGCAACATGGCGATGAAATCCGATTCAGACAGGATGGGAACCCCGAGGCTTTCGGCCTTGGCCTTTTTGCTAGGCCCCATATTCGCCCCGGCAACCACGTAATTGGTCCTGGAAGATATGGAGGAAGCTATCCGGCCCCCGTTGTCCTCGATACATTTTTTTAATTCGTCCCGGCTGAAGGTTTCAAAAACACCGGAAACGACAAAGGTTTGCCCTCCAAGTGCATTGCTTTGGTTCTCGAGTTGCTTCTCAGAGAGGGAAAATTGGAGGCCGTAGGTTTTCAGGCGCGCGATCAGGTCCCGGTTGCTCTCTTCTCCAAAAAAATCAACCACACTTTGGGCAATCCGCTCCCCTATCTCATCGATCCGGGTCAACTCTTCCTTGCCGGCCTCCATCAAGGCATCGATATTCTTGTAAACCCTGGCCAGCTTTTTTGCGACGGTTTCCCCCACATGCCTAATGCCCAGTGCGAAGAGCACCCGTTCAAAAGGGACTTTCACTGATTCTGCCACGCCCTGGACCAGATTCCCGGCCGATTTATGGGCCATTCTTTCAAGGGGCAGGAGGTCTTCCACCCTGAGCGCATAGAGGTCGGCATAATTGTGGATAAGCCCTTCTTTAAAGAGCAACTCCACCGTTTCACTCCCGAGGCCTTCAATATCCATGGCCTTCCTTGAAATGAAATGCTGGATACGCCCCGTGATCTGCGGCGGGCATCCGGTATCATTCGGGCAGAAATGCATGGCCTCCCCTTCCTGGCGCACCAGGAGGGTACCACACTCGGGGCAGTGCGTGATATATTGTACCGGTTCGGAATCGCTCTTCCTTTGGCTAAAATCCACCCCCACTATCTTGGGGATGATCTCCCCTCCTTTTTCAACGAATACGGTGTCCCCTTCCCGGATATCCAGCTTGGCTATCTGGTCTGCGTTATGCAGAGAGGCACGTTTCACGGTGGTACCGGCCAGGAGTACCGGTTCCAGGTTGGCCACCGGAGTGATGGCCCCGGTACGGCCAACCTGATAGGTTATTTTGTTCAGAACCGTAACAGCCTGTTCCGCCTTAAATTTATAGGCCAGGGCCCATCGGGGCGATTTGGCGGTGTAGCCCAGTTCCTCCTGCTGCCCCAGGTCGTTCACTTTTATAACCACCCCATCGGTTTCATAGGGCAATTCATGGCGGTGTGTATCCCAGTAGTCCACAAATTGCATGACTTCCCGGATCGAGTGGCAGAGCTTGGCCGCGGGCGGTACTTTGAAGCCCCATGAACGGGCTTTCTCCAGCATCTCAAATTGCGATTGCAACCCAAGGGATGAGCCGGCCACGGAATATACCAGGCAATCGAGGGGTCGCTGGGCTACCAGGGCACTGTCCTGGAGTTTTAAGCTGCCGGATGCGGTATTCCTTGGATTCATATACGGGTCTTCCCCTTCTTCCACGCGTTCCCTGTTCATTTGTGCAAATCCTGCCAACGGGAGCACAATCTCCCCCCGGACGGCTAACTTTTGCGGATAATCCTTCAACAATTTCAGGGGAACGGAACGTATGGTTTTTACGTTGTTGGTAACCTCATCCCCCTGGCTACCGTCTCCCCGGGTTACTGCCTGGGTCATTTGCCCCTCTTCATAGGTTATACTGATGGAAGCACCGTCGTATTTAAGTTCGCAGGTAAAGTTTACGGAAACGTCTCCGAGGATCTTCTGGATGCGCTTTTCCCACTCCAGCACTTCATCAAGGGAATAGGAATTGTCCAGGGAATACATAGGATACTCGTGGACCACGGTACGGAATTGCTTGGTGACTTCACCACCAACACGATGGGTGGGGGAAGTTGGGTCGTAAAATTCCGGGTGGGCAGCCTCCCATTCCTGTAATTGTTTCAACTTCATATCGAACTCATAGTCCGAAATACTGGGGTTGTCCAGAACGTAGTATCGATGGTTATGCTCCCGCAATTCCTCGCGCAAAGCCGTTATTTTTTCCTCAATTTTTGTCATAGCTGATCATTTTGTACCCATTTGGGCAGGCACGGTGGCTCGTAGGTATTCATTTTCCGGAGAAGTTCGGGAAGGTTTTGGGCTACCAGAACCAGGTTGTAATTGTCCCGATTCAAAAATTTCAACGCGACCATCTTTTCCATCATTCCTATAAGATCGTCGTAATATCCATCGATATTGAGGATCCCGATGGGTTTCCGATGAAGCCCCAACTGGGCCCAGGTAATCATTTCAAACAATTCTTCCAGGGTGCCGAATCCTCCGGGCAATGCAATGACGGCATCGGAGAGTTCGTGCATATGTAGTTTGCGCTCGTGCATGGTCCTGGTAATGACCAGGCGTGTCAACCCGTCGTGGTACACTTCCTTTTTTCTGAGGAATTCCGGGATAACCCCAATAACTTCGCCCTGGTTTTCAAGTGCTCCCCGGGCCACTTCCCCCATAACCCCGATACGAGCTCCCCCGTAGACCAGGCCAATGCCCTCCCGGGCCAGGGTAGCCCCGAGTTGGTATGCCGCCTCCAGGATGTCCCGGTCGGTACCCGGGCTGCTTCCGCAAAATACGACGATTCGATTCATATCTTAAGGGTTGTGTTTTTGTTAGGTGCCTGCCTGCCAAAGGTCAGGAAGGCTTTGTCCCTTTCAGGAAACGATCTTTTCCGTAGGAATCCTTTCGGGGTGTAATTTCCGAAAATTTGGCATTTTCCAAAAGCATCCGGACTTCCGTTCCGAGAAATTCACTGATCTCAAAATACAGGCTTCCTCCGGACTTCAAATTGCCTTCAGCCAGGCGGATGATCCGTTCAAAGTATAGTAAGGGCGACTCATCCGGTACAAATAAGGCGGAAGCCGGCTCGTAAAGCCTTACATTATTGGGCATACCGCTCTTTTCTGAAACCCGCACATAGGGCGGGTTGGAAACGATGATATCCCATTTTTCATCAAATTGCGATTCCTTAAGGATGTCGGCCCGGATGAAGGTTACCGCCGTTCCGTTGGCTTTGGCATTTTTTTGTGCGATCACCAGTGCTGCCTGACTAATATCCAGGGCGGTTACCCGGGCCTGCGGCCAGTTTGCGGCCAGGCTAACCGCAATACATCCGCTTCCGGTCCCTATGTCCAGGACAGACACGCCCTTTTCTCGCCCCTTCCGCTCCTCCAGTACCCAGCGAACCAGTTCTTCCGTTTCAGGCCTTGGAATGAGTACCCCCTCATCCACCTGGAACTCCATGTCCATAAACTCCGTTTTGCCCAATATATATTGGATGGGATATTCCCTTCTTAAACGGGCCAGGGCTTCAAACAAGGGTTGTTCTTCAGTTTTGGAGACCCCACGCTCCGGATCCAGGACCAGTGCAAAGCGGTTAAGCCCGAAGAATTCCTCCAGCAGGAGGTAAAAGAAACTGTTCACTTCTTCCCGCGGGTACAGGTCGTCCAGTTCGCGATGGTATATTTCCCTTATTTCCCTGAGTTTCATTGGGTCATTGAGAATTAGTCAGGTCTTTGCTCATCCAGATATGGCAGGAGGTGTGTCCTGTGGAACCCAGCGGGCTTTCCAGGTAGTCAAAACCAGTCTGCCGGTAAAGGGACTGTGCCGCCTTCATATAGGGCATGGTTTCCAGGTAACAAGTGCTATAGCCGAGTGCCCCGGCCTGTTGCAGGCACTTTTGTAACAATTGCCGGCCTATGCCTCTTCCACGAAGGGTTTCTGAGATATACATTTTTTGCAATTCGCAAACCCCGGGCGCACCCCCGGCCAGGGGTGCGATCCCCCCTCCCCCGAGAAGGTCATCGCCCCGGCATGCCACATAATAAGCTGCCCCCGGCATCCGGTAGTATTCGTATAGCGCATCCAGGTTATCATCGGCCAGTGCGGTTCCTGTTTTGGGGACATTCAATGCCCCCAGGACATCCCGGATAACACAGGCAATTTTCGGGTTGTCTGCCGGGCAAATAGGGCGTATCTTCACTTCCTCCATATTCGGTTGTAAAATCCTATTTTTGGGGAGTGAAGATACACGAAAAATATATGAAACGCGCCATTCAATTGGGCGCAAATGCGCTGGGATCAGCCGCTCCAAACCCAATGGTAGGAGCCGTCCTCACCTATGAAGATCGCATCCTGGGAGAAGGCTATACCAGTAAGTATGGCGGGCCTCACGCAGAAGTGAATGCGATTGCTGCTGTCAAGGAAAAGGACCTGTTGCATAAGGCCACTTTGTATGTAACCCTCGAGCCCTGTAGTCATTTCGGCAAGACCCCGCCCTGTACCGACCTGATCGTGAAACACGCCATCCCGCAGGTAGTGATCGGGACCAGGGATCCGCACCAGCGGGTGAACGGGAAAGGCATTCTTCAACTGAAAGAAGCCGGTTGTAAGGTAGAGCTGGGCATACTTGAGGCAGACTGCCGGGAGCATCACAGGCGCTTTCTGTGCGTGCACGAAAAAAAACGGCCTTATGTCATCTTAAAATGGGCACAAAGCCCGGACGGGTTTATGGCACCGGAGGATTCGGAACGAACACCTAACGGGCGTCCTTACTGGATCACCAACAAACGTTCCCGCCAACTCGTACATAAATGGCGTACCGAAGAACCGGCTATCCTGGTGGGGAGTACCACTGTTATCCGGGACAATCCCAAATTAAACGCACGCTTCTGGAAGGGGAAATCCCCTTTGAGGCTGGTACTGGACCCAAACCTCCGGGCATCCGGCAATTTCGACGTATTCGACAATAGTGCGGAAACAATTGTGATTACCTCAACAAAAGATGCCGAACGCCGTCAACCTGAACGCACTTATGAACTCCTTGAAAATGGCAGGCCGGTTGCCGCACAGATTTGTGGCCTGCTCTTATCTATGGAGATCCAAAGCCTGATCGTGGAAGGAGGCGCTCAAACCCTGCAAACTTTTATCAACGAAAATATCTGGGATGAGGCAAGGATATTCAGCGGCGGTACTTTCCTGGGCAAAGGCCTGAAAGCGCCACTGTTACGTGGCCGTGAGGCAGGCAGTACTGCCATTGGGGATAACCAGCTAACTATTTTGCGAAATGACTAAAAACATAATTTTTGATTTTGGCGATGTCTTTATCAACCTGGATAAAGCTGTGTTAAGCCAGGTATTGGAACGGGTCGACGATCAGGCCCGGTTGCAGGAGCTTTTTAGGTTGAGCCTGGAACTGGAAACAGGCGCCATTGGGGCCGAACGATTTTTAGGGTCCTTGCAGCAGGCTCTGCCGGCATATGACCGGGAAGGCTTGTTGGGGCTATGGAACGCTACTTTGCTAGATTTTCCGACGTACCGCCTGGACTATCTTGAAAAACTTGCCGCTACGGGGAAATACCGTCTGTACCTGTTGAGCAATACGAATGAAATCCATATCGCAGAATTCAGAGAGAAAATAGGGCCAGCCAATTACCAGCGGTTCAGGGACTGTTTTGAAGGATTCTACCTCTCCCATGAAATCCACCTTCGTAAGCCGGATCCCGAAATTTTTGAGTTCGTCCTGGAACGTCATGGATTGCAG
>Ga0102952_1000201_pt1 | contig 27208 bp, 26 predicted proteins | sample SalPon2A_C_D1_MG_FD_78506 | JGI IMG/M metagenome (GOLD analysis project Ga0102952, IMG submission 78506) | Soil microbial communities from South San Francisco under conditions of wetland restoration - Salt Pond MetaG R2A_C_D1_MG | ecosystem: Environmental > Terrestrial > Soil > Wetlands | place... | reverse complement strand
TGCCGCGCCCGATCTCGTCCATGATCACCAGCGTCTCGGCGGTGGCGGTACGCAGGATGCGCGCGGTCTCCACCATTTCCACCATGAACGTGGATCGCGCGCGGGCGAGGTCGTCCGCAGCGCCGATGCGGGTGGCGATGCGGTCGACGGGGCCGATACGCGCCGTGGCGGCGGGGACGTGGCTGCCGATGTGGGCAAGCAGCACGATCAGCGCGGCCTGGCGCATGTAGGTGGACTTGCCGCCCATGTTGGGGCCGGTGAGGATGAGCATCCGCGTGGCGTCGTCGAGTGCAAGGTCGTTGGGAATGAACGGGGTATCGAGCGCCTGCTCGACCACCGGGTGGCGCCCGCCCTCGATGTGGATGCCGGGCGCGTCGTCGAATTCGGGCCGCACCCAGTCGAGGGTGCGGGCGCGCTCGCCGAGCGCGCACAGTACATCGAGCTCGGCCAGCGCCTGGGCGAGCCGGCGCAGCGAGGCGAGTTGCGAGGTGATGCGCTCGCACAGGCCGGTGAACAGTGCGCGTTCCAGTGCCCGGGCCCGTTCGCGCGCGCTCAGCACGGCATTCTCGAAGCGCTTGAGTTCGGGCGTGATGTAGCGTTCGGCGTTCTTCAGCGTCTGGCGCCGGGTGTAGTCCTCGGGCGCCTTGTCGGCGTCGCGGCGCGAGAGTTCGATGTAGTAGCCGTGCACGCGGTTGTAGCCGACCTTCAAATTGCCGAGGCCGGTGCGTTCACGCTCGCGTTGCTCCAGCGCCAGCATCTCCGCGCCGGCGTCCGAGTCGAGGCCGCGCGCCTCGTCGAGCTCGGCGTCATAGCCGGTGGCGATCACGGCGCCGTCCTTGAGCAGCGCCGGCGGCTCCGCGGTCAGCGCGCGCGCCAGCTCGGCAAGCAGCTCGGCGTGCGGGGACAGGTCGCGGCCCAGCGGTTCCAGCCGCCCGGCGCGTTCGGCAGGCAGGGCCGCATGCAGCTCGGGCACGCGCCGCAGGGCTTCGCGCAGGCGCCCCAGATCGCGCGGGTTCGCGGTGGCGAGCGCCACGCGGGTCAGAGTGCGTTCGATGTCGCCCAGGCCGCGCAAGTGTTCGCGTATCGGCTCGAGGGATCCGGCATCGGTCAGCGCGGCGATCGCGTCGAGGCGCTCACCGAGCCCGGCGCGGTCGCGTATGGGCTCGCGCAGCCGGCGCCGCAGCAGGCGCGCGCCCATCGGGGTGCGCGTGGTGTCGAGTACGCCGAGCAGTGTCAGGCCCTTGCTGTCGGAGAGGTTTTCTTCCAGTTCCAGGTTGCGCCGGGTCGTGGCGTCGAGGACGAGGCCCTCGCCGCTGCGCTCGCGCACCAGGCGGTCGAGCTGGGGCAGACTGCGCCGCCCCGTCTCGCCGGCGTAGGTGAGCAGCGCCCCCGCCGCGCCCAGTGCCGCGCCCAGGTCGGCGGCATCGAGTCCCGCGAGGTCGCTCACCGCGAACTGGCGCATCACCGCCTTGCGTCCGCTCTCGACGTCGAAATGCCAGGGCGGGCGGTGGCGTGCCGTGGCCTGCATGGGCGGCAGGGGCGGGCCGTCCTCGGCGTAGAGCACCTCGGCGGGACCGGCGCCGGAAAGCGCCGTCAGGCAGGCGTCCCGGGTGTCGAATTCGGCCAGCCGCAACTCACCCGCCGCAAGGTCCAGCGCGGCCAGGCCCCAGGCGTCGCCGGCCCGGTTCACGGCGGCCGCCACGGCGGCGCGGCGCTCGTCGAGCAGACCTTCCTCGATCACGGTGCCGGGGGTGAGTACGCGGGTGACTTCGCGCCGCATCGGCCCCTTGCCGCCGGGCTCGCCGATCTGCTCGGCGATTACCACCCGCTCACCGCGCGCGAGCAGGCGCGCGAGGTAGCCTTCCACCGAATGCACCGGTACGCCCGCCATCGGGATCGGCGCCCCGGCGGATTCCCCGCGCGTGGTGAGGGTAATGTCGAGCAGGTCCGCCGCGCGCCGTGCGTCGTCGTAGAACAGCTCGTAAAAATCGCCCATGCGGTAGAACAGCAGCTCCCCGGGGTGCTCGGCCTTGATGCCGAGGTACTGCTCGATCATCGGCGTGTGTGCGCTAGTGTGGTGTTTCGTAATTCCTGGCACTTTCAGAGCTCCCCACAAGCGTCAGATCAAGGCGCAGCGCGCAGGCAATGGCCGGCGCCCTTGGCAAGCGCTGCAACGCAGAGCTGGCGCTTGTGGGGGCCTCCCTTCGGGCGAGTCGCTGCCGGCCGGCTGCGACGTTGCACACGCTTGAAAGGGATTGACCCTTCCTGCGCGCCCGCGCCTTGCATCCGCCCTGCAGCGGCTCGCTGAAAGTACCAGGAATTACGAAACACTACACTAAAGGCGGTGGCCATCTACAATCGATTCTTGCATGGCGATCAGACGGGCCATGTTACTAAAGTGGGGGGTGGGCGATCATGACCGGGCACAGCGACGATTACGGTGACCGGGCCCTGCGCGAGCGGGCCGAGGTGGTGGCGGCGTACTGCCTGGAGCACGCAAGCAGCGTGGCCACGGCCGAGTCGTGTACCGGTGGCTGGATCGCCAAGTGCCTGACCGACGTCGCGGGCAGCTCCGCCTGGTACCGCGGCGGCGTGGTGGCCTATTCCAACGCCCTCAAGAGGCACTTGCTCGGGGTCGCTCCGGAGCTGCTGGAGACCTACGGCGCGGTCAGCGAGGCAGTCGCGCTGGCGATGGCGCGCGGTGCGCTGGCCGCGACCGGCGCCGACGAGGCGGTGGCCGTGACCGGCGTTGCCGGGCCCGGCGGGGGGAGCGCCGACAAGCCCGTGGGCACGGTGTGGATCGCCCGGGCGCGGCGCGGCGGACAGCCGCATGCCGTCCATTACCGCTTCGACGGCGACCGCGAGGCGGTGCGCCGTGCCACAGTGGCCGAGGCGTTGGCGGGCCTGTGCCGTGAACGATGAGCGCCTGCGCCTGTTCCTCGCCCTGTGGCCGGACGCCGCCGTGCGCCGTTCCCTGCAAGCCGCCGCCCGTCCAGCAGTCGAAGCCTCGGGCGGCCGGCCGGTGCCCGCGGCGAATTACCACCTGACGCTCGCCTTCCTCGGCCTGCAGCCGAGCTCGAACCTGGACGCCATTGCCCGTGCCGCCGCCGCTCAGGAATCGTTCGCGGGCACGCTGCGACTGACGCGGATCGGTCATTTCCGGGGGGCGCGGGTGCTGTGGGCCGGCCCGGAGCGGACGCCGCCCCGACTGGCCCGCGCCGCGGCCGGGTTGCGCGCCGCCCTGGAAGCGAACGGCGTGCGCTTCACGCCGGGGCCGTTCCGCGCCCACGTCACGCTCGCGCGCCGCATCGCGCGGGTGCCGGACGCCAGCGCCATCGAGGCGGTCCCCTGGCGCTACGACGGTATCGCGCTGGTGCAGAGCGGGGGCGGCCGCGCGCCCTACCGCGTACTGCGGAAATGGCCGGAAAGCGGCCCGGGCACTATGGAATAATGGGCAGGCATTAACCCGGATGCATCCGGGTTAGACTGTCTGAAGAGACGGATTTCACACGCATGGTTTTCAGGGGACATACATGGACGACAATCGCAAAAAGGCGCTGGCCGCGGCACTGGGCCAGATAGAAAAACAATTCGGAAAGGGCTCGGTGATGCGCCTTGGCGACGGCAGTGCGGTGCGCGACGTGGAAGTGATCTCGACCGGCTCGCTGGGCCTGGACATCGCGCTCGGCGTGGGCGGCCTGCCGCGCGGGCGCGTGGTGGAAATCTACGGCCCGGAATCCTCCGGGAAGACCACGCTCACGCTGCAGGTCATCGCCGAGGCCCAGAAGATCGGCGGCACGGCGGCCTTCATCGACGCCGAGCACGCGCTCGACCCGGGTTACGCCGAAAAGCTCGGCGTCAACACCGAGGAATTGCTGATCTCCCAGCCCGATACCGGCGAACAGTCGCTGGAAATCGCCGACATGCTGGTGCGCTCCAGCGCCGTGGACGTGGTGGTGATCGACTCGGTCGCCGCGCTCACCCCGCGCGCCGAGATCGAGGGCGAGATGGGCGACTCCCACGTGGGCCTGCAGGCGCGGCTCATGAGCCAGGCGCTCAGGAAGCTCACCGGCAACATCAAGCGCTCCAACACCATGGTCATCTTCATCAACCAGATCCGCATGAAGATCGGCGTGATGTTCGGCAACCCCGAGACCACCACGGGCGGCAACGCGCTCAAGTTCTACTCCTCGGTGCGCCTCGACATCCGCCGCATCGGCGCGATCAAGAAGGGCGACGAGGTCATCGGCAACCAGACCCGCGTGAAGGTGGTGAAGAACAAGATCGCCCCGCCGTTCAGGAAGGCGGAGTTCGACATCCTCTACGGCGAGGGCAGCTCGCGCGAGGGCGAGTTGATCGACCTCGGCGTGGAAAACAACCTGGTCGAGAAGTCCGGTGCCTGGTACAGCTACGAGGGTGAGCGCATCGGCCAGGGCAAGGACAACGCGCGTCAGTTCCTCAAGGACAATCCCAAGCTGGCCGAGAAGCTCGACAAGGCACTGCGCGAGAAACTGCTGCCCAAGTCCGTTCCGAAGGCGAAGCCGGAGGCCGAGGCGGAGTCGGTTGCCGAAAATTAGTGTAGTGCGTCGCGATTCCCGGCGCTTTCAGCCGGCCGGCAGCGACTCGTCCGAAGGGAGCTCCCCACAGGCGCCAGCTCCGCGTTACAGCGCTTGCCAAGGGCGCCGTTGCCGGCGCGCTGCGCCTTGATCTGACGCTTGTGGGGGGCTCTGAAAGTGCCGGGAATCACGACGCACTACACTCGGGATGAACCCGAACAGCCGGAGGCCTTCGACGTCGGCCTCCGCCTGCTGGCGCGGCGCGAGCACAGCCGCGCCGAACTTTCCGCCAAGCTTGCCCAGCGCGGTTTCGAACAGGCCGAGATAGGGAAGGCGCTGGATCGCCTGCAGGCGACGGATGCGCTCAACGAGGCGCGCTTCGCCGAGCAGTACGTGCGCCTGCGCCTGCGCCAGGGCTACGGTCCGGCGCGCATTCGTGCCGACCTCGCCGCCCGTGGCGTGGACGCCGCCACGGTTGAGACGGAGTTGTCCGGTGCGGAAGACGACGACGCCCGCTGGCTGGCGCGGGCCGAGGCGGCCCGGAGGCGGCGCTTCGGCGGGGCCGTGCCCGGGGATTACGAGGAGCGGGCCCGCCAGGCGCGCTTCCTGGAACGCCGCGGCTACCCGGCGGCGCACATTGCCCGCGTGTTGCGCGGAGAAGCGAGCGATCTCGAAGATAATGGACAGGAATACTGAAAATGGCCCGTGTTGAGAGACCGATGGAAACCAGGGACATACGCCAGGCCTTTCTCGACTTTTTTGCCGAGCGCGAGCACCGCGTCGTGCCGTCGAGTTCGCTGGTGCCCGCGAACGATCCGACGCTGCTATTCACCAACTCCGGCATGGTGCAGTTCAAGAACGCCTTTCTCGGCCTCGAGAAACCGGCGGCACCGCGCATCGTGGACGTGCAGCGTTGCCTGCGCGCGGGCGGCAAGCACAACGACCTGGAGAACGTCGGCTACACGGCGCGTCACCACACGTTCTTCGAGATGCTCGGCAACTGGTCGTTCGGCGACTACTTCAAGCGCGACGCCATCGTGTGGTCCTGGGAGCTTTTGACGGACGTCTTCGGCCTGCCGGCCGACAAGCTCTGGGTCACGGTGTACGAGACCGACGACGAGGCGTACGACATCTGGAAGGACGCCGTCGGCGTGCCTGCCGATCGCATCGTGCGCATTGGCGACAACAAGGGCGCGAAGTACGCGAGCGACAACTTCTGGCAGATGGCCGATACCGGCCCCTGCGGCCCGTGCACCGAGATCTTCTACGACCACGGCCCCGAGGTCGAGGGCGGACCGCCCGGTTCGCCGGACGAGGAGGGCGACCGCTACATCGAGATCTGGAACCTCGTGTTCATGCAATACGACCGCGACGCCGAGGGCCGCATGACGCCGCTGCCCGCGCCGTGCGTGGATACCGGCATGGGCCTGGAGCGCATCGCCGCCGTGCTGCAGGGCGTGCACTCCAACTACGACATCGATCTGTTCCGGCGCCTGATCGAAGCCGCCGCCAAGGCTGTCGGCACGAAGGACGTCAAGGCGAATTCATTAAGGGTCATTGCAGACCACATCCGCGCCACGGCGTTCCTGATCGCCGACGGCGTGCTGCCCTCCAACGAGGGCCGCGGCTACGTGCTGCGCCGCATCATGCGCCGCGCCATCCGCCACGGCTACCAGCTCGGCCAACCCAGGCCGTTCTTCCACACCCTCGTCGAGCCGCTGGTGGCGGAAATGGGCGAGGCCTATCCCGAGCTCGCCAGGCAGGCGAGCGAGATAGAAAAGGCGATCCGCCACGAGGAGGAACGTTTCGCCGAGACGCTCGGCCACGGCATGCAGATACTGGAAGCCGACATCGCCGGACTCAAGGGCAAGCAGATTCCCGGCACGGTTGTATTCAAGCTCTACGACACCTACGGATTCCCCGCCGATCTCACCGCCGACCTGGCACGCGAACGCGGGCTCACGGTGGACATGCCGGGCTTCGAGCGCGAGATGGACAAGCAGCGCGACCGCGCGCGGGCGGCAAGCAAGTTCGGCGCCGACTACAGTCGCAAGCTGGACGTGGACACGGTTACCGAGTTCTCCGGCTACGAGCATGTGGCCCGGAGTGCCGCGATCACGGCGCTGTTCAGCGGCGATCAGCCGGTCAAGAAACTCAAGTCGGGCGAAGAGGGCATCGTCGTGCTCGACCATACGCCGTTCTATGCCGAGTCCGGCGGCCAGGTGGGCGACACCGGCGTGCTGGAAGCCAAGGGCGTGCGCTTCGCTGTCGCCGACACGCAGAAGCGCGGCGCGGCGCATCTGCACATCGGCCGGCTGGAGAAGGGAACGCTCAAGGTGGGCGACTCGATCGAGGCGAAGATCGACGCCGAACGCCGCGCGGCCATCGTCGGCAACCATTCCGCCACCCACCTGCTGCACGCGGCGCTGCGCAAGTTGTTAGGCGACCATGTCACGCAGAAGGGCTCGCTCGTCGCGCCCGACCGCCTGCGCTTCGACTTCTCGCATAACCAACCCGTCACGCGCGAGGAACTCGCGTGGATCGAGGAGAGGGTGAATAGGGAAATCCGCCGCAACGTTGCCGCCGACGTGCGCCACATGAGCTACGACGAGGCCATCGACTTCGGCGCCATGGCGCTGTTCGGAGAGAAGTACGGCGACACCGTGCGCGTGATGAAATTCGGCGACTTCTCCACCGAGTTGTGCGGCGGCACGCACGTCGCCCGCACCGGCGACATCGGCCTGTTCCGGATTGTCGGCGAATCGGGCATCGCCGCCGGCATCCGCCGCATCGAGGCGGTCACCGGCGAGGGCGCGCTCGAGCTCGTACGCGAGGAACAGAAGAAACTCGACGCCGTGGCCGCCGTGCTCAAGACCGGCCGCGACGAGGTCGTGGGCCGCGCGCAGCAGCTCGTCGCGCGCAACCGTGAACTGGAAAAGGAACTTTCCGCGCTGCGCACGAAGCTCGCGAGTGGACAGGGCAGTGACCTTGCTTCGCAGGCCGTCGAAGTCGAGGGCCTCAAAGTGATCGCCGCGCGCCTGGACGGTGCCGATGCCGGCGCATTGCGCGATGCGGTGGACCAGCTCAAGAACACCCTCGGCTCCGGGGTCGTGGTACTCGCCGCGGTGGATGGCGACAAGGTGCGGCTCGCCGCCGGGGCCACGAAGGACGTCAGCAAGAAGATCCCGGCAGGCAAGTTGGTGAACAGCGTCGCCGAGCAGGTCGGCGGCCGCGGCGGCGGACGCCCCGACTTCGCCCAGGCCGGCGGCAGTGATCCCGGCAAGCTCGATGCCGCGCTCGAAAGCGTACGCGACTGGGTCGCGGCCCAATTGAAAGAGTAAAGCCCACCATGGATTGCGCGGCCGTTCCCACAAAGTTGACACTTGACGCGGTCGTCATTCCGGACTTGATCCGGAATCCAGTAAGACAACGCATCCCGCCCGAGGGGCGGGATGCTCCATCGCACTGGGTTCCTGCTTTCGCAGGAACGACGCTTTGGCGAGAGGGCATACAAACCCGTCATTCCGGACTTGATCCGGAATCCAGTCAAACCTATCGCGGTCGGGACGGCCGCTCCCACGCCTTCGACCGCTGACGCCATGAACCGCGCCCCCGGCTCCACGATGGCCCCGCCGAAACCCTTGCGGGTGCTGAAGTTCGGGGGCACGTCCATGAGCGTGCTCGATCGCGTCGCCGACCAGGTGGCCGAGGAATGCCGCAGCGGCCACGGCCTGGTCGTTGTCGTCTCGGCCTCTGCCGGCGAAACCGACCGCCTCCTCGCCGAAGCCGCCGCCCTGGGCGAGGATGGCGCGGCGCTCGATCTCCTGTTGGCCACCGGTGAACAGCACAGCGTCGCCAGACTGGTGCTCGCGTTATCGAAGCGTGGCATTCCCGCCGCCGGGTTCACTGGTGCAGGCGCGGGCATCGTCACCGACGGCAGCGCGGGCCGCGCCCGCATCCTCGGCGTGGACGTCCGGCGCGTGCACAAGGCGCTCGCCGACGGGCGCGTTGCCGTCGTCGCCGGCTTCCAGGGCATGAGTGAGGACGGCGCTGTGACCACGCTCGGCCGCGGCGGCTCCGACACCACCGCCGTCGCCTTGGCCGCCGCGCTCGGTGCCGAGGAGTGCTGCATCTATACCGACGTTGCCGGCGTGTACAGCGCCGACCCGCGCATCGAACCCGCGGCGCGGCGCATCGACCGCGTGCACTGCGAGGAAATGCTCGAACTCGCCGGACTGGGCTCCAGGGTGCTGGCGATCGAGGCGGTGGATTACGCCGCCGCGCACGAGGTGCCCTTGCGCGTCCGGTCCACTTTCGAGCCCGACGCGGGCACGATGGTGCAGCACACGCCGCTGGTCGGCGCGCCGCCCGTCGTGGGTATTGCCTCCAGCGCCGCCGAAGCCGAACTCGCCGTCATCGGTCTGCCGGCACGCCCCGGTCTGGCCGCGAGACTGATCGCGCCGCTGGCTGCCGCCGGCGTCGCCATCGACGCCCTGGTGCAGAACGAGGCGAGGCACGGCAAGAGCGACGTCAGCTTCACCATCCCGCACAAGGACCTCGAACGCGCCCGGTCGCTGCTCGCAACCGAAGCCGGCCGCCTCGGTGCGGAACGCCTGATCGAGGACGCCAGCGTTGCCAAGGTCTCGGTCATCGGCCGCGGCCTGCGCTCCAACACGAAACTATTGGCGAAAGTCATCGACACCCTGGACGAAGCCCGGGTCACCGTCCGCGTCCTCGTCGCCAACGAAACCCGCATCTCCGCCATCATCTCCGAATCGGCTCTCAAAACCGCTGTCCAGGCGTTGCATAAGGCTTTCGATCTCGATTAAGCGACGCGTTCATGAATAATAAATATATAGACGAATGAAGAAAATCAGCAAAGTCGGTTTGGCGTATTTTGTTGCGTGGATGGCAGCTGCGGTCGCCCTGGGCATATTCTGGTACAAGCTTCGGGACATGGTGAGTCCGTGAAAGCGCGGATTTATCTTCGATCGCCTAGCCTTGACGACGAGACGGTATTCATCGAGGCTGTCGGGAAGAGCCGTGCGATTCACCAGCCCTGGGTGTCGCCGCCGGATTCGTCTGAGGCTTTTCGCGCCTACCTGGAGCGCATGGGCCAACCGAACCACCATGCCTTTCTCGTTTGCCGTGCCGATACGGACGAGATTGCCGGGATCGTCAACATCACCCATGTCGTCCCCGAGCCCTTCTCCAGTGGCTACCTGTCCTATTACGTCTTCTCTGGACACGAAGGACAGGGTTTCATGCGGGAGGGACTGAAGGCAGTGGTGCGCCACGCCTTCGACGATCTTCGGTTGCATCGTATGGAGGCGAACATCCAGCCCGGCAACGAGGCGTCCATCGCGCTTGTACGTTCTGTCGGGTTTTCGAAGGAAGGGTTTTCGCCGCGCTACCTGAAGGTCGACGGCCGTTGGCGGGATCACGAACGCTGGGCCATACTGGTGTCGTGAAACCCTCCGGCTGTGTGGTCATGTCCGAACAATTCACGATCCGGAACCTTTGCCCGGAGGAGTTCGCCGCCCTGGGTCGGCTCCTGGTCGCAGTGTATTCCGGACTGGAGGGCTTCCCGAGCCCCGAGGCGCAGCCGGGCTATTACGAGATGCTGGCCAATATCGGGCAGTTCGCCGAAAGGAAGGATGCCCGGGTGCTCGCGGCAGTCACTCCTGAGGGCGAGCTGTTGGGCGGACTGGTCTATTTCGGCGACATGGCCGAATACGGTGCCGGCGGCAAGGCGAAGACCGTACGCAACGCCTCGGGCATACGCCTGCTCGGTATAGATCCGAAGTTCAGGGGGTTGGGCGCCGGCCGGGCGCTGACCGGGTTCTGCATCCAATTGGCCCGCGACAAACGGCACGAGCAGGTCATCCTTCACACCACGAATGCCATGCGGACCGCCTGGGCACTCTATGAACGCATGGGTTTCAACCGCTCGGAAGACCTCGACTTCTCCTGGGAAGGCTTCCCGGTCCATGGTTTCCGTCTGCGGCTCGAATGATTCGAAATAAAACAGGGCACTCCATTCAACCATCAACCTTCAAGGGGCAAGGGCATGGATAGATACATCGTCACGCGCGAGGACATCGAGGCGTACGAGGGAGTCGCGAAAACGCACTTTCTCAATGAAAACGCGCAGCGCATCAACAAGTCGCTCGGCGACCTGACGGGGCTGGCCGGGATCGGTTTCCACCTCATCGAGGTCGCGCCCGGGCGCGAATCGACCGAAACGCACATGCACTACTACGAGGACGAGTGCGTGTACATCCTGGAAGGCGAAGCGGAAGCCACGATCGGCAACGAGAAGCACCAGGTTAAAAGCGGCGACTTCATCGGCTACCGTGCGGGCGGCAAGGCACACCAGTTGAAGAACACCGGCTCAGGCGTACTGAAATGCATCGTGGTCGGCCAGCGCCTGAACCACGATGTCGGCGACTATCCGCTGTCGCATAAGCGGATATACCGCAATACCGGCATGCCGTGGAACCTGGTCGATATCGAAGCTGTCTCGGAGCCGCAGGCGGGAAAAAAGGCCTGAGCGCTTTCAGGCCGCGTTGGGCGCCGTAATCCACCCGCGGGCTTCGGCCGCGTGGCGGGTCGTGAAGAGCTTGAACCGCCCCGGCATCAACAGGCGGAAGACGCTCATGCCCATCCACACCCATACCGAACTGGTGACTACGGCAATGCGTTCCCAGCGGAGCAGGTATCGGGCCCAGCTCTTCAGGTATTTGAAGGCGCTACCGACGTCCAGCCCGAAGAACTCATTGTCCATTTCGTAATACAGGCGTATCTTGCGGCGCGTTTCGAGTGCTTCCTCGACCAGCGGTATCAGCGCGTTGTCGTAATCGCTCGCAATGACGTGCTGCCGCGCAGCGATGGCGATCACCCCTTCGGGGAATCCGTCGACGATCTCTAGCATGTCAGTCCTCCAGAATGTAGGCGGTCTTCCCGCCGTCTGTCCCGTCTGATCGAACGGAACGTTATGGTGTAACGATCAGAATAGGACAAAGTTCCAGAAAAAGCTGTCAGATAAATCCCCTTTGTTTGTCGAAATTTTGCGTAGGATTTTTCTTGCATCGTGTCGACGTTCAACTCGGTGTTTCATGAGTTGTCCACCGTAAGTGGTTACTCCTGTTGATTGTTCCGGTGTCCGGATGGGATCGGGCGTTCATCACCCCGTTCACCCCGTCGAAAAAACTATTGCAAAAAATTGAAAGTTTGCTATACCCAATGGTGCGCGTAGTCATCCGGAAATGGAGTTCCGGGATGGATAACAATATGGGACTGCGTGAATCCGGCGTCCTGTGCCGGTTTTCTGTAACGCGATCGAGGGAGGCACGATGACCCCATTGTCCCTGGAAACAGCGGTTGACTCCGGCCCGGCCTTATGGCTCGGCCGCAAGCCGGCGCAACGGTTGCGTTCTGTATCAACGAACGGGCGATTGGTCGCATTGGTTTGCGGCCACGAAACATCGCCTGCACTCCGTTAATCATTGAGGAGACGTTATGAAGCGTTCAGGACTACTTTTGACAGGGATTTCATTGACGCTGTTGGCGGGCGCGGCCTTTGCCGCCCGGCCGACCACGGTTTCCGTGGGTTCGGCCGGCGTCGTGCGTTACATCCAGGATGGCCAGCCGCCGGTCGTCATTCATCTGACCGTCGAACAGGCACAGCAGATGCGGCAGAACAGCAAGGGCAGCCGCGGTGGCGGTCATGGCGGCCCCGGCGGCGGTGGTGGCGGCACCGTCAACCTGCTTTATGGCGGTGGCGTCGGCGGTATTGGCGTTGAAACCGCACCGAAGGTCTATCTTGTCTTCTGGGGCTCGCAGTGGAGCAGCGACCCGAGCGGCGAAGCGAGCCTTTTCCAGTCATTCCTGAGCAATGTCGGCGGCAGTTCCTGGTTGAACAGCGTCACCCAGTACTGCCAGGGCGTGGCCAGCGGCACCGAGTTCTGCAACGGGGCCGGAACCGCGGCGGGCAACCCCTCGGGCATTCTCCAGGGCGTCTGGTATGACAGCGGCTCGAGCGTAAAGAACCGTCCGCGCCAGTCCGACATCGGGGCCGAGGCCGTGCGTGCGGCCCAGTACTTTGGCAACACCGCTGCCGGCAGTAACGACAATACGCAGTACATCATCGCGCTCCCGACGGGTGTAAGCCCGCAGGGCTTCGGCACGCAGTACTGCGCCTACCATAGCTACAGCAGTTCGTCGTACGGCAACGTTGCGTACACCAACCTGCCCTATATCACCGACGCGGGTTCTAGCTGTGGGGCCAACTTCAACGGACTGGGTCCCGATGCCGGCATCACCATCGTAGGCGGGCACGAACTGGCCGAGACGATCAGCGACCAGTTTCCGAGCGGTGGCTGGCTAGATTCCGGCGGCGCCGAGAACGGCGACAAGTGCGCCTGGATTTCCTCGGGTCAGGGCGCCTCCGCGGACGTGTCGATCGGCGGCAACACCTTCGCGGTACAGTCACTGTGGAGCAATGCGTTCAACAATGGCAGCGGCGGCTGCGTGCTGTCCTACTGATAATCTGATCGATTATCGTCGTGCGCCGGTGGTGCCATGTGCATCGCCGGCGCTCTTTTTTTTTCGGGATCCCGTATTGCCCGGTCAGCGCAGTTGGCTGTCCTTGCTGCCACGGCGGTTGTACAGCGTGCTCTTGTTTTCCTCGTCGCGCGCGGCCTGGCAGTTGACGCACAGTCGCACGCCGGGGATCAGCTCACGGCGTTTTTCGGGAATCTCCACGCCGCATTCCTCGCAGTGAGTGAGGCTCTCGCCGCCGCGGGCAAGCTGGCGGCGCGCACGCTCGACGGCGTCCTGCACCGTGCTGTCGATCTGTTCCTGAACCGCACCGTCTTTGGCCCAACCCGTTGCCATGGTTACTCCTGGCCCTTGCCGAGGCCGAATATCCTGTCCAGGTAGTCGTCAGGCGGCAGGCCGTTGCTGGTCTGGACGACACCTCGGTCGTTTTTCCATACCAGTCCGGGGGTGCCGTCGAGGCCGAATTGCTGCATCAGCCTGTTGTGTTCGGCAATCATTTTGCGCAGCGAGTCGGAGACGTGTGCCATGGGCTGGATGGCGCCGGAATGATGCTGGAAGCCGCGCTCGTTTTTCTCCAACGCCGCTTTCGGATCCTTCGCGCCGAGGATGGCGGCGGCCTTCTTGACGCTGGAATCGCCCAGGATGCCGACCACCATGTAGCGAACCTGAACCCCGCGATCGTAAACGGTCTGCGCGGTTTTCCAGAACTGCCAGCAGTAGGGGCAGTCGGGATCGACGAAGGCATAGACGATTCGCCTGGGGTGCCTGGAGCCGGCGCTGATCCAGTGGGCCTTGGCAAGCTGTGCATAGAGTTTCTGGTTCTGCGGCCCCTGTACGTAGGTGCTCTGGTAGTCCTGGCTGAGGTTGTGCCCGTGCGCATCGATCAGGGCGCCGAACAGGGCTACCGAGCCGTCGGCGGTGGTGTAGAACACGACGCGCTTGCCGTTGGGCGTGAGTCCGGCATAGCCGTGCAGGTCGCCCGGCACACTGAACCGGCTTTGCACGGTGAGCCCCTTGCCCTCGAGGTACGTGATCACCGAGTCGGCATGGGTGGAGGCGGGCGGTGCGGGGGATGTGGCGCAGGCCAGGGGTGCGGCGAGCAGTGCCGCCAGGAGCAGAAACTTGTTCATGGGGCGATTATCCCGGTTTGCCGTGGCATTGCAAGCGCCGCTACAAAGCACATTTACCGGTGTGGGGGTGCTGTATGCACGGGGCGGGCACGGAATGATGGCGCTCCCACGGGGACTCGAACCCCGGTTTTCGCCGTGAGAGGGCGACGTCCTAGGCCTCTAGACGATGGGAGCGTGAGGCGGCAGATGATAACATGACAAGCTAATACGAGAACGAGGCCCGAGCCTTGTCAACACCCGAAGCGGTCCCCGTGGATACCCTTGGGCTGGCTGCGGACCGCATCGATCCGAATGCGCTCACCATAGTAGAAACCCTGCGCGACGCCGGACATGAGGCCTACATCGTCGGCGGTGGCGTGCGCGACCTGCTGCTCGATGCGCGGCCCAAGGACTTCGACGTGGCCACCAGCGCCCACCCCGAGGCGGTGCGCAAGCTGTTTCGGCGTTCGCGCCTGATCGGGCGCCGTTTCCCCATCGTGCACGTGCTGTTCGGGCGCGATTTTATCGAGGTGACCACGTTCCGGGCCCAGTCCGGCGCGGCGCGCCAGGTGCACGAATCGGGTCGTATCCTGCGTGACTCGAGCTTCGGATCGCTCGCCGAGGATGCCGTTCGCCGCGATTTCACCGTCAACGCGCTGTATTACGATCCGGTCGCTGGCAGTGTGCTCGATTTCACCAACGGCCTGGTCGATATTCGTGCCCGGCTCCTGCGTCTGATCGGCGACCCGGAGACCCGCTACCGTGAGGATCCGGTGCGGATGCTGCGCGCTGCGCGCTTTGCCGCCAAACTCGGGTTCGAGCTGGAGGAACAGACCGCGGCGCCGCTCGCCGAGCTGTCCGCCCTGTTGGCCGATATTCCGCCCGCGCGCCTGTTCGAGGAGGTGTGCAAGCTGTTCCTGGGCGGGCATGCCGCCGTCACTTTCAAGGCCCTGCGCCGTCACGGCATGTTCGGTGCGCTGTTCCCGCTCAGCGAGGAAGTGCTCGCCGCCGATCCCGACGGTCCGCTGGAGCATTTCGTCATCGCGGCGCTGAGCAACACCGATGCCCGGGTGCAAGCGGGAGAACCCGTCACCATCGCTTTTCTCCTCGCGGCCTTCCTGTGGCCGCCGATCAGCCGCTATGCGCAGTGGTTGGAGCAGGAAGAGGGCATGGGCGAAGCTGCCGCGGTGCAGCGCGCGAGCGCGGTGGTGCTCGGCGAAGCCAAGCAGCGGGTGACCATTCCGCAGCGTTTCGCCTTGCCCCTGCGCGACATCGTGCAGTTGCAGACGCGTTTCCGTTTCCGCCACGGCAAGCGGGCCGAGAGCCTGCTCGCCCACCCGCGTTTTCGCGCGGCTTACGATTTCCTCAAGCTGCGGGCCGAGGCAGGCGACGCCGAGCCGGTATTGGCCGAGTTCTGGGAGCAGGTGCAAAGCGCGGGCGGCGAAGAGCGGCGCAGGATGTTGGCACCGCCGCCCCGCAATCGCAAGAAGAAAAGATGAAAACCACTGCGCTTCCCGTGCTCCGGCCGCGTCCAACCCCGGATCAAGTCCGGGGCAGGCTCTGCCTTCGCTCGCTACGTTTTCTGACGTAGTGAAGTAGGGCGCTTCGAACAGGCTGTCTTGGATGGGGGCAGGATGAGCAGAGCATGGATCGGGTTGGGCAGTAACCAGGACGAACCGGCACGGCAGGTGGCCCGGGCGTTTGCCGAACTGGGTGCGCTGCCGGGTACGCGGGTACTGCGGCGTTCGCGCCTGTACCGCACGCTGCCGTGGGGGCCGGTCCCCGGCCAGCCGGATTACGCCAATGCGGTGGCCGAGCTGGAAACGGACCTTGAACCCCGTGCCTTGCTGGCCGCCCTGCTGGAGACGGAAGCCGTGCATGGCCGTGTGCGGCGCGAGCGCTGGGGCCCGCGCACGCTGGACCTCGACGTGTTGCTATACGATGATCTGGCCATGGACACGACCGAACTGACCCTGCCGCACCCGCGCCTCGCCGAACGCGCCTTTGTACTCGTGCCGCTGGCCGAAGTGGCGCCGTGCCTGCGGGTGCCCGGCGCCGATACGGTGGCCGGGTTGCTGGCGCGGATCGATGCCGCGGGCGTGGTGCCATGGGAGGACGGGGCGTGAGCGAAATCGCCTACATCGCGGTCGAGGGGCCGATCGGGGTCGGCAAGACCAGCCTGGCCCAGCGCCTGGCCGATACCCTGGGCGCCGCGACCGTGTTCGAGGAAGCCGAGGCCAATCCCTTCCTCGAGCGGTTCTATACCGATCCGCGCGAGGCGGCCCTGCCGACACAGCTCTCATTCCTGTTCCAGCGTGCGCGCAAGCTCGAGACGCTGTCGCAGACCGACATGTTCCATCCCGTGCGCGTCGCCGATTTCGTGCTCGAAAAAGACCTGCTGTTCGCCGAACTGACGCTCGACGACAGCGAACTGGCGCTTTACCACGAGGTGTACCGTCGGGTGACGCCGCAGGTGGCACGCCCCGACCTGGTGATCTACCTGCAGGCGCCGGCGGAGGTATTGCTGCGCCGCATCGCCCGGCGCGGCCGCGCCTTCGAGCGTGCCGTGAACCGCGAATACCTGGAGCAGGTCTCCGAGGCCTACACGCAGTTTTTTCACCACTACAACCAGGCCCGCGTGCTGATCGTCAATGCCGCGACCGTGAACCTGGTCGACGACGATGCGGAATACGCCCGCCTGCTGGAACAGATACAGACGATGCGCGGCAACCGCGCCTACTTCAACCCGGAGATGCAGTGATGGTGTATGGAGGGGACAGCGGAGAACCCAAACCGTTGACGCTTGCGGCGCTGAACAAGATGCGCGAGGCGGGCGAGCCCATTGCCTGCCTGACGGCGTACGACGCGAGCTTCGCCCGCCGCATCGACGCGGCGGGCGCGGACCTGGTGCTGGTGGGCGATACGCTCGGCATGGTGGTGCAGGGGCGTTCGAGCACGGTGCCGGTCACCATGGACGACATGATTTATCACACGCGCCTGGTCGCCCGCGGGCTCAAGCGCGCCTACCTGGTCGGCGACATGCCGTTCCTGAGCTACGTGGACGTGCCCACGGCGGTGCGCAACGCGGGGCGGCTGATGCAGGAAGGCGGCGCGCGCATGGTCAAGCTCGAGGGTACCGGCGCGCAGGCGGAGATCGTGGCGGCGCTTGCGGCCAACGGCATCCCGGTATGCGCGCATATCGGCCTGCGTCCGCAGGCAGTGGAGAAAACGAGCGGTTTCCGCATCCAGGGACGCGGCGCCGAAGCGGCGAGGCGGATCATCGAGGATGCGCGAGAGCTCGAGAAGGCGGGGGCGGACATCATCCTGCTCGAGTGCATCCCGCGCGACCTGGCGAAACAAATACGCGAGGCGGTCTCGGTGCCGGTTATCGGGATCGGCGCGGGGCCGGACGTGGACGGGCAGATCCTCGTCCTCTACGATATCCTCGGCATCACTTCCGGGCGCAAGCCGAGCTTCGCGAAAAACTTCATGGACGGCGCCGGCAGCATCCAGGCCGCGCTCGAGAATTACGTGCGCGAGGTGAAAGCGCGCGCGTACCCGGCTCCCGAACACACTTTCGATTAACGTCGTACCGTCATTCCGGCGCAGGATTTGCACATCGGTTTATCCGTCCCGATGGGTCCACGGTTGGCGACCCGGTAGAATTGGCCGACGGGATTCGAGAGTCGATTCATGGGCAGTCCGGCGTTGATAAAGACGGTGGCGGGCGCGCGCGCGTGGCGCGCCATGCGTTCGCGCGCCGGTGCCGGCGTGGCGCTGGTGCCGACCATGGGCAACCTGCACGCGGGTCATGCCGCGCTGATCGATGCGGCGAGACGCACGGCGGATTTCGTGGTCGTTTCCGTGTTCGTCAACCCGACCCAGTTCGGTCCCGGCGAGGATTACGCCAGCTACCCGCGCACGCTGGAACAGGACCGTACGCTGGCCGGCGAGCACGAGGCCGACGCGGTCTTCGCACCCAACGCGGTGGAGATGTATCCGAACGGCCTCGAGGAAGCGGTGATGGTGCAGGCGCCGGCCGCGCTGGCCGGCATCCTCTGCGGGGCACAGCGGCCGGGGCACTTCACCGGCGTGGCGAGCGTGGTGGCGCGGTTGCTGAACATCGTGCAGCCGGAGTACGCCCTGTTCGGCGAGAAGGATTACCAGCAATTGCTTGTCATCCGGCGGCTCGCGGAAGATCTTTTCATCGATACCGGGATCGTGGGCGTGCCCACCGTGCGCGAAGCCGACGGTCTGGCCCTGTCCTCCCGTAACCAGTACCTCACGGCCGGGGAGCGGGCCCGGGCACCCGCGCTGTACCAGGCCCTGGCGGCCGCTCGGGACGAGATGCTGGCGGGCGCGGAAACCGCGGCTGTCGAGTCCCGCGGACGGGACGTGCTGTCCGCCGCGGGTTTCCGGCCGGAGTACTTCGAAGTGCGTCACGGCGCGGATCTTGGGCCGCCGCGGGCAGGCGGGCCCCGCGTAATCCTGGCCGCGGGGTGGCTAGGCAAGGCCCGATTGATAGATAATATAAAGATCGAATGACACCCTCAGCGCCCCGGGATTGCTTTGCCGGGGCGTTGCGCTATGGAGAACGTTTTGCAACTGACTTTGCTCAAGGCCAAATTGCATCAGGCGGCGATTACCGAGGCCGACCTGGAATACGAGGGGTCGTGCGCCATCGACTCCGAGCTGCTCGCGCACGCGGGAATCCTGGAGTACGAACAGATTCACATCTACAACGTCACCAACGGCGAACGCCTGGTGACCTATGCGATCGAGGCGCCTGCCGGTTCGCGCGGGATCTGTGCCAATGGCGCGGCCGCGCACCATATGCGCGCCGGCGACCGGGTGATCATCGCCGCCTATGCCACGATGGATGCGGCAGCGGCGGAGCGCTTCAAGCCCCGCGTCCTGATCCTCGACGAAAACAATGAAGTCAAGGACTCTCGCGGTATTGCGGCCGTTGCGTAAGGGCAGCTGATGGCCCTGTTCGGACAACTCGGCGAACGCCTTTCCACTACGCTCGGCCGCCTCGGCGGGCGCGGGCGCATCACCGAAGAGAACGTCTCCGAGACCCTGCGCGAAATCCGCGTGGCCCTGCTCGAGGCCGACGTGGCGCTGCCCGTCATCCAGCGCTTCCTCGACGCGGTGAAAGATCGTGCGCTCGGCTCCGAGGTGGCGAAGAGCGTCTCCCCCGGCCAGGCTTTCGTCAAGATCGTGCACGACGAGCTGGCCGAGTTGCTGGCCGCCGGCGATTCGCGGCTCAACCTGCGCGTGCGCCCGCCGGCCGTCATCCTGCTGGCGGGACTGCAGGGCGCGGGCAAGACAACGACGGTCGCCAAGCTCGCCGCCCACTTGAAGGGCGAGCGCAAGCGCGTGCTGGTGACTTCCACCGACGTGCGTCGCCCGGCGGCCATCGAGCAGCTCCAGACGCTCGCCGCGCAGGTCGACGTTGCCTTCGAACCCGCCGACGGCGAAACCCCGCTCCAGATCGCCAACCGCGCACTGGAGCGAGCCCGCCGCCAGTTGACCGACGTGCTGATCGTCGACACCGCGGGTCGATTGCACGTCGACGGCGAGCTGATGGACGAGGTGCGAGAACTTTCCGAGGCGCTCAAGCCCGCGGAGACGCTGTTCGTGGCCGACGCCATGACCGGCCAGGACGCGGTGCGCGCGGCCGCCGCCTTCAACGAGGCGCTGGCGCTCACCGGCGTGGTCCTCACCAAGGCCGACGGCGATGCGCGCGGCGGCGCGGCGCTGTCCGTGGCCGAGGTCACCGGCCGGCCGATCAAGTTCATCGGTACCGGCGAGCGCAACGACGCTTTGGAAGCGTTTGATCCCCGGCGCATGGCGGGGCGCATCCTCGGCAAGGGCGACGTCGTCGGACTCGTGGAAAGCGCGACGCGCAAGATCGACCGGGACAAGGCGGAGAAACTCGCCGGCAAGCTGCGCAAGGGCAAGGGCTTCGACCTCGAGGACTTCCGTGGCCAGATCGAGCAGATGATCGAGATGGGCGGCATGAAGTCGTTGCTCGACAAGCTGCCGGGCGGCCAGCGTGTCCCCGCCGCGGCCGCGGCGGGCTTCGACGACAAGGCCCTGCGCCGCCAGATCGCCATCGTCAATTCCATGACGCCGCGCGAGCGCAAGCACCCCGGCGTGCTCGACGGTTCACGCCGCCGTCGAATCGCCGCCGGCTCGGGCACGGCGGTGCAGGACGTCAACCAGTTGCTGCGCCAGTTCCAGCAGGCCCAGAAGATGATGAAGAAATTCAGGAAGGGCGGCATGGCCAAGGCACTCGGCGCGATGGGCGGCGGACGCCTGCCGCCCGGGTTCGGCTGATCCCTTCACTCCCTCCCGGAGGGCCAAAAACCGCAAGCCGGCATCCTCATTGCGGGGTAATCCGGCGCTACCCGGCCGGAAAGTCGCTGCAATGGGTGACAAGCGCACCCCTTTTTTCATATAATGGCCGGTCTTTCAGCCAGCAGACGAGCGCGGAGTACGGCGCATATGGTCACAATTCGACTTTCACGCGGCGGCGCCAAGAAGCGCCCCTTCTACCACGTGGTGGTGACGGACAGCCGCAATTCCCGTGATGGCCGCTTTATCGAGCGCCTGGGCTACTACAATCCGATCGCGTCGGGGCAGGAACAGCGTCTGGTCCTCGACAGCGAGCGCGCGGCCTTCTGGGTCGGGCGTGGTGCGCTGCCGTCGAACCGCGTCGCCGCGCTGATCAAGGAAGCCGCCAAGGACGCGGCGAACGCACCGGCCGAGAAGGCCGAAAAGACGGAGGCGGAGGCTGGAGCCACGGCCTGAAGCCGGGCAGAGCATGACACCCGCGCCGGGCACCTGGGTGGTGCTGGGCCGGATTGCCGGGGTGTATGGAGTGCGCGGCTGGCTGCGCATTTTTTCCCATACCGAACCGCGCACAGGAATTTTGAGCTACCCGGTGTGGTGGCTCGGCGAAGCCGACGACCGTCGCGAGCATGTGCTGGTCGAGGGCCGCGCCCACGGCCAGGGTGTCGTGGCGCAGCTTGGAGGCATAACGGACCGCGACCAGGCGCTGGCACTGATCGGAACGGAGATCGCGGTGCCGCGCAGTGAACTCGCCGAGAGCGAGGGGCATTACTGGGCCGACCTGGTGGGCCTGGCGGTCAGGAATCGCGAGGGCGTCGAGCTGGGGCGCATCAGCGGCCATATCGACACCGGTGCGCACGACGTGATGGTGGTGGATGACGGTGCACGCGAGCGCTTGATTCCCTGGGTACCCGGACGCACCGTGGTCGAGGTGGACGAAGGCGAAGGCTGGGTGCAGGTCGATTGGCATCCAGAGGATTGAAGCGATGACCCAACCGGTGCCGCGTTTCGATGTGGTGACCATTTTTCCGGAAATGGTCACCACGGCGCTCGGTTTCGGCGTGGTGGGACGTGCCCTGGAGTCGGGGAGCGCACAGGTGCAGACCTGGGATCCGCGAGCCTACACCACCGACCGGCATCGCACCGTGGACGACCGTCCCTACGGCGGTGGCCCGGGGATGGTGATGAAGTTCGAACCGCTGGCGGCAGCGGTGCGGGCGGCGAAGGCGGCACGGGCCGATGCGGGACCGGTGGTCTACCTGAGTCCGCAGGGCGCGAAGTTCGATGACCGGCGCGCCCGCGAATTGGCGACCGGCGGCGCGGTGATCGTGTGCGGCCGCTACGAAGGAGTCGATGAGCGTTTCGTCGATGCGTGCGTGGACGAAGAGCTCTCGGTCGGAGATTACGTGCTATCCGGCGGCGAGCCGGCAGCTATTGTGGTCCTGGATGCGGCGATACGCCTCATCCCGGGCGTGTTGGGTGACGAGAACTCGGCGGCGGAAGATTCGTTCGCGGCCGGGATCCTGGATCACCCGCACTACACGCGGCCCGAGGAAATCGAGGGCCGCCGGGTGCCCGAGGTGCTGATCTCGGGCGATCATTCGGCCATCAACCAATGGCGGTTGGCCGAAGCACAGCGGCGCACGCGAACGCGCCGAACGGATTTGTTGGCCGACGATTCGGCCCGAGACGGAGCAGAACCATGAGTCAGGTGATCGAAGAACTGGAACGCGAGCAGCTACGCACGGACATTCCCGAATTCGCCCCCGGCGATACGGTCGTGGTGCAGGTGAAGGTCACCGAAGGCGGGCGCGAGCGCCTGCAGGCCTTTGAAGGTGTGGTGATCGCCAAGCGCAGCCGCGGCATCGGCAGCTCCTTTACCGTGCGCAAGGTATCGCATGGCGAAGGCGTCGAGCGCGTGTTCGCCACGCACAGCCCGCAGCTCGGCAGCGTCAAGGTCAAGCGCAAGGGCGACGTCAACCGTGCCAAGCTCTATTACCTGCGCGATCGCAGCGGCAAGTCCGCCCGCATCAAGGAAAAGGTATAACCTTTTCGGGACCCGGGTGCAGGAGCGGCTTCGGCCGCGATCCGGTGCTATTGACCGCAGGGCGCGCAGAAGTCGCGAAGAGGGAGACAGGGACTGGTTTCATACCGGTGCTTCCTCTGTGTTTCACCGCGCTCTCGGCGGTTGCCCTTCCCGATTATCACGGCTGAAGCCGCCCCCGCATTCTTCCCTTCCGGAATGGCGCGCAGCGGCGCAGTACACTAAGCTGACTGTGTCCGCTCGTCGCCCAACCCGTTGTTCATGACCAGAAAAACCCTGTGCCTGATCGCCTTCGTGTCTGTTCTGGGCGCAGGCGGCGTGTGCCGGGCCGCCGAGGCGCCGGGACCCGGGACCCAGGCGCCTCCGGCCGGTTCCCGGAGTGCCGCCGCCCGTGCAACTGCCGCCAGCGGCGAAGCCCGGGCGCTTGCCAGCGCCGGTGCCACGCAACTCGCCATCAAGCTGGTCGATGCCTCCCAACCGCCTTTTGAGCAGGCGCCCGCGGTGTGGGAGGCGTGGGAACGCGCGCGGCTCGACATCCTGTCCACGGCCGACGAGAACGCCGAGTTGTATGCGCGGATCGACGCCTTGCCCGACAAGTCGTCGAATGCCTTGCGCATCCATGCTTACCAGGTAGGGGCCCGCGCCGCGCTCGGCGCCGGCGAGTCCGCCCGGGCCCGCGGCTACCTGCGCCGCCTGATCTGGAGCCGGCCACCGCCGGCCTCGGCCGCCTTGGCGGGGTATCGCCAACTGGTGATGCGCAGTTACGTCGTGGGCGGTGAACTCGACGATGCCGAACGCGCCCTGGCCTATCTCCAGCGCAGCGGCGATGCCGGGGACTGGCGAACCCGGGAAACCGCCGCCGAGGTGGCACTGCAAAGCCACCAGCCACGCAAGGCGGTGCATCTGCTGTCCGGGCTCAAGCAGCCCGCGGTGCGCCCGCTCATGCTCCTGGCCGAGCTGCGGGCCGGCATTCGTTCCCCCGGCGAGGTCGAGGAGATGTCTAATCGCCTGGCGCGGGCCGCGAATAAGCACAAGGACCGGCAAACGGCAGGGCGCTTCCAATGGGTCAGGGCGACCGCCGCCGAGCGTTTGAAAGATTACGAGGTGCAGTTATCGGCGCTGGCCTCCGCCCTGGTATTGAACCCGCTCGATGCGGGACCGTTCCAGGTCACGCCGACCCTGTGGTGGCATACCCTGGTTAAAGTCGGTCTGCAGCTCGGCAATAAACGCCAGTTGTTGCTGGGCGGCGCAGGGCCCTGGCTGCAGGCCGCGGCGGCCGAAAGCAAGGCGGGACATCCCATGCGCTCGCTTGCCCTGCTGGCCGCCGACGGTTCCGGCGGTCCCGACAAGGCGGCGCGGGGCGATTGCCTGGCGGCTTTCGCGAAACAGTTGCTGTCACTTCCGCACGGCATCCCGCTGGCCTTGAACCTCTTCTCCGACGCCGATGTGTTTCCCCGGTCCGACCGGTTGCCGGGCGCGGTGCGCTACCAGTTGCTCGAACCGGCGGTCTCGACGGGACGCATCGATTTTGCCTCGGCCATGGTGGCCGGGCTCGACAAGCCGCCGGCGGGCGGCGATCCGGGCGACTGGCAACTCCAGCGCGCCCGCCTGTTGCTGCTCGGCGGCAACAATGACGCCGGCATCCAGGTGCTGATGAAGCTCGCCCACGGCGAACCGGCGGTGCCTGCGAAGAAACTGCTGCCGGTGGTAGTGGATCTGGAAACCCTGGGCGAGAACCGTGCCGCCCTGGGTGTGCTCGAGGATATGCTGGCGGCCCGTCCCGGACCGCCGCCCGAGGTGGCACGCCAGATCCTCTACTGGATCGGCAAGGCCTATTCCGGACTGGACTCGCCGCTCAACGCCGCGCGCTCGTATCTCGAAGCGGCGACGTTCAACAGTCCGTACGCGATGGACCAGTGGGCCCAGACCGCACGCTATTCCGCCGCATCGGCATTGACCGAGGCCGGACTCTACCAGGATGCCATTCACATCTATGAAGGCTTGCTGAATGCGACCTCCGATCCCACGCAGCAGGCACAGATCAAGCAGAAGCTCGCCGCCGTGCGCACGCTCGCCAGCCGGGCCGGCGAGAAAAGCGGTAGCACCAGGCATTGAAGCCTTCAGCCGTCACGGGCAAGAATCAAATCGGCCTCATGTCGGCGATTGCCATCGGTATTGGCGGCATGGTCGGCGGCGGCATATTCGCCGTACTCGGACTGGCCGTCGCCTTCGGCAAGGGCGGCACGCCGCTGGCCTTCGTATTCGCCGGCGTCATCGCACTGGTGACGTCCTATTCCTATGCCAAGCTCAGCCTCGCCTGGCCCAGCGCCGGCGGTACCGTCACCTTCATCAACCGCGCCTTCGGCAAGGGGGCGTTCAGCGGCGGCACCAACAACCTGCTCTGGGTCAGCTACATCGTCATGCTGTCGCTGTACGCCTCGGCCTTCGGGTCCTATGCGGCCAACCTGTTTCCGTCCGGCTGGGATATCGCACTGCTCTCGCACGGGTTCCTGACCGCCATTATCGTCGTTGCCTGCGCCCTGAATTACTTCAGCCTGAAATGGGTCGGGCGCATCGAGTCGGTCGTGGTGGCAACCAAGATGGTCATCCTGGTCCTGTTCGTCATCCTCGGCTTCTGGGGGCTGCGGCACAGCGTCCATACCGCGCAGCTCTCCTTCAGCCATTGGGAAAGCATTCCCGGTCTCGTAGCCAGCGGCATGATCATCTTCGTGGCCTACGAAGGGTTCGAACTGATCGCCAACACCTCACCCAATATCAGGAACCCGCAGAAGAACATTGCCCGGGCCTACTACTGGGCCGTCGGACTGGTAATCGTGCTCTACGTGCTGATCGCGATCATCACGGTCGGCTCGCTGAGCTTTGCCGCCATCGACAAGGCCGAGGACTACGCATTGGCCGCCGCGGCCCGGCCTTTCCTCGGCGATGCCGGCTATGTCGTCATCTCCCTGACCGCCATGCTCTCCGTCTTTTCCGCCATCAATGCGACCTTGTACGGCGGCAGTCGCGTCAATTACGAACTGGCGGAGGACGACGAATTCCCGCATGAGTTCACGAAGTATTTCTGGGATCAACCCGTCGGCCTGCTGGTCACGGCCGTGCTCACGCTGGTGGTGGCCAACCTCCTGAACCTGCAAAGTATCTCGACCTCCGGCAGTTCCGGGTTTCTGCTCATCTTCGCGATGGTCAACCTGGCCAATTACCGCCTGGCGGACGGGGCGAAAGCGAGGAAGATCGTGGGCATGCTGGGCTTCCTGCTATGTACGGCCTCGCTGGTGATCCTGCTCAGGGAGCAATACGTCAACAATCTTGCGGGTGCGCTGGCGGCGACGGTGATCATCCTGTTCAGTTACGGGCTCGAGGTCGCGTACAAGGGGTGGCGGAAAACCAACGGCAAACGCACCGCGGGCAAGTCCTGAGCCTGTCGGGAAAGGAGCGCATGTGAACGAGATTGAGACCGAACTGCTTGCCGAGGCACGGGCGAGGTTGAGCGACATGTTCCCGGACCTGCCGCCGGTGGACGGCCAGCTGGACCGCCAACGCATCGAACCGGTGTTGCTGAAGGTGGCCGAAAAACTGGGCGACAACTTTCCTTACCAGCATCCGCTCTACGTGGGCCAGATGCTCAAGCCGCCGCATCCGGTGGCGCGCATCGCCTATGCACTCGCCATGGACATCAACCCGAACAATCACGCACTCGACGGGGGGCGGGCCAGCTCGCGCATGGAGAAAGAGGCCATAGCGGCGCTGGCGGACATGATCGGATTCGAGGCCCACCTCGGGCATCTCACCGGGGGCGGGACGGTCGCCAACCTGGAAGCCTTGTGGGTGGCGCGCGAACTGGCCGGTGGCGGACGCGTGCTGGCTTCGAGCGAGGCGCATTACACGCATTCGCGCATGAGCGGCGTGCTGGGCATGGAATTTTCGACCATCGGCGTGGACCGGCGGGGGCGCATGGACGTCGAGGCGCTCGCCGCCGAACTCGAACGGGGCGATGTCGCCTGCGTGGTGGCGACGCTCGGCACCACGAGCCAGGGCGCGATCGATCCGCTGGAGAAGATACTGCCGCTGGCCCGGGCCGCCGGGGTGCGCGTCCACGTGGACGCGGCCTACGGCGGGTACTTCAAGCTGGCGGCGAAAGGAAACCCGGTGCGCGAACGGGCATTCGCGGCCATGGTGGAGGCGGATTCGGTGGTCATCGATCCGCACAAGCACGGGTTGCAGCCCTACGGTTGCGGCGCGGTGCTGTTTCGGGATCCGCAGGTCGGGCGTGTGTACCGCCACGATTCGCCCTATACCTACTTCAGTTCCGACGAGCTGCACCTGGGCGAAATCAGCCTCGAATGTTCGCGCCCGGGCGCCTCGGCGGTCGCGCTGTGGGCGACGCTCGAGCTGCTTCCGCTTGAGCCCGGGGGCGAGTTCGCTGCCGGGCTGGGCGACAGCCTCGCCGCCGCACGCGAACTGCATGCCTGGGTGGAGCGGGCGGAGGACTTTGTGGCGCTGGCGTCGCCCATGCTGGATATCGTCGTTTTCGGGGCGAAGGCGGCACGGGCCGGCGATGC
>Ga0102952_1000200_pt1 | contig 27229 bp, 26 predicted proteins | sample SalPon2A_C_D1_MG_FD_78506 | JGI IMG/M metagenome (GOLD analysis project Ga0102952, IMG submission 78506) | Soil microbial communities from South San Francisco under conditions of wetland restoration - Salt Pond MetaG R2A_C_D1_MG | ecosystem: Environmental > Terrestrial > Soil > Wetlands | place... | reverse complement strand
AGATTGTTGAAACTTTTGTAAAAGTAGTCCAGATAAACCTTACACAAGACAACAAGGCTTCAGCGTTTATTGATACAATTCCATTCCGGGAAAACATAAAACCAAGAAAGAGAAATAAGAAAATCTTGGAAACTATAGATTTCAGGATTTCATCTAACACACCGAAAAATATTCAACATTATCAGGAAGATACATTAAATATTATCTATAAATTCCCTCTTCCAAGTAGGGATATTGGATTAATTACTGAACACACGAACATGGATTCATAGCTGCAACCAGCATGAAACTGGAAGGGTATGTAATCGAAGTAACAGCTCTTGAAATTGTGACCTTCCCGTCCTCGAGTGGCTGGCGCATAACTTCAATCACATTCTTTTTAAATTCCGGCAACTCATCAAGAAAAAGAACACCGTTATGAGCGAGGCTTACTTCACCCGGTTTGGGTATTGTTCCACCCCCTATCAACCCGGCATCACTGATCGTATGATGAGGGGAGCGAAAGGGCCTTATCGCAACAAAAGATCTGTTCTCCGGAAGAAGACCGGATACAGAATATATCTTGGATGTTTCCAGTGCTTCATAGAAGCTTATATCGGGAAGAATAGTAGGGATCCGCCTTGCAAGCATAGTCTTTCCGGCACCGGGAGGCCCCACCATCAAAACATTATGTCCCCCACTTGCAGCTATCTCCAGTGCTCTTTTTACATGGTCCTGACCTTTAACATCGTAAAAATCAACACTGTATTTTCCATCGTTCATAAAAATCTCTTCTATATCAGCTGCTGCAGGTTCGAGTTCTCTGTTACCCGTGAGAAATTCAACAACTTCCTGAAGAGATTCAACACCGTAAACCTCTATACCATCTACGACTGCAGCTTCCTCTGAATTATCCTCCGGGATTATTATCCCCTTCAAACCGAGTCGTTTTGCACATATCGTGGCAGGCAGTGCTCCTTTTATTTTCTTAACTTCACCATCCAGCGAGAGCTCACCAAGAATCATAAAGCTATCAACTGATGACGGTTTCAGAAGACCTGAAGAAGTAAGTATTCCAACAGAAATGGGTAGATCGAAGGATGACCCTTCTTTTCTTATATCAGCGGGGGCAAGGTTTACCGTTATTCTTCTCTGGGGAAATTCATAGAGGCAGTTCTTGATGGCGGATCTTACTCTTTCCTTGCTTTCCCTGACCGCACCTTCAGCAAGTCCCACCGTTGTGAACTGAGGGAGACCCTGGGATATATCTACCTCAACTTCAACAAGATATGCATCGACCCCCAGAACAGCACTGCTAAGTATCTTGGAAATCATTAACTGAAATATTATCACATATGATACAATATTTCATTATTTAAATAACTTTATAAATGATAAATGTTTTGAATTTACATGCATTCAGACATTAAAAAAGTATTGATAGCAAATATTCAATATACTAGCGAAATGCAGGTATCACCTTGTCTGCAAAAAGCTCCAGATGAGGCTGTATCCATCTCTCGGGAAGACCCGGAGGTACTGTAAACGAATAAAAATTCCTGACCGGTACTTCCTCGGTATATTCCTTTATCATCCTGATGCATGTATCGACATCTACTACATTAAACAGACCGAGCTCTTTAAGGTGTTCCCTGTGTTGTATATACGGCAGTAAGGGCATTCCTGCCTTTTCAAACCATTTTGCATAACTGTTAAGCTGATAAAGTATATGGTCCGCTGCTTCATTCCATGTCTTTTCAGGATCCTCCGAAACGATAAGCCAGAAGTAGCCGCCTGCAACCCACGGATCTTCCAGAGGTTTTCCTAATTTCTTTAATTCCTTAAGGTACTGATCGAAGAGTTCTTTAAGGGGGCCTGTTCCCAGAAATCCGTCGCCATATCTGGCTGCCCTACGCACTCCTGCAGGCGAAAAACCACCGACAAGAATCGGGGGCCTTGGTTCCTGAACGGGTCCGGGAGCGAGTTTTGCCCCGTTTACCTGATAAAACCTTCCTTTATAGGTGAGTTTTTCACCTTCCCACAAACGGCGCACGATCTCCAGACCTTCATCAGCTCTTGCGCCTCTTTCTCTCTTCGGGATCCCGTACTTTTCAAACTCCTCCACAACATAACCTGTACCGACTCCAAGCTGAAATCTACCTTCGGATATAATGTCCACAGTTGCTCCGTCCTCGGCTACCCGCACTGGATTGTGGAAAGGAAGCAGCATAACCCCGGTGCCGATCCTTATTTTCTTAGTCTTTGCAGCGATTGCTGCTGTTATTGGCATTACTGAAGAACAAAAACCGTCGTCGTGGAAGTGGTGTTCCTGAATCCACACATCATCAAAGCCGTTATTCTCGGCCCAGGCGATCTGGTTTAAGGACTCTCTGTAAATTTCTTCGAAAGGTCTCTCCCACCGGGGAGGGTTTCTGAAGTCATACCATAATCCGAAACGAAGTTTTTTATCGTTATCCATTTCAATTATCCCGAAAATAAATTAGATAAAGTTAATGCTTTAATATACTGAGTCCGTACTAATCAGTGTTTCAAATTAAGGGTTTATTGTCAAAAATTGAATAGCTCCCGGTCGTAGCTATAAGGCGTACGGATGGTATATATTTTTCAATGATGATTCGTCTAGCGTCCCCATCGAGTCGACCACCATTCATCCATATTTCTTATCCTTTTTACAAGACCTTCCATAACATGTAATGCAAATTCAGGATCCTGTAGCACGAGCTGTTTGAATTTGTTCCGGTCAATCGGTACGAGCCGGCAATTTGTTTTAGCTCTGACCGCTGCACTTCTACCGTTGTTATCTATAAGAGCCATCTCTCCGAAAAAATGACCTGGTTTCGTGGTCTCAAGAACCTTGTCTTCCAAAATAATGTCAACTTCGCCTTCCTTTACGACATACATCTTTTCACCAAGAGAATTCTCCCTGAATACAGTTTCTCCGGATTCATAACTTTCAAATTCAGTGTTGTTCTTTAGCAGTTCGAGTATGTCCATTAATTCCTCTTTAAATAATTTTTTATTCCAAACAAAATGACAAAGGAATATAACGAAAAATATAGTACAAAAAGGTAATACGTTAATAATACTTTAAATAAAAGCCGGTTAGTATCTAGTCCTTACCGGATTTATTTAATTATCTTTATTTCTAATGTATATGAGAGATCCGTCCATTTAATTCTCCAAATGCCTGGCATGGAATGACTATACTCTCACAAAATCTTATCCAGCTTATCGACCGGCCTTCCAAGATAGAACCTGTCACCTATCTCGATTATTGGTCTCTGTATTAGGTCCGGGTTTTGGTATAAAAGATCAATTAATTCATTTTTTGTCAGGTCTCTTTTACCAAGCTCCAGTTCCTTGTATGACTTTTCCATTTTTCTGAGTATTTCCCCTGGTTCAACATCAATTTTATCAAGGATTACCTTTATTTTTTGCTTTGTAAATTTCTCCTCATAATAATTCACTGATTCGAAATTTTGTCCTTTATCCGTGAGCTTTTCTAATGCCTTTTTACAGGTCGTACAAGTAGGTTTTATATAGATTTTTAATTTATCAACAATTTTTGGCATAATTGTTGATTATACCAAAATTCAGTCCCTAGCAACAGCTATAAAACGGATTTGATAGACGGGGTTTTCATCATAAATTGTCTTTAGCCACAATTTTACTATGGCAATTATCAACAGCAGAATACAGCACCTCTTAAACCCCCTGTCGTTAAAGGACGTAAGTAGTTTTTTTTAAATTAACAATATTTTAATAATTTTCATGCAAGAATATATTCAACAATTACAATAAGTTACACCATCATTTTTCTTTTTTTCAACTAAAAGTTTATTTTTTTGGCACGAATATTAATTTTATGTTAAGAAGCAAATTACCGACATCATTGAATAAAATCATTACTTCTTGACAAGGTGTTTTTGTTTCTGTTAGCATGTAATCCACTGTAGTTAGGTTGGGCGTAATTTACTTCATCCCTTGATGTGTGAATTTTATCCACAGCTGTGGATAAGTTGTGGACAACCTGCAAATTTCTTTCTGGAGGAAGTGAGGAGACGTGGACAAGAACTCTTCCCTTGATCACATGGGCAATTCAATTTCATCGGAAGACGATAATAACAATCCAAGCAACGGTATAGATGAATCAGCTGTAGACTGGCAAAAGGTACTGAAAAGGATAGAGGAGAAATCAAATCCCCAGGTATTTTTCTGGTTTTCTTCCCTGAAATACCTGTCACAGGACAAAGATTCTATTTCTCTTGAAGCGAAAACCACTTTTGACAAGGACTGGATTGAGAACCATTACATAGATTTCATTGCTGATATGGTCGAGGAGTTATACGACATCAAAGTAGATGTAAAAATATCAGTAGACCAGAACAGACCGGAAAGTAACTCCAAAAAAGAAGATAAAACAGAATCAATAACAGAAACAGAGCAGGAATTTGAAAACAAATCGTATGTATCCTGCGGATCCGTAAATCCGAACTATATATTTGAAAGTTTTATCGTAGGACCGAGTAACCAGTTCGCACATGCAGCCTCATATGCTGCCGCACAAAGACCCGGAAAGGCATACAACCCTCTTTTCATTTACGGTGGTGTAGGGCTTGGGAAAACACACCTCATAAATGCAGTGGGTAATTATATAGTAAGAAACAACAGTGAACCACTTCGAATTTGCTGCATTTCGGCAGAGCATTTCACCAATCAGGTTATAAACGGTATAAGAACCAACAAAATGGAGGATTTCAGAAATCAGTACAGGTTCGGTTGCGATGTTCTCCTGATAGATGACATTCAGTTCATAGCAGGTAAAGAGAGCACTCAGGAAGAATTTTTTCATACGTTCAATACCCTTTACGAGCTTAAAAAACAGATAGTCCTGACAAGTGACAAATCACCCCACGAAATGTCATATCTGGAGGAACGTTTAAGATCCAGATTTGAATGGGGGCTCATTGCGGACATCCAGCCTCCTGAAGTAGAAACGAGGATAGCGATAATATCACAGAAAGCCGAATCTGAAGGTGTGAGATTACCATCCGAGGTTGCAATGTACATAGCTCAGAACACAAATTCAAACGTAAGGGAACTGGAAGGTTATCTGAACAATCTTATAGCACACTCAAAACTTCTGAATACACCTATCACAATAGACCTGACACGGCAGGTATTAAAGAACCTGCTCAAGAAGAAGGAACCAAAATTCATAACTGTGGAGTCTATACAAAAAGAGGTTGCAAATTTCTTCGACCTGAGAATTCAGGACCTCAAATCCGAGAGAAAGCAGAAAAATATAGCGGTACCGAGACAGATTGCGATGTTTCTCTCCAGAAAATACACCGGATCATCCTTTCCTGAAATAGGAGACAAATTCGGAGGGAAGGATCACTCAACGGTAATTCATGCAGTAAGAAAAATCGAGAATCTGCTTGGAAAGGATATCTCACTTACAAAATCCATAAATTCAATATCAAAAAAAGTTGAGAGCGGACAAAGTTGATAAAGCTGTTGATTAACTGTTGATATTTTTACTATAGTTGTTTATAAAAAAACATGTTCTCCCTGAAATGTTGGTAAATGTTAAAATTCCTTAATTTTATCTACAGGTTTATAAACACAGATCATTTTGTGTTTAAGGTATTAAAAGTGAGTTATTCACAATTTCACATGTACTACTACCACTACTATTATTAATATATATACAAATATATACAGGAGAAGTAAAAATGAATATAAAGATAGACAAAGACGATCTTACAGATAAACTGAGCCTGGTTCAGGGTATTGCCGAAAAAAGAGCAACTATGCCAATACTTTCTCATATTCTTTTGTCCTCTGTTGAAAACGGAATACAGATCACAGCTACCGATCTCGAAACAACCCTATCAGTGAACTGCGAGGCCAAGGTAGAGAACAATGATTCAATAGCTATACCTGCAAGGAAACTATTTGATATAGTCAGGGAACTTCCCGAGGGAGAAATTCAGATAGAGGAAATAAAGAACAACTGGATCGAGATTACAACTTCATCCGCCGCATTTAAACTTGCCGGGCTTCCGGGTGAGGATTTTCCTGCGGTTCCAGAGGTATCTACTGAAGATTTGTTCGAACTTGGGTCGGATATACTGGAAAGTATGATATCAAAAACGATTTACTGTGTTTCCGGGGATGAGCTGAGGAGGAATCTGTCCGGCATATATTTTGAAAAAATGAATGGTAATGTTCTCAGGCTTGTTGCTACCGATGGCCACCGGCTTAGCTACGTTGAAAAAGACCTGGAAAACGAAGTTGTATTGAAAGACAACGTACTGGTTCCTAGGAAAGCAGTATCCGAACTGAGAAAGCTGCTTAAATACGGTGACAATATTAAGATCGGATGTGAAAAGAACTTTTTCATAACAATGACTGACGGAATTGTTATGTTCTCAAGGCTGATAGATGCCGATTTCCCCGATTATAACCAGGTCGTACCGGATTCAACAAAAAGTAAAATAACGCTTAACAGGGATCAGTTTCTTTCTGCTTTAAAAAGGGTATCCATATTTTCTTCGGAAAAGACAAAAAGCATAAAACTGAGTTTTTCTGAAAATTCTCTTTTGCTTACTTCAGTTTCTCCTGACGTGGGAGAAGCGAAGGAATCACTACCAATAAAGTTCAACGGGGGAAATATTGATATAGGTTTTAATTCAAGATATCTACTTGATATACTTGAATCCATAGATGAGCAGGATATAAATTTGGAAATAACTGATGAACTTAGCCCAACTGTAATCACACCATTTGACATGGCGAATTATAAATGTGTGGTAATGCCGATGAGGATATAGAATGGATATAACATGTCTTTTGTCCCTATAACAGATTTTCTATTTCCCCGCGTTTGCATAAATTGTAATGAAGTTCCCGTTGATGAATTTCTTTGCTGTGACTGTCTTGAAAAACTGGATTTCATAACTGAAATCGATGTATGCAATATTTGTGGAAACCCGTTCGGATATAATGCAAAATCGGGTACTGATAATAAAAATCTGTGTCAGAAATGCATAGAGGAAAAGTTCTTTTTTTCAAGATGCAGGTCAATATCTCCATACACAGGATATTTGAGATCTTTATTACACAACTTTAAATACAACGGAAATTCCGAACTGTCATTATTTTTTATATGGTTCGTGTGTGAATATTATCCGGAGGGCCTCGAAGATTGTGATATCCTGATACCGGTCCCGGTATTTATAGACAAACTCAGAAAAAGGGAGTTCAACCAGTGTGCTGTTATAGGAGCACAACTAGCAAAGTTTTTTGGTTTTGAATATGACCCGTTTATATTAAGGAAAGAAAAAGATACGAAGGCCCAGGTTGATCTAAGCAATGAAAAAGAAAGGATAAAGAATGTGAGAGGTGTATTCACTTTGCACAACTATAAAAGAATTAATGGTAAAAGAGTTTTGCTTTTTGACGATGTGTTCACAACCGGGTCTACAACGAACGAATGTTCAAAAGTCCTGCTTCAGGGTGGTGCGGACAATGTTCAGGTTTTAACAATGATGAGAGCAGTTAACTAAATATCATTTGACTTTGAACATAGTTTGCCTTAAATTTGAATATAAAATTAAGTAAGTTACTTAAATATGTACGGAAAATTTACAGGAATTGATTTTAGCGGGAAAAGAGTGCATGTTTGCACCATTAAAAGTGGTTTCCGCGAACAAAAAATAGAGAGATTTTTTAGCCTAGATACAGGCAATGATAATTCTCAAAGATCAAAAGTTATCAGAGAAAATATAAGTGATATCTCTGCCCAGCTTGGAGATATCTCCACTAACTTTCCTGAGAAACCTTTATCTATCCGAGTTATAAAATTCCCCTTTTCAGATCCTAAAAAAATTGACAAAGTATACAAATTCGAGCTGGAGAACGTATCAACTTTCGATCCCGAGGAAAAACTTCATTCATATCACCTGGTAAAACTTGAAAAAGGTGCGGAAATACTGGTTTGCATGTATGACAAGCAGCATATAGGTGATTTTCTTGAATCATTGCAAAGTGAAAAAATAGATCCGCGCTCTGTTACATTTTCACCGCTTGCTTTCAGCACATTGAACGATGACCTGCCTGAACAACGCCCTCTCCTGCTCGTTGATGCTGGTATAGATGAAATGAGTTTTTCTCTGTTCGATGAAAATGGTTTAAGAAGAGTCAGATCTTCAGGGGGCATACCTGCTACTCTTGCTGATGCAATTGATTCCGATAAGGAAATATCTGTAGAAGGTTTGAAAAATGATCTGGAAGAATTCGTAGAAGAACTTAAAAAGACAGCCCATTTTTTTGAATCAGAGTTTAGAAAAAGAATAGAGGTTTTCGTTCTTACAGGAGATTTATGCAGAATAAATGGAATAGAAGCCTTTATAAAAAATTCTCTTGATAGAGAAGTTCAGCGGATATACATAGATTCGATAGGAAGGAAAAATTCACCTTTTTATGCGAAGTCATATGCTCTTGCCAGGTACATAGGATTAAATGGTAACGGACTTAATCTCAGGATAGGTGAGTTTGCATACGCCGGGAAGACTAATCAGTTCAAAAAGATATTCCTTGTCCCGGGTGTACTGATGATGGTTTTTTTAGCACTTATATTCTACAAAACAGCCTCGGATTATTACACAGTTAAATCAAATGTCGACAACCTCCAGAAACAGATAAGAAGCGAGGTGAAAACAACTTTCCCTAATGTTGGCAGCATTCCCGATCCTGTGAAATTCATGCAGGGTGAACTTGGTAAGATAGAAGAAAAACTCCAGTTGATAGAAGAGGTAAAAGGTAGCTCCACACCGCTTGATGTTCTGAGGGATTTATCTTTATCCATCCCCGATAATGTTGATCTCAAGCTTGACGAAGTGAGATTCGAGAGCGGTAAAAAGCTTAAAGTTTGGGCCAGATGCAACTCATACAAGGACATTGCAGCACTTGAAAAAACTCTTTCTGATTCAGGAAGATTCGAGAATGTAAGCCGCGAACAGGTAAGCAGAGCAGTTAATAATACAATAAAATTCGTATTAGCACTGGTGTTGAAATAAATGGATTACAGACAGTTCATAGAAAGAATTAAAACGGAAAAAGACAAGTTTTTGAGCAAAACACTGTCATCAGAAAGAGACAAGAAGGTTCTCACCCTGGGAGCAGTATGTCTCACGCTTTTTGTTTTGTTTTTTGTTTATCAGTCCTATTCAACCAAAGTTGCACAATACGAAAAGAAACAACAGGCACTTCGCGAGGAACTGATAAAAGTAAAGACATTAACCGAGGATTACAGGGAATCCAGAAAACGTCTTCAAACCTTAACCAGTTCGATCAAAAAGGAAGATGAAGCACTCATATCGGTCCTGGAGAAGATACTGGTGGACAACCAGATAGACAGAGAGGATTTTTCTATTAAGGATTCCAATACAAGGGGTAAAAATGATACGGAGGACCTTTACGAAGTAACAAGTGTTCAGGTCGATATAAGACGGGTTCCCCTGTACAAGATAATCGATGTTCTATACAAGATACAAACACGCAAGTCATTCCTTAAAGTATCTGATTTGCAGATGAGAACAAAATTCGACAAACCAGAGCTTGTAGATGCATCTTTCAAACTGTCTACTTTCGAATTCAAAAAGGTGATTTGATGATAGGTAAAATTAGCAAAAGGCCACTCAAAATAATTGGTTATGTTGTGGTTTTTTTATTGTTTCTTGTTTTATTCACTTATACCGGGTTTCCGGTCGAATCTCTTAAGATGAGGATAATTTCCGAGATAAAACGTAATTCACCTTACGATATAGAGATAGGGAGCATGAAATTTTCGGATTCCCTTGAAATGGATTTTGAGAATGTAGAAATACAACGTGGCAACAAAGTACTCAAAATGGACAACATAGTAGTTAAACCTTCTCTTACAGATATTATTTCTGAAAATATGCCTGTACCTTTCAGCGCTAACGGGCTGGGTGGGAACATCACCGGTACTGTATACCTGTCGAGGAATAACAGGATGATAAATAACTTTAAGGTCAGGATAAAAGGTGTCGATACCAGTTATATAGAAGAGTTTATGAATATAAACAGTCAGGATCTGGATATTAAGGGCAAGATCAACGGATCGGTAAATGTTGATATTGCCAAACAGGGAAACAGATATACCGCTCAGGGAAGTTATTCTTTTGATTCTGATAAAATCGACATTTCCAACATAAAAATACAAAGCTTTACATTACCGGGTTACAATAACCTGGAAACCGACCTTAAGGGCACTTTTGATTCCCGCAAGACAAAAATCGCCCGCCTGAGTTTCAAAAACAAGGATTTCCAACTCAGCTTTTTCGGAACGATGCCCCCGGTATGGCAATTATCCAGGGGTGGAAAACTGGATCTTTTCATGAACCTTAACCTTTATTCCAACGAAGCGAAAATGAGCTTTTTGAAAACTTTTCTAAGTCCCCAGAGTGACGGTACCCTGGCTGCAAAAATACTTGGAACTGTATCGAACCCGAGGCTGGTGAAAGGAGATAAATATGAGTTCTGATGAACAATTATCGGGAAAAAGGATAATGGATGACCTGAAAAAAGAAGGTTTCAGTAATATCTTCTCACACACCGATTCACCGGGTGCATACTATCCTGAACACTCTCATGCCAATGTGACATGTCATTATGTTTTACACGGAGAGATCACAATAACTTCCGGAGGTAATACCAGAACCTTTACAAGAGGCGAGAGATTCGACGTTCCTGCAGGTGAAATACATACCGCAGTTGTAGGTGATCAGGGATGTACTTATATATTGGGAGAGAAGTAAATATACACCCGCTTGTCAGAACAGTTTTAGGGAATTAATTGATTTGACATCGTATGGGCATAAAGCTATTATTTGTTGAAAATATTACCTTTCCGCTAAAATGGCCTCTGCAAAAAGTTTAGAAGATCTGCGAAAAAAAATTGATGAAATAGACAGAAAAATTCTCGATCTTGTTAATGAAAGAGGTAAAATCGCACTAGAAGTCAGTGGTCATAAAAAACAGAATTCCCTAAGTGTTTATGATCCGGCCAGGGAAAAACAGATTGAGAAGGTACTTAATGAGACAAATCCCGGTCCACTTTCAAATTCGTTCGTAATTTCAATATTCAGGGAAATTATATCCGGCTGCAGGGCACTGCAGAAACCTACCAGGATAGCATACCTCGGGCCCGAAGGAAGTTTTTCCAATCAGGCAGCATTTCACAAGTTCGGTAGCTCATCCGCGCTTATTCCCGTATCAAGTTTTGAAGAGGTTTTCGAGGTAGTTCAGCGTGGAAGGGGAGATCTTGGCATTGTGCCCGTAGAGAACTCTGTTGAGGGCTCGATAGGTAGCATTCTTGATATGCTTCTTGAATGGGATTTAAAAATATGTGCTGAATATTATGAAAGAATAGGGCATTTTCTTCTCTCAAAGACGGGAAGAATAGAAGACATTACCAAAGTCGCATCACACCCGCAGGCACTTGGTCAGTGCAGGAAATGGCTGGGCAAGAACCTTGGAAATGCTGAATATATTGAAACACCGAGCACAGCAGCAGCAGCAAAAATGGCATCTGATGAACGGGATATTGCCGCAGTCGCCGGTGAATATGCTGCATCCCTTTACCGGCTCCGGATATTACAGTCTCATATAGAGGACAGCACACAGAATACAACAAGATTTATCATAATAGGTTACAAAACACCCCCACCTACCGGCGAGGATAAAACTTCAGTAGTGTTCGCTATAAAGGACAAGCCGGGCGCTCTTCACCAGTCTCTTTTTCTACCTTTTGCCACTGCAGGCATAAACCTAACTAAAATAGAGTCAAGACCATCCAAAAGCAGACCGTGGGAATATGTTTTTTTCATTGATTTTATAGGTCACAAAGATGAAAAAAGTGTACAGAAGGTTTTAGAAGAGGTTGAAAAATCCTGTATCTTTCTCAAGGTTCTTGGCTCTTATCCGCTTGGAAAGAATAAATAAAATTATATCCGTGGGGTAAAGAATTGATTAAACCGCTTAAAAATATAGAGGATCTCATACCTTATGTCCCGGGAAAACCTGTTGAGGAACTGGAGCGCGAGCTTGGTGTTGGAAACGCTGTAAAACTGGCGTCTAACGAAAACCCCCTTGGGCCGTCTCCGAAAGCTCTTGAAGCTATCAGGAGTTCCCTTAATACATCAAACAGGTATCCTGACGGCGGATGCTTTTATCTCAAGGAGAGACTGGGTGACCACCTCGGACTTTCCCCGGAAACCCTCATAATTGGAAATGGTTCCAATGAAGTTATAGAAATTATAGCCAGGACCTACATGAACCATGAACATGAGGCAATTTTCGGCAATCATGCATTCATTGTTTATCCGCTGGTTACAAAAGCTATAGGTGCGAAGTCCGTAATTTCGCCGATGCCGGGTCTTAAGAACGATCTGGATGATATCGCATCCAGGGTAACATCAAGTACCAGGATCATATTTCTTGCCAACCCGAACAATCCAACGGGAACTATATTTGAAAAGGAAGAATTCGAGAGTTTTCTGGAAAAAATACCCGATGATATTATCATCCTGGTTGACGAGGCTTACTTTGAATATGTTGACGACAGTCATTACCCCGACACACTCGGTTATCATGAAATCCGTGACACACTTATAACAGTGAGAACCTTCTCCAAGATTTTCGGTCTTGCAGGTCTAAGGATAGGCTATGCAGTTGCCTCCCCCGGGATTGTTTCATACCTGAACCGGGTGAGGGAGCCTTTCAATGTAAGTTCGGTAGCCCAGGTTGCGGCAATGGCTGCACTCGAAGATGTTGAACATGTTGAAAGATCAAGGGTTATAAATTCTTCGGGTATGTCTTACATAACCGGGCAATTTGACTCCATGGGACTTTCCTATACACCTTCTTCTGCAAATTTCGTACTTCTCGATCTCAAAAGAGATCCGATACCGGTTTATGAATCTCTCCTGAAGAAAGGAGTTATTGTAAGACCTGTCGGTGGATACGGACTTAAGACACACCTAAGGGTGTCGATTGGTCTCGAACAGGAAAACAAAAGGTTTATTGAAGCCTTCGGAGAAATAATTGAACAGTATTAACAATATATCAATAATAGGACTCGGACTGATAGGTGGTTCACTTTGCAGGGTATTTAAAAGTTCAGATGAAGTGAGTAATGTAGTTGGTGTTGATACTGACGCAACTGTGGTTAATTACGCAAAGGATAACGGATTTGTTGATCAAGCTACATGCTCACTTGCAAAAGGTGTGGAAGAAGCAGAACTGGTGGTTATTTGTACTTATGTGGATTCGATAGCCGAAATTGCCAGTGAATTATATGATATAGTACCCGAAGGCTGTGTAATAACAGACGTTGGAAGTGTCAAGGAAGATATAGTAAGGAGAATAGATGATACGATAGGGGAGAATATATTTTTTGTAGGTGGACACCCGATCGCAGGTACTGAAAATTCCGGTATACAACACGCTTACCCGGAATTGTTCAGAGGTAAGAACATATATCTGACTCCTTCGGATAATACTGACAGAACTGCTCTTGAAAAAGTTACGGAGATGTGGGAAAAAGCTGGTGGTACTGTATCCGAGATCCCTCCTTTTGTTCACGACAGGATATTTGCCATGGTAAGCCATCTCCCGCATGTAGTGGCTTACTCTCTTATAAACTGCGTTGGTTCGGTTAAAGACATAGAAAATATTTTTCAGTATTCCGGTGGCGGTTTAAAGGACTACACCCGTATAGCCTCAAGTTCTCCGGCGATGTGGAAGGAAATATTCGGTATGAACAGGAAAAACGTCCTTGATGCTATAAAATCATTCAGGATAAGTATGCAGGAAATTGAAAATGCCATAGAATCTGGTGACAGCGGTAAACTCCTTGAACTGCTGGAATCTGCAGCTACGATGACTGACAAATTCCGAAGAAATTGATTTTAAGTAGGATCTCAGAACCGACCGTTACTCTATCGGCAGGGTTTATGGTTTTAGGATTCATGTAGTAATGTTATTTTATGCGTATGAAATTCACCGTTTAAAAGTAATCACATATCTTTCAAATTCCTTTTAATTCTGATCTGGTAATATGTTAACATTTATAATAATTGATATTTAATTCACCCCCCTTACGGAGGGAATTTGCATGTCGGACAAAGTCAAAAAAACCAGGGAAGAATGGCGGAAAGAGCTAACAGCTGAGCAGTACAGGGTAACAAGGGAGAAAGGAACTGAAAGACCTTTTACTGGTGAATATTACTACAACAAGGAAAAGGGGAAATATTATTGTGTATGCTGCGGCGCAGAGCTTTTTGATGCCGATACGAAATATGAATCAGGATCAGGATGGCCAAGTTTTTACGAGCCATCCGAAGAAAAAAATGTAAAGACTGAGGTCGACACCTCGCTCGGAATGACCAGAACGGAGGTAGTTTGCACCAAATGTGATGCACACCTCGGACATGTTTTCCCCGATGGTCCCAGACCAACAGGTATGAGATACTGTATAAACTCAGCTTCACTTGATTTCAAGAAGAAATCCTGAAAGAAGCCATTAACATTTAGTTTTATTAGAATAAATATAATCTTGGTTTAATTACTCATCCGTGATAATTAATAACAATTCAATATATTCTGATGGGTTTATTAAAAATGGTTTTATTGAAAAAATCATCAATTAAACAGTAAGAATTAATTATTACGATGAGCGATCCCGAAAGAAAAAAGCTGATAAATTTTCTTAATAACCCGGATTCATATGTTCATAATCCGGGCAGAGTAGAGCATATACAGACCCACGCTTCAGATATTTTTATAGTTCCGCCATATGTGTACAAGGTTAAAAAACCCGTGGACCTGGGTTTTCTCGATTTTTCAACTCTGGCCAAGCGTAAATATTTCTGCGAAAGAGAAGTCGAGTTAAACAGAAGGTTATGTGACGATGTCTATCTTGGAATTGAGAAAATAGTCACTGACAGAGGTTCGTTTTATTTTGGGAATTCCGGTGAAGTGTTTGAATATGCAGTAAAAATGCGGAGACTTGATGATAAATACTTCCTTAAGAATATTTTAAAATTCGGGAAAGTGGCTAAATCAGATTTTCTTCGCGTTGTGGAAAAGCTTGAAAGCTTCTACAAAGATCAGGAGACATCCGAAGAGGTTAGCGAAAACGGAAAACCCGAAAATCTCAGACTAAGTATTGATGAAAATGTGAAAAGTTCTTCGGATTATATAGGAAAAACCATTTTATCTTCCACATATTTTGCAATAGACAGATACAACCAGAAATTCTTTAAACACGGAAAAGACCTGTTTCTTTCAAGGATAAAAGAAGGTTTCATAAAGGATTGTCACGGTGATCTTCACCTTGAACATATAAATATTTGCCCGGACAGAGTCTGTATTTACGACTGCATTGAATTCAATGACATTTTCAGACACATAGATATTGCATCCGACATTGCATTTCTTTCAATGGACCTTGATTACAAGGGATTCCCGCAATTCTCGGATTTTATCGTCTCCGAGTTATCCAGGAGAATGGGTGACAGTACAATGTACGAAGTGCTGGATTTCTACAAATGTTACAGGGCTTTCGTACGTGGCAAGGTAGAAAGCATCAAGTGCGGAGAGGAAGAAGTGCCGGAAAATGAAAGAAAGGATTCTGCGGATAAGGCAAGGAATTATTTCAGACTTGCATTAAAATATGCACTTTTCGGCTCGCGACCCTGTGTGATCATTGTATTCGGTATGATAGGTACCGGGAAAAGTACTGTTTCTGAAATACTTTCCGAAGAACTGGGAGCAGAAGTGTTTTCCTCTGATCGTACGAGAAAGGAAATTACAGGAAAGGCTCCGGGCGAAAGGGATAATAAAGGTTTTGGGAAAGGTATATATACCCCTGAAATAACCGAGAAAACATATACGGAAATACTTCGGAGGGGATTTGATAACCTGGGTTTAAGAGGTATTTCCATACTCGATGCAACTTATTCTGGTATGGAGAGAAGAAAAAGGGTCAGGGAAGAAGCCCGAAAAAGTGATACTAACTATATTTTCATCGAGACTACAGTACCAGATGATGTAATAATAAAAAGACTGCAAAAAAGGAAGCTGGATGAAACCTCGGTTTCGGATGCAGGAGCTGACATGTTTGAGATGTTTAAAAAAAGCTATGACGAGCCTTCAGAACTTGAAGGTGATAATTATATAAAAATCGATACAAGGGGAGATAGACAGGATATTCTATTGGATATATTCAACGGTATACTTGATCTTCAGTGCTAATGTGCATTTGTGATTACCACGCTCCCTGGTTCCGGAACATCGGACTGTTGCGTATTTCGGGTCTTATAATACTTGGTGGCGAACCGTAATAAAAATTATCATAATCATATCTGTGCGGGCATGATGTAGTAATAAGTACAAACAGAATGGTTATCAGAATATATAATATTGTTATCCGATTCATTTTATAAATATTTTAGTTCGGATAATTTTTGAAACAAAATCCTGAGTGATACCTAATAAATAAATCAGCAATTATTAAGGTTAAACTATATCCCTGAAATTAAGGTATTATTATTTTTATTAATAGTTCATATTCCTTTTTAAATATTGCGTTCTTTATATCTATAAGAATATTGCAGAGGTTCATTAACGGTAAATGGGTTTAAATAATTCTCATTCAAAAAGCAGTAATTTATCATTCCTGGAAAAATCACTTATCTATCATATCAAATATACAAGAGGCAAGACACCGGGACAGGCTTCCGGTGAAGATATCTTTCATGCAATTGCTCTTGCTGTAAGGGAGTTAATCATTGACAGGATGCTTGCTACTTCCAGAAGGTATGATTCCAGAGATGCCAAGCGAATATATTATCTCTCAATGGAGTTCCTAGTCGGAAGATCACTAAGGGATAACCTCTACAACCTGGGGATATACGAATTATGTTGCGAAGCACTTAAAAAAATGCATTACGATCCTGATGATATTTTTGATGTGGAACCCGACCCCGCACTGGGGAACGGAGGTCTCGGAAGGCTTGCTGCGTGTTTTCTTGACTCGATGGCGACACTGGGAATTCCCGGATTCGGTTACGGGATAAACTACGAATTCGGACTTTTCAGGCAGGTAATTGAAAACGGTTATCAAACTGAAAGACCGGACCAGTGGCTGAGCCATGAATCCCCCTGGCTGATAGAGAGACCTGAAAACAGATGCATCGTGCCTCTTTACGGTCATGTAGAAAAGGGGAAGGACAAAAGAGGTAATTACAGACAGTTGTGGAAGGGATGGAAATTTATAGTTGGCGTACCGTATGATCTTCCGATTGTCGGGTACGAGGGCAGGACGGTTAATTTCCTGCGGTTGTTTTCAGCAAGGTCTTCGAATGAATTTGATATTGAGATCTTCAACCGCGGCGATTATATGAAGGCGGTAGAGCAGAAGATGGTTTCTGAATTAATCTCAAAAGTTCTTTATCCGTCTGATTCTATTGACAAGGGGAAGGAACTGAGACTTGTTCAGGAATATTTTTTAGTCGCTTGCGGACTCAGGGATATAGTGAGGAAGTACCTGGAAAAACATGATCATTTTGGCAGGTTCTCTTCCAAGGTATCGATACAACTCAATGATACACATCCGGCTCTTGCGATTGCGGAACTGATGAGGATACTGGTGGACGAGAGGAATATACACTGGCAGAAAGCGTGGAGGATAACCACATCAACCTTTTCATATACAAATCATACTTTATTACCCGAAGCCCTGGAGAAATGGCCCGTCGGTATAATGGAAAGAGTTTTACCTCGCCACCTCGGAATTATATATGAAATAAATGACAGGTTTTTGAGAAAAGTAAAACGTACATGGCCCGGTGATCCCGACCGGCTCAGAAGGATGTCTATCATAGACGAAAATGATTCCAGATATGTAAGAATGGCACATCTTTCTATAATCGGGAGTAAGTCGGTTAACGGAGTTGCAGCACTGCATTCCGACCTGTTAAAGAAAAACGTAGTTCCTGATTTCTATGAGTTATGGCCATATAAGTTCAACAACAAGACAAACGGTATCTCGCAAAGAAGATGGCTCCAGGATTCAAATCCCGGCTTATCTTCCCTGATCATTGAAAAGATAGGAAACGGATGGATAAAAGACCTTTATGAACTTGGGAAAATCGAGGCTTTTAAAGATGATGAAGACTTCAGACACCGGTTTCATCAGATCAAAATTGAGAACAAGGAAATACTCGCAAGGATTATAGCGGATAAATCGGGTGTCGTTGTAAACCCGTATTCCCTGTTCGACGTGCAGGTCAAGAGGATACACGAATACAAGCGCCAGCTTTTGAACATAATGCATATAATCCACGAATATATCTCGATAACCGAAGACGGAAAAGTTCCTGATGTTCAGAAGACCTATATATTCGCAGGAAAGGCTGCGCCTGACTACTGGGCTGCAAAACAGATAATCAAGCTCATTAATAATGTCGGGAAGGTTATAAATAATGACAGCAGAGTCAAAAATTTTATAAAGGTTGTATTCATTCCCGATTACAAGGTATCGCTTGCAGAGAGAATAATTCCTGCTGCAGACATCAGCGAGCAGATTTCTACCGCAGGTAAGGAAGCATCCGGGACAGGGAATATGAAATTCGCACTGAATGGAGCTCTTACAATAGGCACACTTGACGGTGCCAACATCGAGATAAAAGAAGAAGTGGGGGATGAAAATATTTTTATTTTCGGACTTACCGCAGGTGAGATAGAGGAATTGAGGAATAACGGTGGATATAACCCCCGTGATTACTATAATTCGAAAGAGACCATAAGAAGGGTGATGGATTTATTTAAAAGTAATATTTTCTGTCCTCAGGAACACGGACTGTTCAAATGGATTTTTGATGCACTGGTTGACGGAGGAGATACCTATTTCCACCTGGCTGATCTGGAGTCCTACATTGATACGCATGAGGGAGTGAAATCAGATTTCGAAAACACGGAAAAATGGCTTGAAAAAGCCATCTTGAATGTTTCGCGAATGGGTAAATTCTCGTCAGACCGTACGATAAGGGAATACGCCGAGGATATTTGGGATATGGGGACGGTTAAGGAATGATCGGTTTAAGTTGATACTACTGAATCCTCATATCCGAACTGGTTTTTAACATATTTGTCTGCATTCCAGTGGTTTTCCCAATTCTGACCGTCTATAAGGAATTTAAATCTGTATTCTTTTCCGGCTTCGAGATCAAGAGTAACCTTAAACTCACCGTTCTTCAGTTTTTCCAGTGGAGTTTGTTCAATACTCCAGTTGTTAAACTCTCCAACAAGGTTAACTTTTGAAACATTTTCTACAGCCTCTCTGGGCAGTCTGAAAGTTACCTTGCATTTATCACCAGATTTATTGTAGCGTTTTTCTATAGGCTTGCGACCGGCTTTCTTTGCAGAAGATTTTTTTGAAGATGCTGATTTTTTCATAAATACAAAACCTCCAGGGTATGTTCCCGGTTTTATTTATTTAAAAATATATTTTACTGAAAATAATGTCCAAAACACTTCAAAGTATGTAATGCATAAATTATGCCAGAAGTCCTTTTTGCCTATTAAACTTGTTATATTTTGTTTGTAGAGGGTGTTCACTGTAAAAATAGCTGTAAGATGTAATATAAAAATACGGAATGTAATTACTTATAGTTTATAAATATTAGGAATATGGTAATTCTGTTTAAATATATGGTTAATAATGTGGAATGAAGATGCTGAGGATCAAGTATAAACAGTTAACAGTTCTGGAAATCGAAAACGGCATGATAATAAAGATATTACTTCCTGAAAATAACAGAAGGATAATAAAAAAGATAAATAACGCTCTTGAGAATAATGAAATTCATGCAAGAGTTAAAAAATCAAAATCACATGATGTATATCACCTTTATTACGGAAGCAGGACATTTCCGCTCACACCCGGGGAGGTCATAAAGATAAACCGACCTGCACAAGGAGAACTCTGGTAGACTCGGATCATGAGGGATTAATTATAAATATTAATTAAAATCCGGGTAAAAGTTTAATATAATATTAAATATGGGTCATATCAGCGAGGTGAAAAAAGAAGTACTCTAGATATGGATATATTAATCTGGATAATACCATATGTAATCCTGCTAACAGGAATGGTATTTGCCATGCTTTATTTTATAAGGAAGTCCTGATCGATTTCTGAAATATGACTGTAGAGTTGGCTATCAACTCAACTATTGGAGTTAATATTGCCGAGCTTGAAGAAAAAGAATTAATACTACCTGTTTGAAGCCGGTTAGGATTATCCTTTTCGATCGGACTATAGAATCATTGTTGGACTATTCGCTTTACTTATGGCAATTCCAAAAAATTTTTGAAATGTTCAAAGCAACAGATCTCTAATAATTATAGGAGGATTTATTTATGAATGAGAAGCAGACAGGAGTGGATTATTCAGAGCTTCATCGTCTGGACAGCCCGGCGAACAGGTTAATAAGAGAAGCGATATGGGGTAAAGATCGGGACATCGGACAACAGTCATTTATTACACCGGGTTATCTGGACAAGCTGATATCCACGCTTGGTATTGATGAAAATAGTTATTTACTTGACGTCGGAAGCGGAGCAGGGGGTCCTGCCATATACATTGCGAGTAAAACAGGATGCAGGATATCCGGGATAGAGATCAATGAAGTCGGAGTTGAAGTATCAAAAAAACTTGCAAAGAATTCTGGTCTTGAGGAAAGAACAGAATTTCATCTCGGAGACGCAATGAATATGACATTCGAAGAAAATACTTTCGATATTGCAATAAGCCTGAATGTGATGAATGTATTCAGGGATAAGGTAGGCCTTTTCAAAGAAGTATTAAGGGTTTTGAAACCATCGGGCTTATGGGCATTTCTCAGCGGCACTTTTGAAATGCCTGAAGATGATGAGATAAAAAACAGAATGGCTAAGGGATATCTTATTCCACAATATTATGATTCACTTGAGAGTTACAGGGGAATGCTTAAGAAAGCAGGTTTTATTATTGAGGAGATAACTGAGTATGTTGCCGATTTTCGGGTCCAGGTTAAAAAATGGGGAGATGCTTATAAGAAGTATTCAAACGAAATAGCAAAAGAACAGGGCAGGGAAAACACCGATTATCATATTGACTACTTTGATACATATTTAAGCTTGATTGACGATGGCAGAGCCGCGAATCATCTTATTATCTCTTCAAAACCTTAATATAATTACGTAAGTCCCGGAAGCAGGGATACTCTGAAAGCAGCTTATTGAGAGGAATATCCAAAAACTAATTGAAGGAATTAAATTCTATATTTTAATATAATTCGCAGGGATTTTTGAAACGTTTAATTATATATTCACTATTTCAATTTTGAACATATAATTAATTAGCTCGTAAAATTTAAAAAAACCGGAGAGATCGCTCTCCCCGGCTTCGGCTAAGCTGTACTCATCAGTTGTGGGAGGGTGATGAGTGCTTATCCCTGGCAAGCATGGCTTGTCAGGGACTTTTTATTAAATCATCATATCGTATGATTAACTATTACATAAAATAATCAAACCAATAAGTTAAATCTTTATAATTTACAAGAACAGGAAGGGGATCTTCAAAAGTATATTGTTAAGAATGTGCCCATTGCGACCCAGCCACCCATATATTAAAGGGTCTGAAGCTTTGCGTCCCATACTTTCGAATGGTTTGCCCTACTGGTCTGTAATAAGACTTAATTCAAATTCACCATATGTCAATACGTAAATGCAGAATTAATAAAAACAGAGATAAAAATTTATTAGATCAGTAATATTGTTAGTAATATGAATGATATTATTTCGGATAGTTTTTTTAATATAGTTGTTATATGCGTAGTAGTGCTTTTATTTCTTTCCGGGTGTGTTATCCCCGGAAGCCGTAGCGGTTTCCTCAATACTAATCCGTGCAGGAATGAAGTAAGAAAAATCAATGGTGAAATAAAGAATTGCAGGATATGTCAGTACGACAGGGAAAAGAAACCTGATGTTTACTGCGATTAATTCTTATCTTCAAAAAATTCTTTTGTTTCCTTTAAATTGATTTCATAGATATTTTTAATGAATGTCGGATATTGTTAAAATTTGAAACTAATTAACACAAGTTGTATCTAATAGCTTTAAGTCCCGGTGCAACACTGAAAATATTCTGTAATTTTGTATTTTAATATTTCGGAAAGAAGATAACGCTGTGCACTTTATACGGATTACTCTGTCCTGCACGTATTATTTCCTGAATTCAAAGTTTATTTGATCATGAAGAAATCCAATTCATCTACTGCAGAAAACCATGTTTATTCTACGGAATCGTTCACTGGAAATGCAGTGTATCCAATCCTCTTTGCACTTGCTTTTTCACATTTGTTGAATGACTCTTTTCAATCACTGATCCCGGCGATCTACCCTCTGGTAAAGGATCTCTATGATCTGAGTTTTTCTCAAATCGGATTTATTACATTTACATTTCAGATGTCTGCATCAATATTGCAGCCGGTTGTTGGTCTTTACACGGATAAATATCCTAAACCCCGTTCCCTGGGAATAGGGATGGTATTTACAACGGCCGGACTTTTAAGTTTCGCTCTTTCTGAAAACTATATAATGTTACTGTTTTCGGTGGCTCTAATAGGTATAGGTTCATCTATATTTCACCCTGAATCTTCACGTATCGCTCACTTTGCATCGGGCGGCAGGAAGGGGATGGCACAGTCACTTTTCCAGGTAGGAGGAAGAACCGGCGCCTCTCTTGGCCCTTTATTCGCCGCTTTTATAATAATGCCTTATGGACAGATTACCATTATATGGTTTGCCTTTGCTGCTATTGCTGCTATTGTGCTTTTGAACATTGTTGGCAAGTGGTACGGTCAAAACAGAGAGAATAATGGTGACAGCAATTACGAAGGAGTAACAGATAATAATGTTCGTATATCTAATTTTTCTATACCCAGAAAACATGCATTACTGTCTCTTTTTATTCTGCTGGTCCTGACATTTTCCAAATTTGTTTACCTTGCAGGAATGAACAACTTCCTCACATTTTTTCTTATGGATAAATTCGGGGTTGCTGCCGAGACCTCACAAATCAGGTTGTTCATTTTTATAGCTGCTACCGCTGTAGGTACTTATATCGGAGGTTCCCTGGGAGACCGTATAGGGCGCAAGTATGTTATATGGGTTTCCATTCTTGGGGTAACACCTTTTACAATTTTATTACCTTATGTTGGTCTTTTCTGGACAGGTATCCTCACAGTTATCATAGGATTAATACTTTCATCTGCTTTTGCATCTATTCTGGTATTCGCCCAGGAGCTCATGCCTGGCAAGCTCGGCATGATATCGGGCCTATTCTACGGTTTTGCGTTCGGGATAGCAGGTCTTGGTTCTGCGCTGCTCGGGGTACTGGCTGATCACACAAGTATTGAATTTGTTTTTAAAGTATGTTCCTTCCTGCCTCTGATCGGTTTAATTACGGCATTCCTGCCGGATTTATCAGATAATTTAAACTGTACATCAAACACTTGTTTAAATAGTTGCCAAAGAAACGATAAATAGTAAAGAAAGAGAATATTTATAGTACGATATATGTAACGCTCCCAACAGAGTATGTAGAAATTGATAATATACATTTCCACATACTCCTGATTTCATTTCAGACAAATACCGGCTTTTCCAATCCTCAATTTTTAGTTGCCGTCAACATTAACAGATCTTCCATGTTAGTAATTACATGCATACACAACTTGTGATTTATAATATTGCAGGGTCTTTTGTGCATATATCTTAATGAATTGATATGAGAATTAATACAAAGAAGGAGCAAAATAATGAATGAAACAGGTCAGTTATCTATGTCTGGTAAAAGCAATGAAGATAATCGAAATCATGAGCAATGGATTGATATTTCCTTAACACTTAAAAGTGGTATGGTGCATTGGCCCGGGGACCCGGAAGTAATAATCGAGCTTAAAAGTGATATTACCAATAATGAAAACTGCAATGTTTCATGGATTTCCATGAGTTCTCATACCGGTACTCACATAGATGCACCATTTCATTATTTGGAACAGGGTGTCGGTATAGATCTAATGCCCGTTAACGCAATGAAAGGAATTGCAAGAGTTATTGAAATCGAAGATCCTGAGTCTGTCAAAGCGAATGAGCTCGAGGATAAACAGATCATGAAAGGCGAGAGAATTCTATTTAAAACAAAGAACTCCGAAAGATACTGGAAGTCGGACAAATTTGTTAAAGACTATGTTTATATAGACACTGATGCTGCAGAGTTTCTTAGAGAAAAGGAAGTTTTAACCATTGGGGTTGATTACCTTTCAGTGGGTTCAATGAAAGAAAGCGGTGAGGTTGTACACAAAATATTGTTATCGTCGGGTATCTGGCTTATTGAAGGACTGGATCTCTCGGCTGTAAATACCGGGAGGTATGAATTTATATGTATGCCATTGAAGATACAGCACGGTGACGGTGCTCCGGCAAGAGCGATAATAAGACACTTGGTAATCGATTAAATTAAAAATCAGGAGGTTAATATATGTCAAAAGTTAAACTGGAATTCGGAATAGTAGGACTTGGAAAGATGGGAGAGAACCTTTCGCTTCAGGCACTTGAAAAAGGTATTAGAGTTGTTGGGAACGATACCAAAGGTGTTTCTGAAAAACTTAAAAAAGCCGGCATTGTTGAAGCTGATCATCTCAAGGATTTTATAACTGCACTCAAGCGTCCAAGGATTGTTTTTGTTTATGTCCCGGCGGGTCCCGTGGTAGATGATGTTATTGATGAGCTTGCTGAAGTAATGGAAAAAGACGACCTGATAGTCGACGGAGGTAATTCATACTGGGGTGATTCGGGGAGAAGATACAAGAGGCTCAGAGATAAAAAGATAAGGTTCATCGATCTTGGTACAAGCGGTGGAACTGACGGGGCAAGAAATGGCGCATGCTTCATGGCAGGTGGAGAGAAAGACAGCGTGAAACTTATCGAGCCCATATTACTTAAACTGGCGGTTGAGGGAGGATATGTACATGCCGGCGGTCCGGGTACGGGTCATTTTGTAAAACTGGTGCATAACGGTATCGAGTTCGGAATGCTGCAGGCTATAGGTGAAGGTATGGACCTTCTTAAAAGGTATAACGAGGACATGAATATAGCTGAAGTCCTGCACTGCTGGAGAAACGGATCTGTTATACGTTCTTGGCTTATTGATCTAATGGAAGAAGTTTACCGTTCAAAGGACGGGATGGATGGGATTCCTGCTTATGTTGAAGACACCGGCGAAGTTAACTGGCTTGTAAACGATGCACTGAAAATGGAAGTATCCATACCGGTTATCTCTCAGGCTGTTATGCAGCTGATTAATTCACGCGACGATGAAAAATACTGGGCCCGGGCAATAGCAATGATGAGGCATGGTTTTGGCGGACATCCTTTTGGTTCTGACGAAGGGATAGTACGGGAACGTAGGGAAGGTCAGGTCGGCGGTTTTCCCGGAAAGGAAAAGGACTAAGTTTAGTTAACTTGAAATAGCTGATTAAAAAAACTCAAAATAATTATTATCTGGCAAAGTTTTAAGAGATTTTGAAAGATGCCTGGAAAATTAAAATGAAGTAATATTAAATATAAGGATTATTACTTTCCATTAATTCTTTTTTCAGGCTTTCTACCGCCAAATAACGCGATTTCAAACAATTTAAAAAACAGTCTACATCGGTGAAACCGATTTCATTTAACAATTTGCACTGAGATTCTATGGGTGTTAATTTGTCTTCATCCTTGTCGGTCCTGTTCGTAAAGCTTTCAGCAACTATTTCCTTATTAGCATAATGATTGGTTTTTTGCTGAAAGTTGAAAAGACTATTTATGTAAAACTCTCCAAATACCTTTGAGGTACAAGGTGTTGATGAAGCTACATGCTCAAGGTTCAGAAATACCCCTCCCGGAGAAAGAAGATCATATATTTCTGAATAAAGCTGTATTTTCCCTGCATTAGGCCGATAGTGGATTGCAAAACCTAAAACAATCATATCAAATGACCTGATTTTTAACACTTTCAAACCAGTTTGTTGTTGAAAAGTCTGCCTTGATTATTTTGGTATTAGCTTTGTTACCGAGCTTTTCAGATACAGCTGAGAGCATTGTGTCCGAGAAATCAACGAATACTCCAAAAGTATCCGGATATCTCTCGAGAAGATAACGGCCGATTATGCTGTTCCCGCACCTAGATCGAGAAATCCCTATGCATTAAAAAACCAAAATCTGATTATCCTTTCAATTATTTCAAGCTAAAGGTAGGAAGTTGTGATAGCCCCGCGTTCGCTTTCAAGGAAGCTGATAGCTGTTTCCTTATCCTGCCATAGACTTCTGTTTTTAGACATCTAACATGATTACCATTGATAATCTCTTATTTCAACATCCGGATTATTACACTGTCAATACGGTCACTGGTAATATGTCTTTTATCATTAACATCATCAGTATACTTAACCACAACTATTAGATTTGGTTTATTAAAATTAAAAGAGGTATTAATATGCGTCTGGAATTTCAAAATTTTATGGCTGTAGCTTTTTCTATAATATTTAAGGTAATTTCATTCTTTCTTATCTGTCTTGCGATTTACAAAACAGCATTAACAGCGATAAACCCAGAGAAAGAGGTTGTTGCAGCATTTGTTGAATCGATCAGTACTTTTGTAATAGCACTATCTATTTTTGAGCTGGGCCTTGGTATCGGGAAGGAGTATGCTTCTCAAAATGACGAGGGAAATCTTTATATAAATATAAGAAGGACAATAACACGATTTGTAGGAACTGTTTGTATCGCCCTCGTACTTGAATCATTAATAATGATAATTAAATACAGCCAGCTTGACCTGGCAGGGAATCTGCTGTATCCGGTTTTTATAATTATCAGTGCAGGTGTTCTTCTTATATCGATGGGTGTTTTCTTGAAGCTTACAAGGGGACATACCGAATAGTTTTATAGATAATAACCATTGTTTCTTTATTATAACTGTGTCTTATTCGTCGTCTTATTCGTCGAAAATTTGTTGGAAACATCTCATTTATCATTAAAATTT
>Ga0102952_1000198_pt1 | contig 27435 bp, 15 predicted proteins | sample SalPon2A_C_D1_MG_FD_78506 | JGI IMG/M metagenome (GOLD analysis project Ga0102952, IMG submission 78506) | Soil microbial communities from South San Francisco under conditions of wetland restoration - Salt Pond MetaG R2A_C_D1_MG | ecosystem: Environmental > Terrestrial > Soil > Wetlands | place... | reverse complement strand
GCTGCCGCGAGCAAGATCGCGCTTGCAAATCCCGCTTTATTTCCACTCGACTCAGGGAGACTACTCCGATGAAACCACGTTTTTTGACGACGGCTTCAGCCGCACTCGTGCTCACGCTTGCAGCGTTTCCCGCGCTCGCCGCGCCGGGCGATATCGACACCACCTTCAACAGCGGCGTCCCGGCCATCATCGATCCCGGCTCCGGCAACTATCTCAACGTCTTAGCGGGCGCAATCAATCCGTCCAACGGCGACATCCTGTTTGCCGGCGACTACGACACGAACATGGGCGCAATCGCAGCCTACAAGCCCGACGGTACGCTCGACACGTCGGTGTTCGGCACCGGCACCACCTACGTCGATCCCGGCGCGGTCGGTTTCCCCGGCGGATATCTGCAGTTCTACGCCATCGCCGTGGACGGGCAGGGGCGGATTCTCCTCGCCGGCGCCGCGAACGACGCCGCCAACACCACCAACGACATGCTGCTCATGCGTCTGAAACCCGACGGCACGCTCGATACGAATTTCGGCGCGGGAGGCACCGGATTCGTACTCGCTCAACTCGACGATTACGCCGAAGGTGAAGGTCTTTCGCTCACCGCCGACGGCCACATCCTGGTAACCGGAGACGCCTACGACAGTGGCAGCTCCCTGGACAACCTGACGGTGTGGCGCTTCTCTACCGACGGCACGCCGGACAGCGGCTTCGGCTCTAGCGGGCACGTGCAAATCGCCGGTATTACGGATTCCGGCTACCTGGGGTGCAAACCGGCGTTGCAACCCGACGGCGCACTGCTTGTCGGCTGCGGCCAGGAAAGCGCACAGGCCTGGACTGCCACGCGGCTCTTGCCCGACGGCTCGGTCGATACCACCTTCGGCAACAGCGGTTTCGTCACCGGCGCCACCGGCCTGTATCTCTACGGTCTCGCTCTCGCTCCGGACGGCGGCTTCATCGTCAGCGAAGCGGATGTCAATTCGCCGCCCCCGATCGACCTGCGTCGCTATCTCGCCGACGGTTCGGTGGACACCGCCTTCAACGGCGGCAACCCGTTCGACATCAGCACGCTGGTGGGCACGCAAAGCCGCCTGCCGGTCGCGGTGCAGCCGGACGGCAAGATGCTTCTCAGTGCCAATGACGGCAGCCACCACCTCATTGTCGCGCGCCTGCTTGCCGACGGCACGCTCGACAGCGGCTTCGGCGCCAACGGCGTCGGTACCGTCGATTTCAGCAATATCGGCGGCAGCAGTTACCAGTCGGAGCCCTCGTCCTTGCTGCTCCAGGGCGACGGCAAGATCGTGATCGTGGGCTACGCCGTCAATACTTCGGACTCCAGGCGCATTTCCTTCGTCACCCGCCTCGACAACGACACCTTCAGCTTCACGCCCGACGCGTTCTCGTTCATGGACAAGACCGGCGTCAGCCTCAGCACGCTCATCACCTCCAACGCCATCAGCGTCTCCGGCCTGAGCAGTAACGTCAGCGTCCCGGTCAGCGTGAGCGGCGGTGAATACAAGGTCAACAGCGGTGCCTGGACCAGCGACCCCGGACTGGTGCAGAACGGCGACCAGGTTGCCGTGCGCCACACCTCCTCGGGCAGCTACTCCACCTTGACCACGACCACGCTCACCATCGGCGGGCAAGCCATACCCAACAACGGCTCCACCGTGCTCGGCAATGCCGCCTCCGCCTCCTTCACTTCCACCACCAAGGCCAAGGCCTCCGGCGGGGGCGGTGGTGGCGGGTTCAACCTTTTGGGGTTGCTGGGGCTCATGCTCCTCGGACTAAGAACCCTGGCGAAAAAAAGGCAGGACGCCTGATAAGCCGCGGGTCCGCCTTCCCCGCAGGGGAGAGGCGGACCCGTTGCCACAGGCGACGGCACATATCACCACAGGAGCAACGAAATGAAGGCCTGCCGCCTCCCGATGCCGGCCGCCGGCATCGCGTTTACCGCCATCGCCGGTCTCTTCCTGCTTGCCCTGCCGGGCTGCACCACCAGCAGCTGGTCCCAGGGACAGGGCGCCCGGGACCTGGGGCCGGTCACGTCACGCCTTTGCTATCTGACGCGCGTATCAGGCCACTTCGAAGGGGGCGGCGAATACGTCCGCGTCTACCAGGAAAACGGCCACTGGTGGCTGGGCGGGCACTCCAAACAATCCGGCGTAGGCGGCAAGGCCGTCTGCGTCGACCGCAAACTGTTCAGCTCGGGCACTCAGCACGACACCGCAGTGTCCCACGACTTCCACATGGCCTTCCATTCGGCCTCGGCCTCCCTGACCGGATGCGATCACGAGACGACCGGCCTCAAGAGCAGCCAATCCCTGGTGCCCGCATGGAACGGCAACGCGGCGACCATCCTCAACGGCATGAGCGGCAAGTTCGTCGGTGGCGCCGAGTACGCGACGGTCGTCCAGAGTCCGGACCCGACGCGACCGTCAAAACTCGACGTCGGCACCATGCAATGCAGCGTCACGATGCAGGACTGGGCGGTGTCCTTCCGCATCGGAGACGCCGGCAGCTCCGATCTGCCCCAGTTCATCGGCCCCAGGGGCGAGGGCGCGATCAACGACGCGGGTGAATACGCCGTGCACTCGACGGGCACCAGCCAGGTGCCGATGGCACCGGTGGGAGAGGCCCTCTGCTACTTCACCCGCATCGCGGGAAAATTCCGCGGCGGCGGCGAGTACGTGGAAATCTACGCGGCGCAGGTCGGCCAGAACAAAAAGACCTGGTGGCTGCGGGCGCACAACGGCAGTGCCGGAGCCCCCGATGGGGTCTACGCCAGGGCACGATGCCTCAAGTTTCATCAGCCATGACATCCAGCCCGGCATCTGAACATCATCCATAAAAACGAGAATCACGCAATAAAACGACACACCATCATCACGGCATGCATGATGTTGGTCCTTGCACTTACCGCGCCGACTCTCATGGCCGCGCTACCCGGCGCGCGGGCAAGATTCGTCAACCAAGCCGGCGCCGCCTCCGAGCAGCCGGTCATCGACGGCTCGGGGAACAGCGCCAGTGCGACGACGCTGGTTTTCTGCCACGGGCACGGATACGGCTGAACTGGCACCACGACGGAGGGGGAGCAGACCTGTTAGGTGCCGCGCAACCCGCGCGGCACCATCAGGCGCTCGACCGCCTCGAACAAGCCCTGCACCAGCAGGGCGAGCAGCACCGCCGGGACGGCTCCCTCGAGGATCAGCGGGATCGAGTTGAGGCGGATGCCGGTGAGGATCGGCTGGCCCAGCCCGCCCGCTCCGATCAGGGCGGCAAGCGTCGCCGTGCCAACGTTGATCACTGCCGAGGTCTTGATGCCGGCGAGGATCGAAGGCAGCGCAAGCGGCAGCTCGACCCGCCACAGACGTGCCATCGGGGGCAGGCCGAGCGCGCGGGCCGAGTCGGCCAGCGTCGGATCAATGTTGACCAGTCCCTGATGGGTGTTGCGCACAATAGGCAACAGGCTATAGAGGAACAGCGCGAGCAGGGCCGGCGGCCCGCCAATGCCGAGCAGCGGGATCATCAGCACCAGCAAGGCGAGCGACGGGATCGTCTGCAGCATGCCCGTGGCCGCGAGAATGACCTGCCCCAGGACACGCCGCCGCGAGGCGACGATCCCGAGAGGGATGGCGAACAGGATCGCCGCGCCCAGCGAGACTGCCACCAGCACGACATGCTGGCGCACGCGCAGGGCGAGCTGGCTCCACATCGACTCGGGCGCCGACACCGCGCCGCCACGGCCCATGAAGTCGGCCGCCACCGCGCGGTCGTCGGTGCCATCGAGCTGCACCGCTGCGTTCATCTTGCGCATGACCGCGACGTCGATGCGACCCGAAAAGCGTTGCAGCGCCGCCGCTACCCCCGGCGCACGCCGCGCGAGATCCGAACGCCACAGGAACACCGCCGTGTAGCTCGGGAAAAAATGCCGGTCGTCGCGCAGCAGCGTCAGCTGATAGGCGTGAATGTTGGGGTCGGTAGTGTAGACGTCGGTCACATCGATGGCGCCGGAGGCAATCGCACGGTAAGCGAGCTCATGCTCCATCCCGCGCACATTGGTCTGAGGCAGCGAATAGGCTTGCTTCAGCCCGGGCCACCCGTCGCCCCGCGCCATGAACTCATTGCTGAAGCCGAACGTCAGATTCGTATGGGCGCGCAGATCCGAGATCGAACGGATGCCCAGTTTGTGGGCCTCCTCGGTACGCATGGCAAGCGCATAGCCATCGCTGAACCCAAGCGCCGGTCCCAGCGTGATGCCCTCGCCCGCCAGCGCTTTTGCGAGCCCGGCCCGCGTACCAGGCAGCTCGCGTCCGGAAAATATTTCCCGCCTCAGGGTGCCCGTGTACTCCGCGTAGACATCAATGTCGCCGTGGCGTAGCGCATCCCACAGCACGCGCGTACCTCCGAGCTCGCGCCGCTCGTGCACTTTCGCCCCGGCCCGGCGGCCGATATCCGCCGCGATGTCGCCGAGGATCACCGATTCGGTAAACGCCTTGGAGCCGACGACGAGGGGCTTGTCAGACGGACCGGCAGCCACCGCCGAACCCACCAGGCAGCACAGCGCGAAAACGGCCATCATGCGCTTCACGGTCGTGCCTCGCGCATGGGTCTTTGCGCCCGCACGAAGTCGCTTACGAACCCGCTGGCCGGGCGCTCCAACAGGTCGGCATACGTCCCGGACTGCACGATGCGCCCCTCGTGCACCAGGATGAGGCGGTCGGCGAAATACTCGGCCTCCGCCAGATCGTGGGTGACGAAAACCACGATGTTGCCCAACTGCCGGAACACGGCAGTCAGCTCCGGCATCAGGCCGAAACGCACCATGGGATCGAGCGCACCCAGCGGCTCGTCCAACAGCAGCAGATCGGGCTCGAGCATCAGCGCGCGCATCAACGCCACCCGTTGGCGTTCGCCGCCCGACAGTTCGGAGGGATAGCGCTCGAGCAAGGCCGGAGCGAGATGGGTCATCCCGGCCAGCGTTTTTACCCGCGGGTCGATCCAGCCCGCATCGCGTCCGAGATATCGCGCCATTAACGTGACGTTCGCCCGCGCAGTCAAATGCGGAAAGAGCCCGCCTTCCTGGATCACGTAACCCAGCCGCCTTCGATGCGTGAGCATGCGTTCCGCTTCAAGCGTCGCCCCATCGGCGGCCACCCGTCCGGCATCGGGCACTTCCAGTCCCGCCAGCATCCGCAGGATCGTCGACTTGCCCGAACCGCTGGGCCCGATCACCACCGTGACGCCCGGTTCGAAACGTGCATCCACCCCGTGCAGCACCTCGCTGCCCCGGAAAGACTTGCGAACCCCTTCGAGCGCCAACATCGGCCCACTATATAAGACCGCGACCCGGGATTACCCATTTTCAGGCCCACCTGTCCCGGATTGACCTGCATCAACACACGGTACTTCAACCAATGCTAGCTTGACCTGAAAGGTATAAAAGCATTGCTTTTTAGATTTTTCTAATTTAGAATAAACTGTAACAAAGGACCGGGATCCGGTTCCGCAAGCGCCGCCGTGCGGCAGGAGTTGATCATGAACATCGATCGTTGGGTTTTCCGGATCGCCGGCATCCTGGTACTGGCCAGCATCGCCCTGGGCGTATGGGCCAGCATCTACTGGTTGTGGCTGGGCGTCTTCGTCGGCGCCAACATGCTGCAGGCCTCGTTCACGGGCTTCTGCCCGCTGGCGAAGATACTGGCGCGCCTCGGGATCAAGCCCGGCGCCGCCTTCACCTCCCGGCAGCAGCCGTGACCGTACACGGACAAATGAAAGCAAACACACGCAAGACCGCTCGGTCTCCGCTGGAACTGGACATGGACGGTATGACCCGCCATGCCGGCGAGGCCTCCTCCCTGCTCAAGGCCATGGCGAGCACGCCGCGGCTGCTCGTGCTCTGCAATCTGGTCGAGGGCGAGCGTTCGGTCGGCGAACTGCTGGAGGAAATATCGCTCAGCGCCTCCGCGCTTTCACAGCACCTGGCGGTGCTGCGCCAGCAAGGGTTGGTCACGACCCGTCGCGACGCGCAGACTATCTACTATGCGCTGTCGGCCGGCCCGGCGGTTGAGATCATCTCGGTCCTCCACGCCACTTTCTGCCCCGCGACAATGCCCCGCCGCCGCGTCAGAAAAAAGCACGGGAGCTAGCCGTCATGCGCCTGACGGTCCCCGCCCTCGTGCTTGCCCTGGCCCTGCCCCCGGGCAGTGCCGCGGCAACGAATGCCGTGCGCCTGGACTTCGGCCGGGCCGTCGACATGACCCTGGCTTCCAGCCCGACCCTGCAGGAAAGCCGGGGGCAAGTGCGGGCGGCCCGGGGTGCGGCCACGGCCGCCGAGGGAAGACGCTGGCCCCGGCTTAGCGCCTCGCTCGCGGCGGCGCGCAGCAATGACGCGCTCACCGTGTTCGGCTACAAGCTGAGCCAGCGCGCCGTCACCTTCGCCGACTTCGGCGCCGCGCAATATACCGGAGCGGGTTCGCTCAACGTCGCGCCCAACGCGCTCAATTACCCCGGCGCCTACGACAACTTCAACACCCGCCTCCAGGTCGAGTGGCCGCTGTATGCCGGCGGACGCTTCAGCGCGACGGTCGCCGAAGCGCGCGCCGCAATCAAGGCGGCCGAAAACGGAAACGATGCCGCCCGCCAGGCCGTCATTCTCGAAGTCCTGCGCGCCTATGAAGGCGTGCGCGCCGCCACCGCGCAACTGATGGTCGCCCGCCGGGCCCGCGCCGCCGCTGCCTCTTACCTCGCAATGGCGCGCAAGCGCTACCATCAGGGGACGTCGATCAAGAGCGATGTCCTCACCGCCCAGGTGGGATTCGACCAGAGCCGGCTGGCCAGCCGCAGCGCGAGCAACCAGCTCGAGAGCGTACGCGAGTACCTGCGAATCCTGGTCGGCCTGCCCGTGGGCACCGATATCGCGATCGGCCCACCGGCCGAACCCGAGATGCCGACGGCTCCGCTCGCGGTACTGCAAGGCCGGGCTGCCGCCCGCAACCCGACGCTGCTCGAACTGCGCAGCCGCGTGACCAGCAGCCGCGCCGCCGTTTCCAGCGAAAAGGCCGCGTATCTGCCCCGCCTCTCGCTGGTAGCGAGCCGGGACTGGAACGATCGCACGTTCGGCCTTTCCGCGCCGTCCTACACGATCGCCGGCGTACTCTCATGGGATATTTTCGATTTCGGAACCCGGCGCGGCAGTGTGGCTCAGGCACGAGGCAACCTGGATGCCGACGAGGCCCGGGCCCGCGCCTACGAGCAGAAATTGCAGGTGGAACTGGACCGCACCTGGCGCAGCGCCCGGGAAGCCGTCGACCGGGTCGCGGTGAACCGCACGGTTGTCGAACAGGCGGGCGAGGCGCAACGCATCCTCCAGCTGCGCTTCGGCCAGGGGCTGGCAACCATCACGGCCCTGCTCGACGGCCAGGCCCGCCTGGAACAGGCCGAATCCGACCTGCTCGCCGCCCGCTACCACCTGCGCTTGAGCCGCGCCGCGCTGCTCGCCGAACTGGGCGAGCTCGACCTCGGGCGCATCCGCACCGGACGCGGCGACGCGCAAGCCATCCCGGCGCCAGCCGCCGGCACGGGAGTCCATCCATGAACCGCACACACCGCCAGCTGGCGGGCCTGACCATATTGTCCGCCGCCCTGCTCCTCGGGGCCTGCGGCGCAGCGCACGACACCGGGGAAGCGAGCGGTGCAACGGCGCTCGACGTTCCCACGGCCGTCGTCTCGCCCGTCACGGCAACCGCCTATTCGCAGTCGCCCGGTACGCTCGTCGCGACCCAAACGGCACACATCGCCTCGCGCCTGTCGGGCTACGTGCATTCGCTTGATGTCGACGTCGGCGATCGCGTCAAGGCCGGGCAGCTCCTGCTCACGATCGACAACCGCGACGTGGAGGCGCAAGTCACGCAGGCACGCGCCGCGCTGAGCCGTGCGCGCGCCGCCTACGCCGATGCGGCATTCAACTACCACCGCTATTCCAACCTCTACAAGCAACAGGCCGTAAGCCGCCAGGAATACGAAAGCGTCAAACGCGACTATGCCACGGCACGCTCCGGCGTGAGCGCCGCGCAAGCGGGGCTGGCCCAGACCGAGGCGCAGCGCGCCTACGCCGAGGTGCGGGCCCCGTTCGCCGGTGCGGTCACGGCGCGTTCCGTAGAGGCCGGCGACCTTGCCACGCCCGGCAAACCTCTGCTCGTCATACAGGCGCCCGATCACCTCGAAGTCCATACCCAGATCACCAACCGCGCCTATGGGGCCATCGCCACCGGCGACACCATATACGTGGCAAACGCCGGCACCCGGCTGACGGCACAGGTCGTGCAGTTGAGCCCCGCAGCCGACCCGGCGACCGAAACCCACCTGCTCAAGGCGACCCTGGCCGCGGGCTCCGGACTCGCCCCGGGCGCCTACGTCAACGTGCAGGTGCCCGTCGGCACCTACCGCGCGCTGTTCGTACCGGCCACCGCGATCGTGACCCGCGCCGGCCTGTCCGAGGTCTTCGTCGTCGATGCCTCGCACCACGCGCATTTGCGCATGGTGCGTCTCGGTGAACACCGCGGAGACCGCGTCGAAATCCTCTCCGGGCTCCAGGCCGGGGAACGCATCGTGACCCGTCCCGGAGACGCGGTGGCGAACGGCAGCCTGATCCGTCCGGACTCGCCCTGATATGGCGCGATACATGCCGCCGCTGAACGGCGTCGGGCGACTGACCCGGCGTTTCCTTCGCTCGAAGATCACCGTGCTGCTCATGCTCGCCGCGGCGCTGTTCGGCGTCATGGCGATCCTGTTCACACCGCGCATGTACAACCCGGAAATCTCGGTGCCGGCGGCCAATGTCATCGTGCGCTTTCCCGGCGCCTCCGCGCAGGAGGTGCACAACCAGGTGGTACGTCCGCTGGAAAACCTGATGGCGGCGATCCACGGCGTCGACCACACCTACGGCTACGCGGTGAACGACCTCGGCGTGGTCACGGTGCGCTTCAAGGTCGGTCAGAACGAGCAAAGCAGCCTGGTCAAGGTCTACGACCAGATATTCCGGAACCTGGATCGCATCCCCCCCGGCGTCTCGCAGCCGCTGATCCAGTCCACCAGCATCAACGACGTCCCCATCCTTACGCTCACGCTGAGTTCCACGCAGCTCGATCCGACGGCATTGCGCCGCCTTTCGCTGCACGTCATGGACAGCCTGCGCAACGTGACCGACGTCGGCGACACCCGCATCTACGGATCCTCGCCGACGACCGTCACCGCCTGGCTCGACCCGGGCCGGCTCACCGCCGCGGGCTTGTCTATCGGCCAACTCGAACAGACACTCAAGGCCTCCAACCTGACACTGCCGGCGAACCACCTCGTCTCCGGCAACAAGGAAACCGCGGTGCGCGTGAGCGGCGACCTCGGAGACGCATCGCAGATCGGCATGCTGGTCATCGGCACCCATGACGCCAAGCCCGTGTTCCTGCGCGATGTGGCCCGCATCGAGGAAGGCCCCCGCACGCCGCGCGAATACGGCTTCGTCGGCTATGGGCCGGCCGGCGGCCAGGCGGCGGCGCCCGAGGCGGGTCACGCGGTCACGATCGCCATCGACAAGCGTGCCGGCACCAACAACGTCACCGTCGCCAATGCCGTGCTCAAGCGGCTCGGCGAACTCGAGCGCACCGCGATTCCCCACGGCATCCGGATGGACGTGACCCGCAACTACGGCTACAAGGCCGACGAAGCCGTCAACACGCTGATCGAGCACCTCGGTATCGCGGTGATCTCTGTGGCGATCATCCTGCTCCTGTTCCTGGGCTGGCGCGAGGCCTCGATCGTGACCTTCACGGTTCCGCTGGTGCTCGCCGTCGTACTCGGGGTGGACTGGTTGATCGGCCAGACGATCAACCGCATCACGCTGTTCGCGCTGATCCTGTCGCTGGGCCTGCTGGTGGACGATGCCATCGTGGTCATCGAGAACATCCACCGTCACCTGCACGAACGCAGCCGACGGCGTTTCGACGAACGCATCGTGCTCGCCACCAACGAAATCGGCCGCCCCACCAACATCGCCACCATAGCAGTCATCCTGGCCTTCGTGCCGATGGCCTTTGTCACCGGGATGATGGGTCCGTTCATGCGTCCGATCCCGATCAACGCCCCGACCGCGATGCTCGTCTCGCTCGCCACGGCCTACGTCATCGTGCCGTGGATCGCCTGGCGCTGGCTGCGCGGCAAGGCCGCCCGCGTCATGACCGCGACCCGGACGCCGGCGCTTGAAGAGCGCGGTGCCGCGGCGGGCGACTGGCTGAGACGCCTCTATCTCAGGCTCATGCGCCCGCTCATTGCCTCACGGCGCAGGCGCTATGTCTTCGTCGGGACGATCATCGTGCTGCTGCTCGCGGCGATGGCGCAGCCGCTGTGGCAATACCTGCGCCCCAGCGGACCCAACGGACCGCTGGGCATGATGGGCGTGGGCCTGAAGATGCTCCCGGACGACAACACCAACACCTTGCTACTCGAGGTGAAATCGCCGGCCGGCACCCCGCCCTCCGGCGCGGACGCGGTAGTGCGCAACATCGCCAACGTGCTGGCAAAGACACGCTACGTCACCAACTTCGAGGCCTACCTTGGTCAGTCGGCGCCGCCCGACTTCGCGGCGCTGGTGCGCGGCGACGCCATGAACGGCGGTGCGGCCTATGCCCAGATCCGCGTCAACCTGGTGCCCAAGGGCGATCGCCCGATCGGCTCGCACGCCATTGCGCAAAAGCTCTATGCCGCGCTTGCCGGTGTACGCAGCGAAACGCCCGCAACACGAATCAAGATTTTCGAAACGCCGCCCGGCCCGCCAGTGCGCTCCCAGGTGCTCGCGCAACTGTATGGCCCCGACTACGGCACGCTGCGCAAGCTCGCCGGCGAGGTGGAACAGCGCTTCGACCACGTGTGGGGCCTGATCAACCAGGACACCAGCGTCACCGCCGATGCCCCGCAGTACCGGATCGTCGTCGACAAACAGAAGGCGGCCATGCTCGGGCTCGATCCGGTCTACGTAGCGCGCACCGTGCACGACTACATGGCCGGTTACGTCATCGGCATGCTCCACGACCCCGCGGCCCGCGCACCCATCGACATCCGGGTACGCCTGCCGGACGCGCAGCGTGCAACGCTGGACCAGTTGCTCGCCTTGCGCATGCAATCGGCCAGCGGCGCGAGCGTACCCCTCGGCAACGTCGTGACGGTCAGACCCGGCCTCGCCGCCAAGCCGATCTACACACAGGATCAGCACCCGGTTGTCTACGTCTCCGGCGACATGCTGCACGGCAGTCCGGTGAGCGGCGTCGTGACCCTGCAAAAGGAACTGAACGGCATGAAACTTGCGAACGGCGAACGCCTCACCGCCGATAATCTCGGATTCGTCGACAAGCGTCCCGACGACGTCAGCCATTACCAGTTATTCTGGGGCGGCGAGATGCGCCTGACGCTGGACGTGTTTCGCGACCTCGGCTCAGCCTTCATCGTGGCGTTGATGCTGATCTATTTATTGCTGGCGGCCTACTACCAGTCGTTCCTGATGCCGCTGGTGGTGATGGGCGGCATCCCTCTCACCCTGATCGGTGTGTTCCCGGGACACTGGCTACTGGGCCAACCGTTCACCGCGACGTCGATGATCGGCGTAATCGCGCTGGCCGGCATCGTGGTGCGCAACTCGCTGCTGCTGATCGATTTCATCCTCGACTACCGCCGCCAGGGCCATCCGCTGCGCGACGCGGTCATCGAGGCCGGCGCCGTACGTGCCCGACCCATCCTGCTCACGGCGCTGGCCATCATGTCGGCCTCGTTCGTCATGGTGAGCGACCCGGTGTTCGGGGGGCTTGCGATCTCTCTGATCTTCGGCACGCTGGCCTCGACCGTGCTCACCCTGTTCGTGATTCCGCTGCTCTACCTCGCCTGGCAACACCGCGTCAACGCATAAGCAGGGCGGGAGATATCCCCCCTTGCACGGATTCGCAGTTGCCCTGCCCGGGAAACCGGCGACGGGCAGGCTCTGCCGACGCCCTATCCGTCGAAAATTTCCCGCTCCCGGCACCTTGGCTCGTCCTCGTGTCATGATCCCGGCATGCCGCCACTATACCGGTCCACGCGGGGTACATCACCCGAACCCGGCCACCGGAAACAAGCATCGTTGCCGCCAACCTCCATTCGCCGCATTGGTGTTACAGTTCATTGAATGCACTTGTGCTACCGCATCACGAGCTGCTTGCGGGAGGTCGCCATGCCGAATAAAAACGCGACACCTTCGTCGTGACTTCCTCGGCAGGAGAAGAGCGCATCCGGCAAGGCGAACTCCTTGCTGAAGTGCTGAAGTTACACGAATCGGACCTGGCATTGATCCGTTCGCATCGCGAAACGCTCGCTGCCGACCTGTACGGGCTGCGGGAACGGTTCGACAGGTTTTTCGATTCCAACGACGCTATCGCGCTCTATGTCAAGGGGCCCGATCAACGGGCCAGGCTGATCGAGTATCTATGCGAGTATTTCATCGGCATGCTCGCAGCGGACCTGATTCCTCGACGCATAAAACGCGTACTGGCGGTGGGAGAGAACCATTTCCGGTTGAGGATCCCCCAGGCCTGGGTCGGAGCCGGGTACGCCGTGTTCATCGAACACCTGGAGTCCCGCCTGGCGGATATGCGGCTTGCGGCCGGAGAGCGGCGCCGATTGCGCAGCGCCCTCATACGTCTCGTCTGGTGGGAGCACAATCTCCAACTCGTGCCATACGACAGCCAACGACGTCTGCATGACTTCCTCGCCGCAAAGGGCGATATCGCCGAACTTATCGCACGCGGTGCCGGAGAAAGGGAGCTGCTGGCGGGCGTCTGCCGCATAGCGGTCGAACACGGACGCCTGGCCCTGGCCTGGATCGGCTCCGCCCGAGGCGCTGCCGATGAACCACCACAGGTTCTCGCGAGAGCCGGAGATGCAGCGTCCTATACCGACACTTTGCACGCGGAGCACAATGAGCTTTCCCCACTCGGCACCGACCCGTTCCAGCGTTGCGTGCGCAGCGGCAAACCCGTGGTCGTCCGGGATATTGGAAACAGCGGCGATCCGGGACCATGGCACGACGAGGCCCTGCGTTTCGGCCTGAGCTCTCTGGCCGCCTTTCCCGTTTGGGAGGGCGCGCGTCTATATGCCGTTCTCGCGGTGTATTCCTCCGAACAAGGCTATTTTGCACCCGATGTCACGAAGCTTCTGGAAGAGATTGCACGGGATGTGTCCTACGCTCTCACCGAACAGCGGCACCGGAAAGAACTCGACGAACTCCGCGACTTTTACGCCGCGCTCTCCGAGGTCAACCAGCTCATCGCCCAACACCCCGAACGTGATGCTTTGCTAACCCACACGACACATGTGATCGCCGCAAAGACCCATGTCAACGTCGTATACCTGATCGAGACAGGCGGCAACCACTCGAACCGCTCCCTGTTGTACGCCGCCGGACCCGCACACGGACGAGTCGACAGCATCCACGAGGCCCTCATCACCTACGTCGCCGCGGCGCTGGTCAGTGAATGCCCCCTGACCTTGAACCATCTATCGGAAGCCGTTCAGAGCAGCGAGGGACAACGCATACTGCACGAAAACGAAATGCATTCACTCGCGGCCGTTCCCATCAGTCATCCGGATGATGGAATCAGCTACATGCTCGTCCTTGTCGGACCGGAGCGTGACTACTTCACCCCGGGGCTCACCCACCTGGTGAACGAACTTGCCGGCGATGTCGCATTCGGCCTGGGTGATCTCGCGCGGCGTAAACGGCTCCACCGAATCCAGGGTTACTACACTGCGCTGGGCGAGATCGGACGGTTACTCGCAGACAGTCCGGCCGGCACCGAGCTACTAGAACAGGCATGCGAGTTGGTGGTGAGCCACTCGGCATCCACAGTCGCCTACGTCGCGATGGTGGACGAAGGAATGAACGAGGCCCGCCTGGTCGCGGTTGCAGGACCCGCCGCACCTTTCATCGAGACACTATCGCTTTCGGTGGACCCCGACCAACCCGGCGGCAACGCCATGGTCGGGCGCGTCTATCGTCGCGACGAAGTGCTGGTGGTTGACGATGCCCTCCACGACGAACGCTTTGCACACATGGCGAACGATCTCGCGCGTTGGCGAATACACTCCGCAGTGGGATTCCCGCTGCGTGTCAATGGGCAAATACGCGGCGTGCTCAGTGTAGGCTCCCCAACGCGGGGCCATTACAGCGACGATTTGCTCGATTTACTCGAACGCATCGTCGACACCATCGGATCCGGCATCGCCCGGGCCGACGAGCGTGAACGGACACTCCGTTACCAGGCGCTGTACACCGCCCTGTCGAACGTCAACGAGCTGATCGCCCGGGATCCGGAGCCGCAACTCCTTTACGAGGAGACCTGCCGCGTGGTCTCCCGTGTCGATACCGAGTTGTCGGCCTATATTGCCGCTGTCGAGCCCGGCACAGAGGACATCCATGTCGTTGCCTGTGCCGGAACACGATTCGACGAAGCCGTGTCCCGTGACCTTCGCTCGGCGCGGCTCTCGACACGTGAAGACGATCCCGCCGGCCAGGGCATTACCGGCAGGGTTTACCGTGCGCGAAAGACGATCGTATGGGGAGACGTACCCGAGAAGGCGGAAACAGAGCGAAAGACGGACCTCGTCCGCAGGCTGGCGGTGAAAAGCTTGCTCGGCATCCCGATCTTCCAGGAAGCGGAATGTATTGCAGTTTTCGTCCTCGCATCCACTGACGAAGACTATTTCGGCGACGACTTGGTCAAACTGAGCGAGCGGCTGTGCAGCAACCTGGAGTTTGCCCTGCAAGCCCACCGCCAGCGTGAAGTCCTGCATACCCAGGCCTTCACGGACTTTCTCACCGGGCTGCCCAACCGGAACCTGTACGACGATCGGCTGCGCATGGATATGACGCACGCTTGGCGGGAAGGCAGCGAACTCGCCTTGGCACTGATCGATCTCGACGATTTCAAGGAAATCAATGACCGTCTCGGCCACACCATAGGCGATGGCGTCATCCGCGAGATCGCCCGGCGCATCCAGAACACGCTACGCGAGGGCGACACACTGGCACGCTTCGGCGGTGATGAACTCGTTGCCATCCTGCCCATGAAGGACGTAGAGAAGCACATCAGCCTGGTACTTGACCGCATCCTCGACGTCATCGAACCCACGCTGCAGATCGGTACGGAGAGTCTCGCCATACGCGCCAGTATCGGCGCCGTGATCTACCCGCGAGATGCCGACAATGCGGAGGATCTGCTGCGCCGTGCCGACCTGGCCATGTACCGGGTCAAACGCCATGGCGGCGCGGGCTGGGCGCTCTTCGAACAGCCCCTCGAAGAACGCCTGCTGCGACGCCACAAAGTGCGACAACCGCTCGTCGACGCGATCGCGGGAGAACAATTCGAGCTTCACTACCAGCCCCTCGTCGAACTCGGAACGGGCTGGATATCGGGATTCGAGGCGCTGCTGCGCTGGCACACACCGGACCTGGGGCTCGTGTCGCCGGCAGAATTCATCCCTCTCGCCGAGGAAAGCGGACTCATCGTCCCCATAGGCGACTGGGTCCTGCAGGAGGCCTGCCAACAACTCGTCCGCCTGCATGCCGACGGCCATGAAGGCTTGCGCGTGGCGGTCAACTTGTCGCCGCGCCAATTCCGCCAGGCCGGACTTGGCGCCCGCATCTCCGATATCCTGCGGGAGTCCGGTCTCGACGGCCGTTTCCTGGAACTCGAAATCACCGAAGGTGCGGTGATGGAACGCTTCGACGAGGCACTCGAGGTGATGCGCACGCTGCACGAACAAGGCGTAAGCGTTTCACTGGATGATTTCGGAACCGGTTATTCCTCGCTCAGTTACCTCCAGCACTTCCGCATCGATCATCTCAAGGTGGACATGAGTTTCACCCGCGGCATCCCCGACGACGAAGGCAGCACCGTGATCGCCCGCACCATCGTCGGCATGGCGCGTAGCCTGGATATCGGAGTCATTGCCGAAGGCATCGAGAACCAGGTGCAGCTGGATACACTGACACAATGGGGGTGCGCTGAGGGACAGGGATTCTTCCTCAGCCGACCCTTGCCAGCGAAGGACCTCGAATCGCTGCTCGACCAGGGAACAACGCTTCCGGTCGCGCCGCCTGACCAGTGATCACGCCTTGCACGCAACTGGAAACGCCTCCGGCAACAAACGCCACAGCATGCAAACCCGATCCCGTTATCTTTCAGCGAATCGCCCTTGTAAAACCCTATCCCCTCTGAGCACGCTCTCGGATATCATGCAGCGGCGCCGGTTTGCCCCTGCAGTCAAATAAGACGCCTGGCGAGGCCCGAAGCACGGCGGATACGGCGCTCGATAGCAGATAGCAGGGCGGCTTCGGTGGCCCAGATTTCGACATTTCGGCGGGCGCGGGTAACAGCCGTGTAGAGCAGTTCGCGGGTGACGACGGCGCTATGGCGTGGCGGCAGGACGAGGGCGATGCGGTCGAATTCGGAGCCCTGGGCCTTGTGGACGGTCATCGCATAACAGGTTTCGTGGGCAGGCAGGCGGGCCGGGCTGACGGCGCGGAGATCGCCGTCGCTCGCGGCGACCCAGACCATCAAGCGATCGTCGTCGTTCGGCCAGGCGAGGCCGAAGTCGCCATTGTAGAGGCCGAGTTCGTAGTCGTTCTCGGTTATGAGGACGGGGCGGCCGCGATACCAGGCGTCGATGGCATGGACGCCGAGCAGGTTTTCGACCCGGGCGTTGAGGCCTTCCACGCCGAAGACGCCGCGGCGCTCGGCGGCGAGGAGCCGGAACCGGTTGAAGCGGTCGTGAGCCTCCTGCGGCGACTTCGCATCGAGCATCGGACGGAAGCATTGGCCAGTGACCCGGGCCAAGGCGGCGATCAGTTGTTTTTCATTCGTTACCGAATTCCAGCCCAACGGGGATACAGCCGCTTCGCGGCTGTATCCCTCACCCTGACCCTCTCCCCCGTGGGGCGAGGGGATGGATTTTTGGGCGGCGACGAGGGCGGCTTGCGTGTCGCCGGCCATTACTGCATCGGCGAAGTGGCCGATGGGGCCTTCACCGAAACGGTAGTTGCGCTTGAGCAGGGCGATGCTGGCGCTGATGGGAGATACGGCACCTTCCGCCCTGGGCAGCTCTGCGCCCAGCAGCGTTTCGAGGCGTTTCGCCTCGCCCGCTTCGAATCCGTTGGCCACGCTGCAGATATCGCCGAGCACCGCGCCCGCCTCGACCGAGGCCAACTGGTCGCGATCGCCGACGAGCACCAGGCGTGCCTGCGGCGCCAGTGCATCGACCAGGCGAGCCATCAGGCCCAGATCCACCATGGAGGCTTCATCCACCACCACCAGATCGTAGGGCAGCGGTTTCATGGCGTCGTGCCTGAGCGCCTGGCGGGTCGGATTGTAGCCGAGCAGACGATGCAGGGTCTGCGGTTCGCCGGGCAGACGTTCGCGTACGTCGGCGGGCACGTTCTCGCTCGCGATGACCTCGGCCAGGCGGCCGGCGGCCTTGCCGGTCGGTGCGGCCAGGGCAACCGTGAGCCCCGGGTCGAGCTGCTGCGCAAGGTCGATGAGCCGGAGCACGGTCGTTGTCTTGCCCGTGCCGGGGCCGCCGGACACGATGGTGAGGCGGCGAGTGACCCCAAGTACGGCGGCCAGCGCCTGGCGGTCGAGTTCGCCGTCGGTCATATCGGGGAACAGTTCGCGCAAGTGCATGCCGAGCTTTTCGTCGTCGATGTCCGGCACGGGTTGGGCCAGGCGGCGCAGGACATCGGCGACGCGCGTTTCATAGTGCCAGTAGCGGTGCAGGTAGAGGCGACCGTTGTCGAGAACCAGGGGCGCGTGCTCGCCGGGAGCAACAACCGTTTTGCCCTTGGCGAGCGCCTTTGCCCAATCGGCGGGCGGCTCGAGATCGTGCACGCGCAACAGCTCGGCCGCGGTGCCGGGATCAAGGTAGACGTGGCCCTTGTTCACTTCGGCCGACGCGAGCGCGGCAGCGAGGCCGACGACGTCGCCATCCCTCTCGGCGATCCAGGCGCCGAAGGCCCGGTCGAGATCGTCGATCAGGCCGGCTTCGCGTAGCCTGGAGAGCTGCTCGTTCACGTCAAATCACCCTCGTCATTCCGGCAATCCAGCAAATCGCGGCTGAAGCCGCTCCTACAGAACACTCTCCCCTTTGCTTGCGCAGCAAGGAAGGGGGAGCCGGTGGGGGATTCCATAGACCATTCGCGACGGGGACCGTCGCTCCTACAGCGGTGAGCGGCGTGGCTACGCATGCTGGCCTCCCAAAAGGGCGTCGAGGCGTTGGACGTCTTCCCAGGCAGGCCGTGTATGCCAAACGCCGCGCGGCGCCGGCGCATCCCGGGCCATGCCGCGGAGGAACAGATACATGACGCCGCCGAAGTGTTGTTCGTAAGCGTAGTTCGGGATGCGCGTGGCGAGGTAGCGGTGCAACGCCACCGTATAGATAAGGTACTGGAGATCGTAGCGGTGCTCGGTCATGGCGCGATCGAGCGCCTCTTTCGAGTAGGCCGTGACCTCGCTGCCCAGGCGGTTGGACTTGTAGTCGACGATCCAGTAGCGGCCGTCCCGCTCGAAGATGAGATCAATGTAGCCCTTCATCTGCCCGGCTACGTCAGCGAAGTTGAGCACCGGGCGCGAGCCGCGTGGCGCAAACGTCGACACCGCGGCATCCAGGGCGTCCGCTTCGAGCCCTGCGATGGGGAAGTAGAACTCCATCTCGTCGCGGCGTTGCGGTCGTGCGATGTCGGCGAGCGTGCAGCCCGCGGGGTCGAGCGGCGTAGCGAACAGATCGGCCAGCCAGGGCACGAGGGTATCGGCCCAGTCGTCGAAACCGTATTCCGCGCACACGCGGCGAACGGTGGACTCGTGCCCGGCAGGTTCGCCGTCGAAGTCGATGGCTTCCAGCAACGCATGCAGGAAGGTGCCGCTCGCCGCGCCCGCCGGGAACGCATGGATGCCGGTGGCAGTCTCGACGGCCGGCGCGGCCTGCACCGTCTCGTCCCAGTCGGGTCGCTCGGCCATCGCCCCGCCCGCATTGGCCGCAAGCAGACTGTAACTCGCGATGTAAAAGCGCTGGTGCAGCCGGTCCGTGTGCGTGAATGCGCGCCCCTCACCGTGCGGGCGTACGCCCGCCGCCTTGAGGGCGCGCTTCGCCCGTAGCGGCTCGCGGAAACGCATGGCGCCGTGCGGTGCGGCCGTGCACCAGCCTTTCAGCGCGGCTTCGAAGTCGAGCGGGTTCTCGACTTCGAGCAATCCGGCCAAGGCGCTATGCTCGGCGTACTTGGCTGGCGTGCCCAGCAGGTAGCAGGCGTGCGCCGCGCGGGTGAGCGCCACGTAGGCCAGGCGCACCTGCTCGGCGCGGTGTTCCTCGAACGCAGCCTCCTCGCGTTCGCCCAATGCGCCCGAGCCGAGGTCGAGCACCGGCTCCAGGTCGTCGTCGTGGGCCAGCACCGCCGGATACTTGTCGTTATTCGCCGGTTTTCTGGCGTCCCACAGGAACGGCAGGAACACGACCGGGTACTCCAGACCCTTGGCCTTGTGCACGGTGACGATGCGCACCAGCTCGTCGTCACTTTCCAGGCGCAGCTCGCGGCTCTCGTCGCCACGATGGACCTCGGCGCGTTCGCGGGCGAGCCAGGCCAAGAGCGACTCGATGCCCGGATGCTGCGAGGCGTGCGTTTCCGCCAGCTCGGCGAGGTGACGCAGGTTCGTCATGGCGCGTTCGCCGTCCTCGCGCGCGAGCGTGCGCTCGATGACCCGCTGCTCGCGCAGCAGGCGGGCGAACATCGCGGAGAAGCCGTGCTGCTGCCAGTGCAGGTTGTAGTCGCGGAACGCGGCGACGCGTTCGCTCCAGAGTTCCTCGTCCTCGCCCAGTGCGACAATGTCTTCGGCGGTCGCGCCCAGCAGCGGCGTCGCCAGCGCACGGCGCAGGCGCGAGCCGCTGGCCGGGGCGGCGACGGCGCCGAGCAGCGTCTCCAGATCGGTAGCCTCGGTCGTTTCGAACACGCTGTCGTTGGAGAGCGTCACCGAGGCAATGCCCAGCGTGCGCAGCGCCTGCTGCACCGCGTCGCCCTGGCGGTGCGTTGCCACCAATACCGCGACGTCGCGGGCGCGCACGGCAAACTCCCTGCCGTCACTGTCCCGGTAATGCGCCTTGCCGTCCTCGCCGAGCACCAGAAGACGCTCGATTTCCCGCGCACACACTTCCGCCAGGACAGACACGGCATCGCCCTTGTTTTCAATGCCGTCGTTCGCGTCCTTCGCCGCTTCCTGCCAGACGACAGTCAACGGGGCGTCTTGGCTACCAGTCTGCAACGGTGCGATCTCGCGGCCCGGTTCGACTGCGACGAACGGAATCTGCTCGTACAGAAACGCGGGCTGCTTTGCATTGCCGAACAGCGCATTGATCGAACCAATCAGCGCACCGGTGGTGCGAAAGTTTTTCGCCAGGCTGAAGACGCGCTCGCGCTTTTCGCAGTCACTGCGGGCGCGCATGTAGGTGAACACGTCCGCGCCGCGGAACTTGTAGATGGCCTGCTTGGGATCGCCGATCAGGATCAGCCCGCTGTCCTTGCGGCCCTTGTAGATACGCGAGAAGATCGCGTACTGGCGCGGATCGGTGTCCTGGAACTCGTCCACCAGGGCCAGAGGGAACCGTTCCGCGATGCGCCCGGCCAGCGCCTCGCCGCCCGCACCCACCAGCGCCTCGTGCAGGTTCTGCAGCATATCGTCGAAGCCGATTTCACGCGCGTGTTGCTTGCGGCTGTGCGATTCGTCCTGCAAGTAGTCATACGCCGAGACAAAGGTTTCCTGCCACCAGGCGTCGCTTAATGCGTCCGCGCTATCGACCAGGCGCTGCGCCGTGGCGAAAAACGGATCGTCGGGCGGTTCGTGGCCCTTGTTCATTTTCTCGGACAATTTGCCGATCGTGAGCAGCTCCACCTTTTCAGGCAAGTTCGACACCGTCGGCGCAGCGATCCACTGCGCCCATTGCTCCAGCAAGGCATCTACCGCCTTGTCGTTGTATGTCTGGCGGTTCACGCCGGGCCTTTCGTCGAGGAACTGCGTCACCGCGGTTCGCGAGGCGTTCCACTGTTCGATAGCCTCGCGTGCTGCTTTTTCGAACGCCTTTTCGGCCTGCCGCTGACTATCCGCGCTCACGCGAGGATCGACGCGCAACTCTCCGCTTACGGCCAGCGCATCGCGCAGCTGCTTGAGCAAGCCTTCGGGATCGCCGAACGTATCGAGCAGCCAGCGGGCGTAGGCGGGACTGGCATCGGCCTGGCGCCAACGCCAGAAGTCGGCGGCGATCTCCTCGCGCAGGGACTGCTCCTCATCCCGCTGCTCGGTGACGAAGGCACCGCCCACCTCGAAGGCCATGTCGGCGAGCATGCGCTGGCAGAAGCCGTGGATAGTGAACACGGCGCTGTCGTCGAGCGCGGTAAACGCGGCGCGCACGCGCCGGAGCAGCAACTCGTCGTCCGCGTCGGTGTGCTCCAGCAACTCGGCGAGGGATTCGTCCGGCTCCGTCTGCCCGGTCAGTGCCGCATGCACCTCGGCCAGTTGCTTGCGGATTCGCGTGGTCAGCTCGCCGGTCGCGGCGCGGGTGAAAGTCACAACGAGCAGCTTGTCCACGGTCAGACCCGTGGTGAGCAGTGCGCGCAGGTAGGTGCGAACCAGCGCGGTCGTCTTGCCCGTGCCCGCGCTCGCCTCGACCAGAGAGACACCCTCCAGCGGCAGCGTCAGCGGATCGGCCGGCCTCATGCCTTCGACTCCGCGCTGCGGATCGGGTCGAACACCTCGTGCGCGAGCCTGGCGAACTCCGCGTCGAACAAATTTTTCCCGCGGAAGACCGTCTCGTAGTCGCTCGCGCCGTCGATGATCCCGTAGGGGTTGTCCCAGCCTTTTACGACCTTGGCGAGCGCCGTGCCCTCACTCTTCTCAGCTTCCTTGCTGAAGTCGTAGGAGAGATCGGGCAGTAGCGGCAACGCCTCCCGCTGCATGCGCGCGTACAACCCGCAGAGTTTCTCAAGCTCGGCTTCCGCGTCGTCGACCGCGCCCCACGCGACGTGCTCGGCCTTGCCTTTGTCCACGCCGACGAAATGGCTGACCGCCTCGCTATTACCACCGGCAATCAGGGCGAGGTGCGTGATCCAGATCCGGAGACGGTCCTTCGCGCGCAGCTTACCGGCGCGTGCGAGCACGAATCCGGCGCGGGGATAGACGTCGGGAATGCGCCCGCGCACTTGCCAGTCGCCAACGTCCAGATCAATGTCGCGCGTCTCGGGCGAGCCGTCGCCGATAACCTTGCGCACGGCACTGGCCAACCCGGCGGTTTCGGCGGCGACGGCGTCGTAGGCGAGGCGTCCCGCTTCGCCCAGCGGCAGCCAGCCGCGTGCCGCGAATTCCGCGCGGCTGGCTTGCGGCTCGAAACCCTCGCCGCGTTCCATCCAGCGCGCGAGCAACGCGGCGCGCACCTGCCAGCGGCCGAGTCCGTCGAGCGCGAACGGCTCCGCGTCCTCGAGCAGCGATGCCTCGGTCCGGGTCGCAATGCCGAGCGCCTGCTGGAAGGCGCGGGCAGGATTGGCGAAAGCGCGGGTCAGTTCGTCGAGCGTGACGCTGCGTTCGACCTCGCGATCGAGCGGCACAACCGGCGCGAACACTCGCGGCCGAACGTCCGATTCGGGCGCGCCCAGCCATTCGTCGGCGTAGCTCGCACCGCGCCGGGGCTCGGCTTTGTACCGTGCCGAAAACGGCTGCAGGGGATGGGACTGGATGACGTCGTCCTTTTCGGCGCCCATGCGCCCGAGCACGTCGAGCAGTTCCGCCACCACGACCGAGGGTGGCAGCTCGGTATCGTCGCGCTCGCTGCGCCCGACGTAGCTGAGCTGGAACGATTCGCGCGCTGCGCCCAGCGCTTCCAGGAACAGGGCGCGATCCTCGGTGCGGCGCGCGCGGTCGCCGCGGCGGGGACGGTCGGCAATCAGATCGAAACCCGGCGGGCGGCCACGGCGCGGGAAGTCCGCCTCGCTCATGCCGAGCAGCCACACGAACTTTGCCGGGATGCTGCGCATCGGCGCCAGCGCGCAGAAGGTGACTCGCCCGGACAGGAAAGGTCGCGGGTGGCGCGGCACGGCGAGGCGCGCGGCCAACGCGGCGCGGGCCACGGTGCACGGCACGTCGCCCGCAAATTCGGCCCGTGCGGACTGTTCGGCCAGGTCGTTCACGGCCTGGCGAACGATGTCCACGGCGGCCAGCTCGTCGGCGGCCTCGGGCACGAACAGCGCGAGCAACTCGCGCATCGCCGCCGCCCAGTCCGAGATCGCACGCGGATCGGCAAGTATCTCGCGCCAACCGGCCAATCGTTCCACGAAAGCACACAGGGCGCCGAGCGGGCGCGCCGTCCGGCCCTCGAACTTGCCCCACGGCGCGATGCCATCCCAGGTCGCGTCCCCGCCGGGCGCCAGCGCGTAGCCGGCAAGCAGGCGCTCCAACCCGAAGCGCCAGGTGAAACCGTCCTCACCCGGCAAGCCGAGCGCCTCGCGGTGGCCGCCGTCCAGGCCCCAGCGCACGCCGACGCTCTCCACCCAGCGGCGCAGGTCTCCCAGCGACTGCGCGTCGAGACCGTAGCCGCGGGCAATCGGAGGTAATTCCAGCAGGCCTATGACGTCAGAGGCCCGCAGCCGCGACTCGGGCAGGCTGAGCAGCTCGAGCATTGCCTCGGGGATGGGGTGCTCCTCGCGCACGCTGCGGTCGGCGAGGCTCCAGGGAATGCGGCGCCCGGGCGGCGCGGCACCGAACACCGCGCCGATGGCGTCGGCGTAGTCGTCGATGTTGGGCGCCATGACCAGCATGTCCTCGGGCCCCAGCGCGGGGTCGGCCTCGAAACGCGCGAGCAGACTGTCATGCAGCACCTCGACCTCGCGCTGGCGACTGTGGCACACGTGCACCTGCACGGACTCGTCGCCGGCAGACGCCTCACCTACCGCGGGTTCCGCCAGGTCGAGGATATCGCCCTGCAGCCGCGCAAGCAGGCCTCCGCCGGACGGGCGCTCGTAGCGCTCGCTGGACACGGAATCGCCCGGTACGTCGTGCAGCAGCTCAATGAAATCGCGCGTCTGCGTGCCCAGCGCGCTCAACAGCGGATGCCCGGTGGTGGCGTATTCCGCGCGCTCGGGACGGCTCAGTTCCCAGCGCGCGAGGCGCGACTCGGGTTCGATGTCGCCCCAATAGGCCTGCGACGGGTTGGGTACGAACAGGAACACGTCGCGGGTCCCGGCGAGCGCGGCGAGCAATTGCAGGTAAGCCGGCGCGAGCGCGGAGATGCCGAACACGGAGACGCGGGCCGGCAGGTCGTTGCCAGGCGCGAGCGCGTCCGCGTGGCGGGCGAAGTCCTCGTAGAGCCGGGCGGGATTGGGCGTCGCGCCCGTCGCCACCCGGCGCCACAGCGCCGCCTGCCATTCGGCGATGCCGGTGGCGGCCCGGCCGGTCTCCCACTCGCGGATCCACTCGGGGCGGTAAATCTGGTACTGCTCGAAGACCGTGGCCAGCGCCTCGGCCAGCTCGAAGGGCGCGCGTTCGTCGCCGGCGGCGAGGTAGCGTTCGACGTCCGGCGCATGGCCGCCACCGTGATCCGCCAGCGCCGCATACAGTCGCCATACCAGTGCACCGCGCTCGAGCGGCGAGTGCCGGGGCAACCCGGGGTCGCGGGCGCGCAACAGGCGCCATACGAAACTGCCCGGCTGCTCGAAATCGAGGTTGGCGGCGATGCCGCGCCGGGCGGCGAGCGCCCGCTTGAGCCATTCGTCCATGCCGGCGTGGCCGACCACCACGGTCTCCGGCGCCAGCACGCCGTCTTCGGGCGCAGACGCCAATACCTCGGCCAGCGCATCGGCGAGGCGCTCTATCCGGTTACCGAAGTGGACGTGCAGCACGCCGCGGGGAATCTTTTATTCTCATGCGCTCATCTTACCCGCGCGGGGGCCGGAACACGCCGCGTCACTCCGGGGCCTCCCGTGACTTGGCGATATTTGCCACAGAGCTCACGGAGATGGAGAATGAATCGGAGGGAAGTCCCCGTATTTTCTCTGTGTTGCTCTGTGATCTCAGTGGTTCCTTTTATGCTCGCCGCTCCTGCGCCGGGTTCCGCAAGCCCTAGATGCGCACGCGAAGGCCGAGCACCACCGTCTGTTCCGCGGGTATGTGGTAGTACACAGTGGGATTCATGGCGTTGCGGGCCATGAAGGCGAAGAGCCGATCGCGCCAGGCCACCATGCCGCCTTCCTTGCGGCTGGGAATGAGCGACTGGCTGCCGATGTAGTAGGTGACCTCGTCGAGGTTGACGTCGAGATCGTGTTCCTTGCGGGCTGCCAACTCGGACGGGATGTTCACGCCCTGCATGTAGCCGTAATGCAGGATCATGCGCGAAAAGCCCTGGTCGTACTCCTTGACCTCGATACGCTTGTCCAACGCGACGCGGGCGACGTCCTCGGCGAGCACGGTGAGCACGATCACCTGCTCCTGCAACGCCTTGTTGCGCCGCACGTGGTGGCGTAGTGCCGGCGGGCAATCCTCCACCCGCCCGGTCATGAACACGGCCGTGCCCGGCACGCGCGCGACGGGGTTGTTTTCGAGCTCGCCAATCAGCGTTTCCAGCGGCTCGGAATTGCGGGAGGCCTGCCTTTCGAGTATTTCGCTGCCGCGCCGCCAGGTGGACATGACGATGAAGAACAGCAGGCCGATCAGCAGCGGAAACCAGCCGCCATCGGGAATCTTCATCGCGGTGGAACTGAAGAACGACAGGTCCACGAACAGGAAACCGATGAGGAAGGCCAGTGCAGCGGGCCGCTTCCAGCCGCCGACCTCGCGCGCCACGTTGAAGGCGAGCACGGTGGTCACGACCATGGTGCCGCTCACCGCCGCGCCGTAGGCTGCGGCCAGACCGCTGGAGCTGCGGAACATGAGCACTACCCCGATGGTCGCCGCCATCAGTATCCAGTTCACCGTGGCGACGTAAATCTGCCCGCGCACCTCTTCCGAGGTCTGGGTGACGCGAAAGCGCGGCATCAGCCCGAGCTGGATCGCCTGGCGCGTCAGCGAGAAGGCGCCGGTGATCACCGCCTGGGAAGCGATGATCGTGGCGGCGGTCGCCAACACCACCAGCGGATACAGCATCCAGTGCGGGGCCATGTGATAAAACGGCTGCACCGTGCCCCCCGGGCTGCGCAAGAGCAGTGCTCCCTGGCCGAAGTAGTTGAGCAGCAGTGCCGGCAACACGATGCCGAACCACATCCAGCGGATCGGCCAGCGCCCGAAGTGGCCGAGATCGGCATAGAGCGCCTCACCGCCGGTGGTCACCAGGAACACCGCATACAGCACCAGGAATCCCGCCCAGCCGTCACGCAGGATGAACTCGATGGCGTACATCGGATTGAGCGCCACCAGTACGCCGGGCGTTTGCACGATCGAGGCGACGCCGAGCCCGGCGATCACCAGGAACCACAGCGTCATGACCGGACCGAACACGGCGCCGACACGGGCGGTGCCCTTTTGCTGGAAGGCAAAAAGCAGAATCAGGATCACGATGGTGGCCGGCACCACGTAGGGCGTGAATACGGGCGTCGCGACCTTGAGGCCTTCCACCGCGCTCAGGATCGAGATGGCCGGCGTGATGATGACGCCACCGTAGAGCAGCGCCGCCCCGAGCAGCGCGAACAGGATGAGTAGATGGCGGCGCCGGCGGTCAAGCCCGTGCCAGGGCCGGAGCAGGGCAATTAACGCGAAGATGCCGCCTTCTCCCCGGTTGTTGGCCTGCAGGACGAAGGTCATGTACTTGAGGGAAATGACGATGATCAGCGTCCAGAAGATCAGCGACAGCACACCGAGCACATTGGGCACGTCCACCGCGACCGGCGTGACGCCGGTAAAGGCCTGGCGCAGCGCGTAAATGGGGCTGGTGCCGATATCGCCGTAAACGACGCCGAGCACCGCCAGGGCCACGGCCAATTTCGGGCCGGAAGTCGTATCCTCCCCGGCGCTTGCCCGGAAACGGAAATGACGGCGCTGCTGGGCTTCTTCGCGCGGTCCCGGCAAGGCGGGTCTCCCGCAAAACAGGCTCTCAGTGTATCGCGCCCGTTGCGCCCGGGGCGAGACGGCGCGACAATGAACGGACACGATTGAGGAGGACACCCTCATGCGCAAACTGATCCCCACCGCTCTTGCGGCCGCTTCCCTGCTCCTGGTCATACCGCCCGCCCATGCGGTCGGCATGGCGCCGCCCGCCAACCCCACGCTGCAGCAGGCCGTCAACGGCGCCTGGCGCACGCCCGCCTACGTCAAGCGTGACCCCTACCGGCACCCGGTCCAGGCGCTGGAGTTC
>Ga0102952_1000192_pt1 | contig 28011 bp, 28 predicted proteins | sample SalPon2A_C_D1_MG_FD_78506 | JGI IMG/M metagenome (GOLD analysis project Ga0102952, IMG submission 78506) | Soil microbial communities from South San Francisco under conditions of wetland restoration - Salt Pond MetaG R2A_C_D1_MG | ecosystem: Environmental > Terrestrial > Soil > Wetlands | place... | reverse complement strand
GCTAAAGAGAGTTTCAAATTTTCAATCATATCAAGTTCTTGCAGTTATTGGAGGGCTTGCCGGCATCATACCAATTTTGATTGCAACTTCAAATCTTGACAGGGTTTTAGAGATAATTGAATTCTACACAGATAGAGATTTGTCAGTGTTTATTGATGGGTTTAGAGTATTTGGAATCATTTCCATAGGACTATGTTTCTTTGCAGTTGTGGTCTCATTTGTAATAAGAAAATCAAAAAAAGTTGGAAGAATTTTATTTTTTTTATCTTTCATGATTCTGATTTTTTCACTGACAGTTGGAATTGCAGGGTTTGCAATCATTTTGTTTGCAGCCATAACGGCATTAAAAAAGAGAAGATACTAAGAAGATATTGGAAAACTATTTTGTGTCAAACGAAATGATTCCACGTTTCATCTTCATCCTATCTTAATGGAGTCATCTGTTGTTCATCGCCGCATTGTAGATGTATTACATGCGGGTCAAGTTACACATCATAATTTTGATCAAACAAACAAGGTTTGATGCAATCATCATTGGATTGGCAGATAGGTGTGTCTGATTTCAGTTTTAAGGCATGTAAAGAAATTATTCTTTAGAAGAGTCACAATTGGAGCACGTATTGTTGAGGACTTTGGAGCCACATTCCATACAAATGCCCTCACCTATATCATCATGTATGGATTGACGTTTTTTGCCAACATACAGTTTAATCCCAAAATACATGAGAATTACGATGATGGCGGCATAGACAGGAGCCATGAACGGAATTAAACCAATCATGAATAGAAAAAGACCTGCAATCAAAATGATTTCACGTCTCTCAAATTTCAATAAAAACAAGACAGTATCAAATTGATAAAAACATGCCGGAGCTCAGTGCCATTAGTTTACTTCATTTCAAAGTCATTACTCTAACTCGTCCTCATTGCCCGGCAATTAATCTAGAAAATAATTTCTTTATAAGATATGAAATGGTGGGATCGGAGAGATTTGAACACTCGACCTCTGCGTCCCAAACGCAGAATCATACCAAGCTAGACCACGATCCCAGTATGCCACAGAAATTGCCCAATTTAAGCCTCACAGATATCAGATTGACCAAAATTCATACGTGAATTAATGTCATTTTTGCATTCAGAAAGAACATCCCAATGTCCTCAATTGGTTAAACCATACCTAGATTTTATTCAGTCATGAGTTTTTATCCTCAAGGTCATTCAACATGAAAGACATCAAACTCGAGCGTAAATGAGACTATAGACAGAGTAAAAATAGAATTCACCATTACAGATATGAATTTTTGATACCTGTTGTAATGTTTAATATTTGAACAAAGTTATTTTTGATCTTTAGTTTTGGTTCAACTACACGGGATCCCTATTTGAGGATAAAAAGATGCAGATAAATGTGAAAAACACATCACAACCAATGAAGCAATAGAGGTTAGTTGCTACACCCTTATAATGTCAGATGAAGTATTTTAAAAAATGAAAATTCTTACTACAAAAAATAAAATTCTGATTCAAATTGTTGGAATTGGAGTTGCCATGACAGTTGGTTTGATAGCATATTATATTTTGAATTTAAAATAATTGATTCCACATAGGATTCAGATATCAAATGAGGAAGAAAAATGGATGTACAAAAAATCATAATTCTAAAGGTTCACGGTTTTCAGAACCACATGCAGGACAATTAGAAATTGGTTTCAGTCCTATTTCCCTGTTAAATATACAACCACAATTTGTGCACACTCTAAGATTGGCTTTTACCATAATTAGCAATACATTTCATGAGTTTTGAGTATTTGCATCAGATTATTTCTCTGAATACCAAATCTAAGAAAACTCAAAAACCAAACATAGTAAAATAAGTGCTGACGGATCCAAAAATAATTCTAGAATTCAGAATCTAGCAAAATGAATTTGGTAATGTCATAAAAAAGCGGGTGAATTGCCTATTCTAGGAATTCAAAATGATTTATTGCAATGATGATTCTGTAGGTGGTTTTATTACTTGAAATACATCTTGATAAGCATCAAGCAAATCTCTTGCAGTTACAACCCCAATTAAAGAACCATCTTTAGTGATGCCTAGTCTTTTGATGTTATTTGCAGCCATGATAGATGCTGCTTGATGTGACATTATGCTCTCATCTACCATAATCAATGGTGAAGAAGCATACTTTCCCACATCATCATCAAGTTCAAAACCATTTGAATAAAGACATGTCAAGAGATCTCGTTCGGTAAATATCCCATATCCATCTACGTCTTGAACAATCACACTTCCAATTCTTTTTTCATGCATTATCTTTACCGCATCAAATATTGAATCTGACTGATTGCATTTTTCGACTTTTGTACTAATCACCCGGGTCAAAGAAATTTCAGTTTTTATCTTTCTGAATGCCCTTAAAAGATCCGAAATTGTGACAATTCCAACCAGATTATCATTATCAAAAATCAAGAGTCTGGATTTTTTTTGATTCATTAAATGAGCAGCATCTAAAACGGTATCATTCACGGATAGTTTTATGAAATGTTGCCAACCAATATCTTTGATGGTTAATTCATCAAGATTTCTTGACTCTGTTATTGCCTTGAGAATTTCACGTTCTGTCAGAACGCCGTTGGGTTTTATTCCATCACTTACGACAAGATTTCCAAACCCTCTTTCTGCCATAATCCTGATAGCGTCAGTAATTGGGACATGAGGTTCTGCAGATATTGGATATGCAGTCATATAATTTGCAATTGGCAAAGTACTAATCTTGAATGTCACTATCTGAAAAAAGACAAACTAGTATTTGATTAATTACATTAAATATCACAAATGATAATTTCTACAAGTTTGCAGACGAGTGGCAGATAAATTTACTTGAGATATTATTTGACATAAAAAATGAAATTAAATCATGATGAGATTTTATTGTGATTTATTCCAGTACCCCCATATCATTTTTCCTTAAAGGTTCAAATAAAGATCATAAGAAGATCTCATGAATGTTAATTTCTGCCACGTGAAGTTAATCTCAATTTTAGTTATAACAAATATCCAACAAAAGAACGTACATTATGATTTAGGTTACGTCGCGTTTTTTGTGCCTGCAAGTGACTTTCCCTTTTTACTCTTATGTCGATAAAAATAGAAATTCCCCCAATTCGTGCGTAAAAAGTTGGTAATTACTTGTCTAACAAATTATACGCATTCCTTTTTAGTCAAAAATGTAATATATTACCACCGAGAAACAGGACGATCTCTTGTTAGACCCAAGAGTCAAACATCATGTGAACCTGCTTCTCGAATGTATCTAAAAATTTCTGATAATAATCTAAAAGTATTTCCATACTTTTGTCCATCTTGTAGTTTCTAAAATGACATCTGTGGGAAAGAAACCATTACAACGTAAAATTCCTCAAATGGTACAGAGGTCTATTTCGATAAAAAACTCAAAAAATTAGCGATTAGCAGCATACTCACAACAATTCAAAAATTTAACTATTGCCAATTTTAGGAATCAACACTTTGTCTCATATTTCCACAAATCGAATTTAAAATAATCTTTATTGGTAACTGTAGTTGATTGTAGTCTTATTTTAACTCCAATCTTTTCTGGCATAGAGTTTGAATGAAATCACGGTATGGATAAATATTAGATTCTAGTATAAACTGATATCCCTCAAGAATCCTGAAGAAGTTTGTTCCTTCACAGGCTTGAAGGTATGTCAGATTAACACATGTCTCAAATTTATCTAATGCCAAAGTCATCAAGACGGGGGAAAACCAGCTAACATTTTTTCATTTTCTGTGTATTTTTTCTAGTTTGTTTTTCTAAGGATGTAGCTCAATCCGATTCTTGAACCTTTTTGCGGATGATTTTCAACATTCAAAAAGCTCACTCCAATTTCTTGCGGAAGTCGAGGTATTCTCAGATTGAAAACCTTGTAGATGCTGTCTAAAACCTGAATTGTGCTCGCACCAGAATTTATCAGGTTTTCTAACTCCAGAATTGAAAACCTACTGCTTTGTACCGATGACCAATTAGTCACCCATTTCCCTACAACAAAGTCAGGTCTTACCATTCTTAGTTCATCATGAAATGGTGTAAAATCATCAAATCTGAACAAATCCTCATTTACAGAAACTTCAGAATATCCTTGTATAAGATTTGAAAAGCTGTAATGCATTTGATATTCCCCATTTCCATCATAATCAAAATCAAAGATCTGACTTCTAGGGGTTACAAACGAATCAGAGACAAGTAATCCTTCCCATCTTCCAGCCATCTCGTCTTTTGTAGGAGTGTGACTAAACTCATCATTATAAAATAAAGTCGCAAGATCATCCTCTCCCATAAAATCAATCGGGTATGTCCTAGACATACTAAAATCAAATAATTGCTGCCCGCGTCCAAACGGACCCAAAAATGCTTTTCCTAGAATATGGTTTTCATCCACCATCTTTAGGATATCATAGGCTTGGTTAAATGGCGCATCTTCATATTCAAGATGAATAACTTTACCATGTCCTGCAAGTTCTTTTTGTTTTGCAAGGCTTTTTGCAAACACTGGAACATTAAATGGCTTTGTAACGCCGCTAAATGATTCAGAGTTTAGTTCCCTAAACCTCTTGTAAAATCCTCCAAATGCCCTTAATCCGGTGGTTGTAATGTCTGCATTTCTACCATAAAATCCCTTCCAGTAGAGATTATTTGAAATCATCAATGTGTTTTTATCAAATCGCCAATTATCTCCAGGAATAATTGTATTTGATACAGAATTTGCTAGTTTCTCAAATAGTTCAGGTTTGTGTTCTATGACTGAAAACATCTCCCCTAGAGTATCAGATGAACAATTCTGTGTTTGAGACAAATCACAGGTATTTCCAAGTGAATGAGGAATCGCGATATCTGAAGGCCAATTTGCAAGTATCTTGTCTGCAGTTAATACTCCAAGTGCCATCACCGTCAACTGAGGGTTTACTCCAAGGGCAGTTGGAAAAACGCTTGCATCACACACATAGAGATTCTTAAATCCAAATACCAGACAATTAGAATCAACAACTGCCTTTTCTGGATCATCGCCAATTCTATTTCCGCCTTGAGGGTGTGCGGATCCTACTCTAAGCCCATCAGGATTCCCCCTTACTGTTTTCTCAAGTTTTGGAATGTCCCATGTACCTCTAAGTTCAGGTACATCGTTGTGTGATGTAACCACATAATCGGCGCCTATTTCAAACCACATTCGCGCAAGAAGAGCCATGCCTCGGGCCATATCATTTATTGTATCATTTGTTAATTCATACAGAACTTTTGGGTTATCTCCAAAAGTTTTTACAATTTTACCTACAGAATCATCTCGCACCATTATTCCTGCAAGCGCATAGTTGTTGAATTCTGCCATTAGTCTTGCATGATCCAGGCCAAATGTTGGTATGGCAAGTGCCATTTGAAAAATCGGCAAAAATATACTTTCAATTAAAAACCCCCCACTACGAACATTGTTTGTAACTCCAAACTGATGACAAGTATAGGACATTGGGATTCCTCTATTGCCATAGATCTTTTCTTCAAAGTGGCCCATGACAAAGGGTGCAGGATGCAGTGCCAGTCCACCCCCAATATTTTTGTTGGCTACACCAGATTTCTGTAGAAGATTTGAGGACGCTATTGCACCTGCACTAACCACAACTATCTTAGCATTAACCCTGATGCGATATTTTTCATTTCCTGCATTGTCTACAAATGATCCCTCAACTCCAGTTACCACGCCATTTGAATGGACAAGTTTGTTTACATCGCAATTACAGTAGGCGGTAAAATCACTACTGTTCTGCAATGCGTCATGGATGTATGTAACCAGCATGCTTTGCTTTGTATCATAGTGACATCCTAAATGACAAAATCCACATTGTACACATGATTGAAGTGATGGATCAGTCCAGGATGGACCACAGTTCCTATCATTTACCCGATGTTCGGTGAGTGGTTCACCATTAACTTTTATGGCAGAGCATGCTTTTCGGAGTTTTTTTGCATTCTCATTTAATTCATCTTCTGTTACCTTTGTAACATTAATTCTTGTTGATACTTCGTCATTTGCATGGTCCCACTCCTCCTTTGAGATACTTACACCCAAATTATTCCATTGCTGAATTACAAGTTCTGGGATTCTAAAACATACTGCATCATTAATTACAGTTGATCCGCCAAGACAAGAACCCTGAGCTATGGCGATTTTTAGATTTGATGTAAAGTTGGCCCCGCTATTTTTCCACAGCAGTGAGATCATGTCATTTTCTCGTTGATTCATAGATTCACCGTCATAGTAACCTCCTTTTTCCAGCAAGACTACGGACTTGCCAGCAGTGGCAAACTTTTCTGCAAGTATCGCTCCTGCAGCTCCTGATCCGATTACACACACATCTACATCTCGGATTACATCTTTTTGAATTACTTCGTAGGGTTCTGCTCGTTTCTCAAACTCTTCAATTCCAAAAATGGTGTTTGTCATTATCAATCATTCCATTTTAATTTGTGAATATGGGAATTACGCCAAGGATAGCGTTCCACTTGTGGCCCATCATATTGGATAAGGTTCCACTTGGTCTCATTTGTGTAAAGCAACCATGCATTAAGGGTCTGAGTTAGCAGTCCAAAAGAATTTCGGACATTACCTGTCAAATCGATGCTATCTCCAACTCGTGTAAATGCTGCGATTCTTTTGACATTTGCCGCATCATATGGACTATCCACAAAAGAGTTTTCTTTTTGGATGGTAATATCAAAGATTAGATTTTCAACGTCATCTGGACTTGATGGACTTTTTGTGTTCGTTGTGTAACATATGGCTCCGGATTCGTTTCTTACCACTACAAACAATTCAGGTTTTCCTTCAAGCCAGTTATCTCGGTATAAATCATCAGTGAAAACAACCTCAAATTTTCCAGAATCATCAGTCCAAGCAGAACCCAAAAGATCATCAATTCGATCATCAAACCAATGTTGATCGTTATCTAAAATTTCAACATAAAATTTTGAATTATTAAAATTTTGAATTTGGCCTCTGACAGTATAGCTTGCCACAAATCTTTTAGTCATGCAGAGTAATTAAGAATTTATGTTTCATTTCTCTTACATACAAGAAATATACGATGAGGTAAAAGAATCCAAGAGGTACTATCTCTCTTGGAGAAATAAAGAAAGGGTTTGGGATTACAAAAATTGTAGTGTCAGAGTAATTGGAATGGATAACAACAAAGCAAGAATAATCGTTAGAAGAAGAGAATCAGGATACTCAAAATTTATGAGATCGGATTTTGAGGTGAACCTAATGATGGGGTTTATTGCATCAAATGTGCAAAAAGAGACAGTTGATCATAGAGATATTCTTGTCTTTGATTTGGAGCAGAGTAATGACAGTCACCATAGAGAACTAAAGGATGTCAAAATATGGTCTGACTATGAGCATGAAACAGAAGATCTTTACAACACCATACTTCAAGAAAGAGGCAATGATTCTAGCACAAAAATAATAGAAGCAGATTATCTGGAAAGGAACAACTCTATGATTCCAGTAATTTATCAACCAAAAATTGATGCTTGGAAGAATTTTCTCAGAGAGATTCACGTACACAAAGAAAATGATGGCTCTTATCAGATAACACTAGTTTTTCAAGATGAAATCTTAAGGATGCATGGGATTTTAGATGGCATTTACAGATATATCAGATTGCTGAAATACAAAAGGATTGTAGATATCGAAACATTTTCCTTCAAAGACAATGAATTTTTCTTTGATAATATTTACAGTGGCAAAAGCAACCTGTTTGAAGACACAGTTCATAATCAAAAAACAATTCCTGTAAAATATCATTTTCAAGATATGAGTCATCCGGTAATTTTTGTCAACACGTCAAATCACGCTCTTGCACCTCATGACAACAACCACGATCTTTGGAAATGGGAGTATGTTCCATGGAGTAAGAAAATCCCAATTAAACTCGGTACTAAATCCAGACAAGACGTTGAATCTTTTTTTCAAATAAAATAGATTTACAGTCATTCAAGGCATTCTAAGAAAATATGTCTGAGAGGTAACAGAAATTAGTTCGATGTAATCAATATGTTTAGACATATACAAATATTCCACATATTCATCAAGCAACTCAACAATATATCACATATTCATTAAATTCCAACACTAATTTGGAGAATATCTTTTCGTACATTCCATTATAGTCACCATACCTTCAACGTCCTCAATTGACTAAATCCCATCTAATTTTCATTGAATCGGTAACTAATCTCCAATCACACTCAATCTGGAAAATAACAAGTTCAAGTGTTAACAAGTTAACTAATTATCGATAAACTTGCCGACATCTAGAAATAGAGATTTGAACCGAAGTGACAAACCCCCCCCCCCTTGATGGAATTTCAAATCGTGGGATGTAAAAATTAGACTAGCTTTTTGAGTACATTAAATGCCATGTTGTGTCTTTCAGGAGTAATCCATAGTCGTTTGTAGATCTGAAAGTCAGTTTCAAGTACAATGGCTTTTGTTTTTGCAGGTCTTGTTGCATCAAAATGAAACCAGTCTTTAAAGTTATTAGAGCCTGAAATTCTTAATCTGCCTGAGAATAACCCCATTTTCTTTTCAGAAATTTTTCTAACATGAGATAGTTTAACGTCTTTCTTACCCCCAAGGCAAACATCAGGATTTGAATTGAATTTTATCTTCAAAAATTTGTATATGTTTATCACTGTAAAGAGGAGTGGTTGACATAGATTATTGCAAATAATGATACATTTTAAATTATTTCACGGGAACTTCATCCCCCACGTTGAGGGTTAAAAATAGACGTAGATAGGACTGTTTCAAAACACTGTAATGTAAATCGGCCAATTGAGCATATTTTTCAGTTTTAATTAATTCAAGTTTTGTCTCGCTTTCCATATTTTTAAAGAGTGGGATTCCTTTACCTAAAATCACAGGAATCATAGTTACGATTATCTCATCAACAACTTTTTGTTTTAGAAAAGATGCAATGATTTGTGCACCTCCAACGAACCAGATATTTTTACATACACCAGGAAAACCATCTTTAACAAATTTGTCAACGTCAGATACAAATTCAGCATTTTCATCTTTGGTTTGATTAGCTGTTGTGAAAACAAACGATTTCTTGTCTTTGTAAGGGTATCCTCCAAATGTCAAAATCTGATCATACGTAGTTTTACCCATAATTACAGTGTCAATAGACTTGTAAAATTTATCATATCTAGATTCAGCAGATTCAGAAAGCCAGTCGATACTGCCATCTTCTCTTGCAATATATCCATCCAAACTTGTTGCAATGTATACAATAATTTTTGGCATATGAATTGTTATTGTTTAAGAGTTATAATTTGATTCTAGACTCTTGAAAATAGACGACACACCTAAGGGCATAGATTCGACATGATATCAATATTAGAAATCCACATTATGGAAAACTGCCTTCGTCGATTAATTCTTTGTATACTGTTTTTTCAATACGAGTTTCTGCTGCACCACATTTGCTACACATACCTGTCTCATTAGGATCTCCTTTCATTTTCTTTTCACATTCTACACATTTGTTAATGCCTCTTTTGAATCCCATATTGGAATTTTTTTCTAATCTCGATAATAACTATAGCTGAAACTACTGATTTTTAGTGAATTTCAAAAAATAGATTTTAAACTCTTTTTTGTAGCTTAGTCAATTCAGTCCTTTCTTACAGATATGCAAACTCCACCACTACGATACTATTCTATGTACTAACTAAATAGAGTAATCAGTTTTCTGGCAGAATATTCTAAAAAACTCAATTCACACTAGGATCCGTTACAAACTGAGAAAGACTGTTTTTTAAGATCAAAATAATTTTCTGAAGATCTCGAACAGGGAGTATAATCATCTCAAAACTATGCCTGATGCAGAATTTTTGTGTATATAACAAGTCAAGTCAAATCTTTAGATAATCATTTTAAAGGCAGGCAAAGGATCCAAAATATGGTAATCGAGGAGTACGTCAAGGCAGGCAAGATTGCATCAGAAGTAAGAGAGATGGTTCGAAGAAAGAACTGGATAGGCAAGTCAGTTTATGACGTTTGTGAAGAAGTGGAGAGCGAAATTAAAAAAAGAGGTGCAGGTTGTGCTTTTCCAGTAAATGCCAGTATTAATGAAATTGCCGCGCATTATACCGCAGAGCCAAATGATCCAATCACCATCAAAGATACAGACTTGGTAAAAATTGACCTTGGTGCACAGATTAATGGATACATTGCAGACACAGCAGTTACAGTATGCTACGATGCACAGTTTGACAACCTAGTCCAAGCTGCAGAAGAGGCATTGGCAAATGCAATGTCCATGGTAAAAACAGGAGTCAAAGCAAGCGATATTGGACGTACCATAGAAACTACAATTAAAAAAAGAGGGTTCAAACCGATTGCAAATCTTAGCGGACACTCATTGGATCAGTATACAATACATGCAGGGAAATCAATTCCAAATATTTGGTCAATAGGAGGATTTTCACTCTCAGAAAATTCAGCCTATGCCTGTGAACCGTTTGTAACAACAGAACAAGGTGGCGGATTTGTAAGGAATGGAAAAACAAAGAATATTTTTGCACTTAACTCACGAAAGAAAACAAAGAATGAAGAAGCAGATAGACTTCTTGATTTTATCTGGAACAATTTCAACATGTTACCATTTGCTTTAAGATGGTTAGTAAAAGATTGGGAAGAAAAGAAAGCAAGAGAATTATTAGACATTTTAATCAGCAAAAAAGCTGTTCAAGCATATCCAATTTTGATCGAAGTAAACGAGAAGAGAGTTGCCCAAGCAGAGCACACATTTATCCCCAACGAGAATGGGGCAATTATTACAACTCAGGCATAATAATACAAAATAGTGTGAAACAATTTGAGTGATGAAGTAAGACCTTGCCCTCAATGTAGAGGATTTATGTTCAAAGAGCAAGGAGAAGAAGTATCGTGGTTTTGTCCATCATGCAATGTAAAATTCAGAACAAGATAACCCAAATCATTCGTCTAAAGTTTCACCAAATATTTTCTCAATACTAGTAATTTCACCACACGAAGTACATTTTGAAGAGGCAGCAAATAATGCGTCTCCCTCTGAGAATTTTCGTTTTTGTAAAGCATTGCATTTAGGGCATTTTTCAATGGTAAACGCCACAGTAATTTTCGTCTTTGAGAAATTCATTGTGGGATTCCTCCTGTATTACCTACACCAATTATTGCTATAGATTGATGTGGTTTAGTATTTTCTCTAATCATATCGTAGAGTTGTAAACGAACGTTATCCGCGGTGTCAGCGATATCTTTTGTCATCAAAGTTATTGCCTCTTTTACAGATTGTTTAACCACAATAGAAAATATCGGCATCTGATGAGATGTTGCAATGGCTTCAATTTGAAATCGCTCAGTTCCAATTCCACCTATTGCTGCACCAAAACCTCTTGCAATTGATGCAGATTCCTCACCTTCTAATTTCAATGCAGCATCAACCATAATTATTGCATCAAGTTTGTTATCAGAGACAAGACTTTCCAATGCATCAGCAGGTCTCCCTACTGTTGAACCAGGCCCTTCGGCTTTTAAAAGAAATAGTTTTCTATCCTCAAAATCTATTTTTGCAAGACTGGTTTGAAACGCAATAGATTCTTTTGGACTATTTAGCATCATTTTTCCAACAACCATTGGACCAATTCCATCACCTACAGGTTGTCCTAGTTTAAATGGCGAAATTGCGTCTCTCATTGCCTCTGCCTGTTCCATTATGAATGGAAGAATCATTTGGAGGGGCAGAATTAAAGGATAGTTGTTTTGTTTTTTTGCAGTCAAGTACATGTGATTAATTATTTTGTAAATCATTTGTAATGAGGAGGCAATTTCAAGTAAAGTTTGGACTTTGGTTAATTCAAAATCATTAATTTCTGGAGAAAGCAATTTTACATGTTCTCGAGTGTAATCCTCTCTTGATCTGACTGTATGTCTCACTTTGTCAACTATACCATTAGGATCCATATCAACGGGCATGATTGTAAAATAATCTAAAAACTGATCAATTTTTTTTGTAGGATCATTATTTGGATTCAAGCTATTTTTCACATAATTAATTAATTCAGTTCTAGATTCAGATCTAAAACCATCTAATTTTTTAATTACTTTGTTGATCTCATTAGAAGTGACAAATAACTGAATTCGTTGACCATAAAAAACAAAGAGAAATATCGGAAGAATCCAAATTAACATCATCAGAGGATTCGTATTATCATTCATTCCAAACAACTGATCAAAATCAATATTTGTAAAATTCACTAGATTCATCATCTGGCAGTTCCAAATTAAATCATTCGTCATAAGACCAAAAAATAGCAAAAAAGCAGTAACCCCAAGGTGAAATAATGGCGAGTGCTTTTATTATAGTTCAAATACAAAAAAATCCGAATATGCCACAAACAAAACCTATCGTAAGCGTGGAAAATGTTGTAGCATCAGCAGATGTTATGCAAAAAATGGATTTGAATGAAATTACAAGAACATTTCCAGATGTTGAATATCACCCAGATCAATTTCCAGGACTAGTTTTTAGACTAAAGACTCCAAAAACTGCAACGCTGATCTTCACTTCAGGAAAAATGGTATGCACCGGTTCCAAATCTGAAGAAATGGCAAGAAAAGCAGTAAAAACAGTCGTACAAAAACTTAGGAAGGGAGGTATCAAAGTGAAAAAAGATGCAGTGGTTACAATTCAAAATATTGTAGCTTCAATCAACCTAGGTGGAAAGATCCATTTGGAGCAAGCAGCAAGAACATTACCACGAAGCATGTATGAACCAGAGCAGTTTCCAGGACTAATTCATAGAATGTTAGACCCAAAGACGGTGATTTTGTTATTTTCATCTGGGAAACTTGTCTGTACTGGAGCTAAGCATGAACCAGATGTATACAGATCAGTGAATAATTTACATGCGTTACTGGAAGAAAAAGACCTAATGATTTACGATTAATCATGGGTCAAAATTCATTTTATATTATTTGATGAAAGCCTAAACAGTTCTACATACAATAATCACGATAGACGTACAAACTAATAAAATGCAGAGTAAATACTAAAAGGAGGACAGTACTTTTCAAAAACAAGTAAATTATTTAATTGGACTTCCTAGAGGAACATCCTCGTTTACAGTTAACCAGAATGGTTTGTCATCAACATCGGCTGCTAATAACATTGCATTTGATTCAACTCCTGCCATCTTTTTTGGTTCAAGATTTGCAATCACAATAACAGTTTTCCCCACAATATCTTCAGGTTTGTAGTATTGTGCACCACCAATTATCACATCACGTTGATCATCATTTCCCAAATCAATTCTTCCTTTGATAATTCTAGATTTGCCTTCGATTGGTTCGGTTCCAATAATTTTTGCAACTCTAAGGTCCAGTTTTGCAAAATCATCATACGATATAGTCGACATAATAAATCCTAATTTTTCCGCTTAAAATGAATTTCTAATTTACTGTAATTCCTTTTTGTCAATTCCAGAAGTTTCAATCTCGTATCTTAATGCTGCTGGTATCTCCAAATATTTCTTGTTTACAAGTTCAATTATTTGGTCTTCGGGAACATTGACTTTTGTTAACAGTTTTCCTCTTTGATGGGCGTACGCATTTTTCCAGAACCCAGCACCATCAAAAGTTTCAATTTTTGGCATGTATTTTGTAGGTTTCATTTTCTTTTAAATTTAAAGTGACTGTGACGGAAGAGTGGCAAACGCCATTGGAACTGGAGTTACTGTTCCGGATTTTAGGCATGTTGCCCATCACAGTCTATTACAAACCCCGCAGGAATCTAATATATTTAATGCGGAAAAGTGAGTGTGGAACATGGCTACAATAGAAGTAGAAGTAAAAATCAATGCCCCAGCAGACAAGGTATGGGATATTGTTTCTGATGTGGACAATGAGCCAAAATTTTGGAAAGGAACAAAGGAAGTCAGAAACATTTCCAAAGACACAAACATCATCAACAGAGAAGTAACAATAGCTTTCAGAGATCAAAAATGCCTACAAGAGGTGAAACTTGAGCCAAAAGAAAGAATACTAGTCAAATTTACAAAAGGGGTCATAAACGGAGAAAAAATAATCGTGTTAATCCCTCAAGGAGAAGAAACTTTGCTTCGCACGGTCTGGGATATCAAGTTAACAGGGATGATGGGGATGTTTACAGGAATGATAAAAAATCACATCAAAAGCGGTACAGAGCAAGCAATGCAGAGCATAAAAAAAGAAGCAGAGCGGTAATACATGGAAGCGATTTTAGATTTTTTTAATTATGGATTAACTGCAATTTTAATCGGAATTTCAGGAGCTTGGATATTTCTCATCAAATCAATGATCAATTCAGTCAAACTAACACCATACCTAGACAAGTTTGAAAATACTTCCAAATCAACTCCTAAAGTTTCAATTATTCTACCAGCAAGAAACGAAGAAGAATTTCTTGGAAAATGTTTAGATTCATTGATAGAACAAGAGTATGAGAATTATGAAATAATAGTAATAGATGATTCATCTGAGGACTCTACAGGAAAAATAATTTCTGAATATGCTAAAAAAAACTCAAAAATAATTCATGTATCTGCAAGACCAAAACCCGAAGGATGGATGGGGAAAAACTGGGCATGCATGGAAGGATACAGGAAAGCAACAGGAGAACTTTTGTTATTTACAGATGCAGATACAAAACATTCTAAAAACACCATATCATTGGCAGTAGCACATTTAATCTCATTTAACTTGGATGCGTTATCTGCCATTCCAAAAATGGTAACATTTGATTTTTGGACAAAAATCTCACTTCCGATGATATCCACATTTTTACATACCAGATTTTCAGCATTAAATGTAAACAACCCTTCAAAGAAAACAGCTTATTTCTTTGGAAGTTTTTTCATCATAAAAAAAAAGACATATGAAGAGACAGGAATGCATGAAGGCGTAAAGCATGAAATCATCGAGGATGGCGCACTTGGTAAAAAAGTAAAGGATTCAGGTTATAAAATAAAAATAGTCAGGGGGGAGCATCTAATCGACGCTGTTTGGGCACGAGATAAGATCACATTGTGGAATGCATTAAAGAGATTAATGATTCCACTATATCTACAAAGTCAAAAAATTGCGATAGGAAGTTTCTTTGCAACATTATTTTTGTTGTTTGTACCTTTTCCAATATTTGCAACTTCAGTATTGTTACCAGTAGAAACAATATCTGCAAAAACGCTTGGTATTGCAGCAGCATTTGCATCATTTTTGATTTATGTGGCTGCAATTATTGAAACCAAATTTTTACTTGAATTGAGATTAATTCATGCGTTATTTGCTCCATTAGGAGGTTTGGTGGTGGTTTTAGGGTTTTTAAGCGGATTGCTCCAAGCAAAAAAATCATCATCAGTTTCATGGAGAGGGAGAAATTATTCAATGAAAGATCATACTCAAAGTTCAATCAGAGTATAGCAAGCCTTTTAGATGGAAAATGAGAAATTAAAAACTCATGGATAAATCAGGTATGTTTGTAGGAGGTGTTATCGGAGCTGCAGTAGTGGTAGCTATTGTTGCAGTATTATTTGTGTCACCACCAGCGTCACTAAAATCAGACATTACAATTAGCAATGAGAACACACCTAGCGCATTAGCAGAGACATCCCCAGTTTACTCTAAGAGTTTATCATTAATTGAAATTTTTGAAAAATCAGAACCAGGAGTAGTCAGAGTAAATGTACAACGAAATGATACAGATGGAGGATCAGGGGGGGTCGGTTCAGGTTTTGTTTTCGACAAGCAAGGGCACATCATAACAAACGCCCATGTTGTTAAAGATGCAGCAAAAGTGGCAGTCACATTCCTTGACGGCAGATCATACAATGCAGAAATCATAGGGGTGGATGAATTTACAGACATTGCAGTTATCAAAGTGAATGCAGATTTGGTTTTACTACATCCATTATCTCTAGGAGATTCGTCAAATCTTAAAGTAGGAGAACAACTAGCTGCAATTGGAAATCCGTTTGGGTTATCAGGTTCTATGACTTCAGGAATAGTAAGTCAGTTGGGAAGATTACTCTCTTCAGGTTCAGGATATTCAATTCCAGATGTAATACAAACAGATGCAGCAATTAATCCGGGCAATTCGGGCGGACCATTACTAAACATGCGAGGAGAAATCGTTGGGATAAATACTGCAATTCAATCAGCCACGGGGGAATTTACAGGTGTGGGGTTTTCAGTGCCGTCGCAAACAATTGCCAAAATTGTTCCAACATTAATTGAAAAAGGGGAATACAAGCATCCATGGATAGGAATTGCGGGGAGAGATATAGATCCGGATTTGGCAAAAGTTTTGAATCTCAAAGATGCCAAGGGATTTTTGATAGTGACTGTTGTGGATGACAGTCCAGCTGCTAAGGCAGGCCTGATTGGATCTGACAAAACCATTGAAGTTGAAGGGGTGAAATATCCAACGGGCGGAGACATTATTTTGTCAGTTGATGGGATCGATGTAAGAAAGATCGATGACATATTGATTCACCTACAAAGATCAAAGTCGGTAGGAGATGAAATGGTTTTGCAAATACTAAGAGATGGCAGAACAACAAACACAACAATCACACTCCAAGAGAGACCAAACAGTAATTAGCACAAAACAAGCATAAATACCACCTAACAAGAATCCTTTCTGTTGAACAATCTTGTCTTAAACTCTGAGAGGTTAAACAGTGTTTTAGAGGATAAAGAAATTTCACATCAAGACGTCATAGAAGTTTATAAAAAATCACTAGAAGATCCCAGTGAACTTTTTTCAGCTGCTCAAAACTTGAGATGGAAATTCAAAAAGAAATCAGTTACATTCTCCAAAAAAGCATTTTTTAACATAATTAATCTCTGTAAAGATACTTGTTCATATTGCACGTACAAATCTGAGCCAGAAGAGCAAAAACTTTCCCTAATGTCAAAACAACAGATTTCAGAATTATTACAGCTTGCAAAAAAATACAGATGTGTTGAAGCACTTTTTGTTACAGGTGAACAGCCAGAGCAAAAATACCAAGAAGCAAGAGACTGGTTAAAGAGAAACGGATTCAAATCAACTGCAGAGTATCTGATTCACGCATCAGAACAAGCACTAGAATCAGGATTGTTTCCACATACTAATGCAGGGAATCTAAACTTTGAAGAGATGAGGGAGTTGAAGAAAACAAATGTATCAATGGGAGTTATGCTTGAAAATGTCAGTGAGCGACTAACAAAAAGAGGGATGCCTCACTATTTGGCAGCAAGTAAAAGACCAAAAGCAAGATTAGAAGTATTGGAGAATTCTGGGAGACTTGGAATACCAATGACCACAGGAATACTGGTAGGAATTGGAGAGACAGTAGATGAGATCATCGACTCCATATTTGCAATTAAACAGTTACACCAAAAATACGGAAACATTCAAGAAGTAATTTTACAAAATTTCCAACCTAAAGAAGACACATTAATGAAAAACGAACCATCTGCAGATGAAAAATATTTCAAAACGGTGGTTGCAATAACTCGAATCATTATGCCAGATATGAACATACAGATCCCACCAAACTTATCTCCAAAATCATATCAAAGTTTCTTATCAGTCGGCATAAATGATTGGGGAGGAATTTCACCACTGACACCAGATTTTGTCAATCCTGAATTTTCATGGCCGGAAATCAGCAATGTGGAGGAGAATTCAAAAAAAGCAGGATTTGAATTAGAATGCAGATTCCCAGCATATCCGGAATTTTTTTCATTTATTAGCAATGAGTTAAGAGATAAGATGGCAGTAATTGAAAATCACGAGGGATTAGTAAAAGAGGAGTATTGGAAATGACAAATAACATAGAATCACTTTTTAAAAATGCAGATCCAATAGTATCTGAAATTTTAAACAAAGCGCTATCAGAAAAAGAAATATCAGAAGAAGAAGGACTAGCATTATACAAGACTAATGGAATAGACTTTCATTTAGTAGGAATGGTTGCAGATGAATTAAGAAAGAGAAGAGTTGGAGACGTTATTTCATATGTAGTGAACAGAAACATCAATTTTACAAACGTCTGCATAAAACAATGCGGGTTTTGTGCATTTAGCAGAGATTTCAGAGAAGAGGAAGGGTATTTTCTACCAACCGAAGAGATTGTTCGAAGAGCAAAAGAAGCATATCAATTAGGTGCAACCGAAGTTTGCATTCAAGCAGGACTACCACCAGACATGGATGGTAGATTGTACGAGGATATTTGCAGAGAAATTAAAAAAGAAATTCCAGATATTCACATTCATGGATTTTCTCCAGAGGAGATACTATACGGAGCATCAAGATCAAACACATCGATAGAAGATTTTCTTAAAAGAATGAAAGAGGCTGGGGTAGATACACTTCCAGGTACTTCAGCAGAAATCCTTGATCAAAAATTAAGAGATAAGATTTCTCCAGGCAGAATCAGCGTAAAGGATTGGGAGAATGTTATCAAAAGTGCACACAAAATGGGGATTAATACTACATCAACTATGATGTTTGGGCACTTGGAAACTCTAGAAGACAGAGTAAAACACATAGCAAAATTAAGAGAGATTCAAAAAGAAACAGGAGGATTTACAGAATTTGTTCCTCTAAATTTCATCCACACAGAAGCACCGATGTACAAACATCAACTACATGAAGGAATTAAACATGGAGGTAGTGGCAATGATGTGTTACTTACACATGCAATTGCAAGAATTATGTTAAATAATCACATAGATAACATTCAGATGTCATGGGTAAAGGAGGGGCAAAAAATGTCTCAATTGTTACTTATGTGGGGAGCAAATGATTTTGGGGGGACATTAATCAATGAAAGTATTTCAACATCAGCAGGATCAGAATACGGGCAGCTGCTAAGACCAAAAGAGATTAAGAGGATGATAAAAGAAATTGGAAGAATCCCAGCTGAGAGAAACACACACTATAAAATTTTAAAAAGATTTGATGATGAAAATGAAGTCGAAGAAAAATTGGACAAAGCTTCGAATTCACAGTTCGGATCATATGTTGAATTAATAAAAATTAAAAAATTCAAATACAAAAATCCAAGGAGTGAATAATTGCCTGCCTTAGAAAAGGCATTAAATCATTCACAAAAAATAGGAATTGATGAATGTGAAATAACAAGTGTCAAAAAAAATATCATCACAGTAAGAATTACAGATTCAGAAATTGTAGAAATCAAAGAAAATTTTGGTAAAGATTTTGGGATTAGATTAATTCATAAGAAAAAAATTGCGTCAATTCAGACCACAAATGAGCTAGAAATAGAAAAATCAATAGATAATGGATTAAGGGAATTAACAAATCTCAAATCTAGGGAATTTTGGGGAGGGTTATCATACAAAAACAATCACAGAAAACTAGAACGTACATTTGATAAACAACTAGAGCAAATTTCAGATTCACAAGTAATAGATATCGCACAAAATATGATAGATTCATCTGATAGCAATAAAGTGGATACGATAACAGGATCACTCAACATTATATTAGAAAATTTTGAATTGCAAAATTCAAACGGGTTACACCATCAGGAAAAGGCCACATATATTTCAGGAATCATTAATGCAGAATCGGAACACGGGGAAACATCGGTATCAGGAATTGGGTATGATTGTGGAAGAACACTTGCAAATTTTGATACAGAGCAAATTGGAAATGATGCAAAAGTTATGTGCATAGAATCAATAAATCCACAAAAAATCGATTCAGGAACATATTCCATAATTTTTGAGCCATATTCTGTTGGAGAATTGTTAGCATTTGTGGTAGCATCTAATTTTAATTTTAAAATATTTTCAGAAAAAAAGAGCTGTTTTTCAAATGATTTTGAAAAGAAGATTGCAGTAAAAGAATTCAGTCTAGTAGATGATCCACATGTTCCAGATGGAATTGGAACTAAGTCAATAGATGATGAAGGAGTTGAGACCAAGAAAAATAATTTGATCGAAAAAGGAGTTTTTAAAAATACATTTTCAAATCTTTTTGATAGCTATAAAGAAGGATGTAAATCAACAGGTAACGGATTAAGAATTGGATCTCCATTGGGAAGGAGTTCAGAGCCAATACCAATTTCAGCGCCACATAATCTTAAGATTAATTCTGGAAATAGTTCACAAGAAGAGATGATAAAAAATACAAAGCATGGATTACTAGTAGGGAGATTATGGTACACTTATGCAATTAATCCCATAAAGGGAGATTTTTCATGTACAGCTAGAAGTGGAATTAGAATTATTGAAGATGGTAAAATCAAAGGACCTGGCAAATCAGTTAGAATAATTCACAATCTACCAATCATGTTGAAAAATATTTCAGAAATTGGAAACAACACACGAAATGTAATTCAATGGGCATCACTTCCATCAATAGTACCATCAATCAAAGTAGAAAACATATCAGTCAACAGCATTTAATGTTGGAATTAGGCAAACAATTATTTGAAAAATGTAGTAGTTAAATATACAAAATAGCCAACAGCCAGACAAATACCTAAAGTCCTATTGATGAATCCAGTTTTTAATGCAATCAATAAAGACGCGCTGAATATTATCATTACAGCATAGTCAACATATACATCAGATGAAACTATCACTCCGCCAAGTGCAGATCCCACACCCATAATCATCAAGATATTGTAAATGTTACTTCCAATAATATTTCCAACACCGATATCAGTGTGGCCTTTTTTAATTGCAATCATAGATGTGATTAGCTCAGGTAAGGAGGTTCCAATTGCAATTACAGTCAAACCTATAATCTTTTCAGATAATCCAAATTCTTTTGCTAAAATTACTGCATTGTCAACTGTAATAATAGCACCAACATACAAAAGAACAATACCAAGTCCGATAAATCCTGTAGATTTTAAATAAATATTATTTTTTTCTAAAACAATTTCTTCAGAATTTTCTTTTCTTTGTTTTTTTGCATCTTTGTAGGTATAAAATGCAAACACACCCAATATGCCAAGTAATAAAATCCCATCATATTGTGAAATCTCACCATCAATTGAAATCAACACTAGTAAAAAAGAAACCCCCAACATAATTGGAATATCATTTTTTAATGAAGATTTTTTTATTGCAAGAGGAACAAGAATTGCTGCTAAACCAACAACCATTCCAATGTTTGCAATATTACTTCCAACAATATTTCCCAAAATAATTGCGCTGTGTTCTCCAGCTGCGGCAATACTTGCTGCAAGTTCTGGAGTGGAAGTACCATATGCAACTACAGTCATTCCGATTACAAGATTACTAATACGAAATTTTTTTGCAATGGTCACACCGCCACTGACTAACCAGTTGCCACCAAAGCACAACATGGCTATTCCAACTATTGTTAGAACTGCACTTAGAATGATTTCCACACAGAGATTTTGATTTCTGGTAGTTTAAATCAGATGATATGCTATTATTTTACAATTCAAGTTAATTCTAAAACGATTTCAGACTCATAATTTCTAATATGGTGAAAATAAGGGCTATTTTGTATCTTTTTGAGTTTTAAGAACAGAGTGAACATAGTCAATTATTTTTAAATAGTCTGCCCTAGGTTCTGTGCTAATCATAAAGAGGTCATTTGAGTTAATTGGAATACTTATCAAAGATACTTTATCATACTCAGTAATAGCAGATCTCTCATGACCAATTCTGTATGCCAAATTGGTATAAAGATCTCTTTTTTGTAAAGCATAATGAATTGACATTTTCATTTCATCAACAGTGAGAATTTGATCAATGTTATCTTTTGGGCCTCCTGCAACCAATTCACCCTTACTATTTGCAACACCTACAAATCGTATCATAGGATCCAACTGAATAATTTGTTGACATAAATGATCATATTTTTCACTCAAGATTATCTCCACATGTACGACATTTTAGCAATATTTCAGCGTTTACATTCAAATTAAATAAAAATATTTGGAATCTAGAGTAGATTTTTAAATCTACGTTAGAAGATAAAAATAATGAAGAAGATAGAAGCTATTGTTCAAAGCGAAGTTTCAAAACAAGTTGTGAATGCAATTAGAAAAATAGGAATCGAGGGAGTAACATTGATTCAATCATTAGGGCAAGGTGAAGGTGAACGTCCTGAAATAGGAGGGCATCAAATTGAATTTAATTCAACTGATGTCGTAATGACAGTAGTCACAGATTCTGAAGTGAAAGAAGTAGTCACAGAGATTATAAGAGTTTCTCATACTGGTGAAAAAAGTGATGGAAAAATATTTGTCAGCAACATAGAGGAATCATATGATATTGCTACAAAAGAAAAATCAGAGTAACAAATAGAAGTAAGATTATCAGTTATTCACATTGTGTTTTGTCACAACATATGAGGGGTATCTGTGCGTAGTATCAGAAGCATTATGTTCAACTTTTTCAAAATTGAATTCTTTAAACGATTTTGCAAAATCATAGAAATCTTGACCTATAACTAATCCATTTTTGGGCGCAGAATAATTAATTTTAGAGCAACGATTGACAGTAGCTCCAAAGATATCATTAACAGAAGATGTGGAGATTTTTGCAATTCTCACCATTCCATACGTTGCACTTAATCTATAATCAAAGACAGGTAGATTTTCATTTTTGATTTTATTTGCTATTTCGTCATGAGAGTCACATAAAGATAAGCAGCAATTAAGGCATTTTTTTAGAACAGATTCCTCATTCTGCAGTAAAACTGGAAAATAGAACAATAAAGCATCTCCAATATTCTTCACTACAACTCCATCAAATTTTTGAACAATTGTTGCTATTGAATTTAAGAAAATTTTGTAAAAATCACTTGTTTGTTTATCCGACAGATTGGAGGTGATTTTTGTAGAATTGATTATATCCACCAAACATACACAATGTTTTTCACTATAATTAGAAAATTGTAATAGGATGTTCTCCTGTTGTTTAATGACATTTTCTTTATCTTTGATCTCCAAGAGAGAATTTTGTAGTTTTTCTACCATTGAATCAAATGCGTAAGATAACTCGCCAATTTCATCAGTAGTTTGAATAGTAGTTCTTACATCAAGATTGCCATTTGCGATTTTATTTGCAGCTTTTTTGAGTTTTCTTAAAGGATGTGAAATTGACTCAGCTGCAAAATATGCAACCAATCCCATAAGCATGGTTATGAATAAACTTGTCAGCAAGATTCTACTTTGTAAAATTTTTATTGGTTCAATAGTTTCTTTTTCATCAATTTCTGCAAGCAACACAATTCCTAAATCAGGTGCACAGTATGATGATCCATATATTGGAATTCCCCTATAATCAGGGTAAAATCCAATATAGTCTTCTTTTTCATTGAAACATTTCTGTACAGCAACGGTATTCACTTTCTGCTGAAATACAGCGTTTTCAAAAAATCTAGATTCAGATAACATCAAGAATTGATCATTTACAACATACACCTCTCCAGTTTCACCTAATCCACTTCGATTTAACAATAGATTATCCATTGCAGTAGTTCTCATTTTGGAGATAATTACGCCGATTGGATCATCGCCACTTTTACTATTCAGAGCAAACACAGGGGAAACAACAATCATCTTTTTACCAGTTCCAGAAGGTTCAAAATCAATAAAAGATCCTGTCAAACCTCTCTTAAAATAAAGATTCTGAGTGAAATCTTCATCGGAAATCCCCACTAGTGAAAAGAAAACTTTTCCATTCACACCGATCATCTTTACATCTTCAAATCCTATAGAAAACCCCACAAGTTCCTGAAAGGCCTGAATTTGAATTAGGAAATTTTTACGATTTTCCTCTTTTACATTTTTTAATTTATCATCAGGGATTTTATTCATATCTGAAATCAAAAATTGGATCATAGGATCACTTGCAAGTAAGTTGTTTTGTTCAATTCTTGATTCAAAAAGCAATCTCAAAGTTTCTCCACGTATAGTAGACTCACCAAGTAATTGATCACCTCCTCTTTGTTTTAGAATTTCAGTAGCATAATCAAAATTCATGTAAGATGTGATTCCTAGTGCAGTTACCGTTACAAGCATGACAAGTAAAACAAGTTTTTTATCAAGAGTGAACGAAATAAAAGACTTATTTTTTTCTTCGGAGTATTTCATCCTTTTCTTGCAATTCTTCTGTGTACGTATCCATATCTAACATGAATTCTTCCTCATCAGAATAAGCAGATTCAGCATGCTCACTAATATCTAAACCAACATCTTCCACTTGAGGTGAGACTCTAATTCCAATTAGATGTTTTATTATTTGCAAAATTATCCAAGTTCCACCAAAGCCCATTGCACCTGCAACACCAACACCTACTGCTTGAATCCATAGTTGATCGGGATTTCCAAATAACAATCCATCAACTCCACCAGGATTTATTGCTGTACTTGCAAAGATTCCAATTGCAAGGGCACCTACAATTCCAGCAACTCCGTGAACAGAGCTTACATCAAGGGCATCATCAATCTTTAATTTTTCTTTGAATAGTACTACACCTGAATACGAGATGACACCAATTGCAATTCCAATTACAAATGCATGCTCAACACTTACAAATCCAGACGCAGGGGTGATTCCTGCCAGACCTGCAATAGCACCATTGATTGTTGCCACAACAGATGGTTTTCCAGTTCTTATCCAAGATAAACCAGCCCAAATTAAAGCAGAAACTGAAGAAGCCATGTGAGTAACAATTACAGTATTACCTGCAACACCACCTGAGGCAGAAAGTGCACTTCCCGCATTGAATCCAAACCAGCCAAGCCATAATAACGAAGAACCCAATACAGCCAAGGGTATACTATGAGGAATCATTATTGCAGGACCATAGTTACGTCTCCTTCCAAGAACCAAGGCAGCAGCTAAGGCAGCCATTCCCACACTTGTGTGAATTACAATTCCACCTGCAAAGTCAACTACACCAAGTTGTGCCAGCCAACCGCCACCCCAAACCCAGTGAACAAGAGGATAGTAGATTAACATAGACCACGCTGCGATGAATATGATAAATGAGCTGAACTTCATTCTTTCAGCAATTGTTCCTGTAAGTAATAGAGGAGTGATCGCTGCAAACATTAATTGAAATTTAACAAATAAGACACCAGGAATTGTAGGAGCATATTGTTCTAAAGGAGCATCGGATGGAACGCCCTTGAGAAATACCCAATCCATATTTCCAACCAAGCCCATAGAAGAAGGACCAAATGACACACTAAATCCAAATACAAACCACATGACACTCAAAAGTGCTAAACCAAAAAAGATCTGCATGAAAATTGAAGCTGCGTTCTTTTTTCTCAAAAGTCCTGATTCAAAAAGTCCCAATGCAGGAATCATCAACAATACAAGACTTCCAGCTACAAGCATCCATGCTGTATCTCCAGAATCAAGTACCATTGAAAAAAATTTTCAATTAAAATTAATAAGAATGACTATAATTGATTAGCAATTGATTATCAATTAATAATCAAAATCAAAAATTATATTTGTATGATCATCTTATTTGTAACTAAATGCTCAAAATAGAGGTCATATTAGGCGAAAATGATGTAATGGCAATCAGTGAAGGATTAAAAGAAATCGGCATTGGGGGTCTTACCGTATCCAAAGTAAGAGGAAGGGGAAGGAATCCCGGACCAGAAATTCATGCATCAAAAGGAAGTGAAATTTTTACACCTCAATTTAATGATAAATATCGAATGGAGGCAATAATTGCAGACACACAAGAAGATGAAGTGATAGCAATTATCAAAAAGAATGGTAGAGTAGGCAAAATTTTTGTGTCCCAAATTTTACGAGCAGTAGATATTGCATCCGATGAAGAAGGGGAATCTACAATTTAAAGAAATGAACGTAAAAGCCATACGCAAAAGTAAGTTATTTCACAGAGAAAAGATGCAGCAACTCCAAGGTAAGGATTATCTAAAAGTTGCAACAATAGTTGGAATCATAGTAGTACCCTTAATTATCGGTTTAGCACTATGAAATTATCAAAGATAACAATTGCAAAACTAGCACTTGCAACAATTGGAATGACATTGATTGGATTGTATTTATTTTTACCAGTGATGTAGATGTTAAAAACCACCAAAGTTATTTTCATAAACAACTGTAGGATTCTTTAGTTGTTTTTCTAATGTAGGAACTGATTTCATAATACAATAATTTACAAAATCACTGAAAGATTTTATTCTGTAATCATCTCGAAGTTTTTCTTTATTTTCTTCATAAAGTACCTGAAGTTTCTGTAAAGTGAATTTTTGTAAGGGAATCAATCTACTTCGTTTAGGTAAATGTTTTGATTCCAATCGTTCATCCATAGAAAGTTCCAAATCTTGTTGCCCATCAAGAGTATCCATGTCAACAACTTCTGCCACTTCTGAGACAAAGATTTTACCACTGTGAGTAAAAGTAAGACCAGAATTCGTTGAAATCATTTCAACAACTTTTCTTGCATCTTTATCTGAAACTACCATCTCGATTTTTGCTAAAGGGATAGATTTCAAATTAGTAGAACCAACACGTGATCCCTTTGACTCACCATAGATGTTACTATCATCCAAATTTCGTTTATCTATAATGTATGGTCCCATAATATTCAGATTAGTTTTAATCGTAGGGAAATTTTTCCTCTTAATCACAGCCTCTATCTTTTTCATAAATAATTTTCAAAAAAGAGCCTTATATATGAGAGTAGTTCATTCCCGAGTCTAAAAATTAGATCGTATTATAAGAGCATGATTTGACGACGTAGGCAAAAATACAGACATGTGTAAAAAACCAGCTGGGAAGATCAACAAATTTCAAGTTAAAGACTAATAAGGTAATATACCGTACCATACGGTATGATGCGAGCAAGACTAACATATGTCCCATTAGAGGTGGCAGACCAATTCAAGGATTTCATTATAAAAAGAGATGAACAGATTCTTGATGCAGTAAAAGCAAGAACAAAAGATTACAGTACATTATCACTGTTAAAATTGTTATATCAGCTTAAGGGAAATCCCATGACATTTTCTGATTTGTATTCAAAATCAAAAATCAGAATGAAGAAATCATTCCTAAGTTATCTACACCTATGTGTAGATTACAACTTTATCAAAAAAGAAGCAGTAGGATCAAATATGATATACACTATTACAGACAAGGGAAGAATCATGTTGAATCTTTTTATTCATAAAGAGAATTATCAAAAGAACATAACTGTCTGACAATACTCCAAAAAATAGGAATTCAAGTGCGTCAAGAGTTGACTTGGAATCTAATTTTTCTTTAATTTTGATCATACATAAAATGAAATTCAGATAAAATAAAGAGAAATTACTGAAAAGCAAACCAATGAAGCATTCAAAACATAGTGATTAAAGTAATTAAACAGAATAAAAGCGATAAAACTATGCAAAAAGAATTTCCAGAAGCAGAAGTATTTGAGTTAAAAAAAATAGAACTAAAGAGTCCAATAATTTTTGCAGGATTTGTAGGAGCAGGTCTTGTAGGTCCAGTTGCAATAAATCACATCATCACGGAATTAAAAATGATGGAGATCGGGGTAATGAGATCAAAGTATTTACCCCCATCAACAGTTTTCATGAGGGGTAGATTGCGTCATCCGTTCAGATTTTATGCAAATCAGGAAGGAACGATTTGTGCAATAATTTGTGAAATAACATTGCGAATGGAGGGACTGTATTCACTAGTATCATCAATTTTGGATTGGGCAGAACAGAAAGGTTCCAAAGAAATAGTGATTTTAGATGGAGTTGCAAGTACGGAACATGACAATAAGGCATATTGTGCAGCTGAAGAAGATTTGGTAAGAACGATGGCAGAAAAAGACATCAGCATGATTCCTCAAGGATT